>Ga0134124_10002554_pt1 | contig 14724 bp, 9 predicted proteins | sample KB304_FD_96880 | JGI IMG/M metagenome (GOLD analysis project Ga0134124, IMG submission 96880) | Terrestrial soil microbial communities without Nitrogen fertilizer from Kellogg Biological Station, Michigan, USA - KB3-0-4 | ecosystem: Environmental > Terrestrial > Soil > Unclassified ... | reverse complement strand
TTCGACATGCAGGACATCTTCGTGACGGCGGAGGGCTTCACCTCGCGGATCTTCCACCACAACACCGCGGCGCCGCAGGGCGAGGGCATCACGATCGGGCACATGGAGGGCGCGCGGCGGGACGTGAACTGATCGGGGAGGCCGGCACTCCATCGGCGGCGGCGGGAGCGCCGCCGCACATCGGGCAGAATAAGCGGCCTGTGACCCCCTTCACCGCCGAAGACCACGCGTTCATGGCCCACGCCCTGCAGCTCACGGAGCGCGGGCGCGACACGGCCACGCCGAATCCCAACGTCGCCTGCGTCATCGTGAAGGGCGGCCGCGTCATCGGCGAGGGCGCGCACGCCAGGGCGGGCGAGCCGCACGCGGAGGCCCTGGCACTTGCCGCCGCGACCGAATCGGTGGAGGGCGCCACGGTCTACGTGACGCTCGAGCCGTGCGCGCACCAGGGCCGCACGCCGCCGTGCGCCGAGGCGCTCGTGCGCGCGAAGGTGGCGCGCGTGGTGGCGGCGCTGGAGGATCCCAATCCGCTCGTCCACGGGCGCGGCGCCACGACGTTGCGCGATGCGGGCATTCGCGTGGACATCGGCCTCATGGCCGCCGAGGCCGAGGAGGCGCACCGCGGCTTCCTGCATCGCATGCGTTTCGGCCGCCCCTGGATGCGCATCAAGGCCGCGGCCTCGCTCGACGGGCGCATCGCGCTCGCCAACGGGCAGAGCCGCTGGATCACGGGAGAGGCCGCGCGCCGCGACGCGCACGCGTTGCGCGCGAGGTCGTGCGCGATGCTGACCGGCATCGGCACCGTGAAGGAAGACGATCCCGAGCTCACGGTGCGCCACGTGCCCTGCGAGCGCCAGCCGCGCCGCATCGTCATCGACAGCCGCCTGGAGATTTCGCCGCAGGCGAAGATCCTGCGCGGCGAGCCGCCGATCATCTTCACGCTTTCGGAAGATGGCGAGAAGCGCCGGCGCCTGGAAGCCCTGGGCGCCGAGGTGGTGCATGCGCCCACCGATGCCGGCAAGCCCGGCAAGACGGATCTCGCCGCCATTGCGCGGGAGCTGGGCGCGCGCGGCTTCAACGAGGTGACGGTGGAGACGGGCTCGAAGCTGGGCGGCTCGCTGCTGCAGGCGGGTGTGGTCGACGAGATCGTGCTCTACCTCGCGCCGCGCCTCCTCGGCGATACCGCACAGGGACTCTTCGCGCTTCCCGGATACACGCGGCTCGTGGACGCGATCCATCCGCGCATCGTGGATTTCCGCCAGGTGGGCGACGACCTGCGCATCATCGCGCGGCTCGGTCTCTAGATGTTTTCCGGGATCGTGAAGGCCGTGGGGCGGATCGCGGCCGCGAAGCCTTCCGGCGACGGCGTGCGGCTGCGCATCGACGTGCGCGATTTCGCCATGGACGAGGTCGAGCCGGGCGATTCCATCGCGATCCAGGGCGTGTGCCACACCGTCGTCGATCGCGACCTGCGCGGCTTCGAGGTCGACACCTCGCGCGCCACCCTCGACGTGACCGCGGGCCTCGAAGAGGGCCGCGACGTGAACCTCGAGAAATCGCTGCGGCTCTCGGATCGCATCGACGGCCACCTCGTGAGCGGTCACGTCGACGGCGTCGGCACCGTCGCGGCGTTCGATGACCTGGGAGGCAGTTGGCGCCTTCGCATCGAGGCGCCCGCGGAGCTCGCGCGTTACCTCGCGCGCAAGGGCTCCATCGCGGTCGATGGCGTGAGCCTTACGGTGAACGCCGTCGACGGCAACCATTTCGAGGTGAACATCATCCCGCACACGCGCGCCGTCACCACGCTGCGCCACCTCGCACCCGGCGCGCGCGTGAACCTCGAGGTGGACATGCTCGCGCGCTACGTGGAGCGGATGCTGGGCCTATGAGCCGTCAAGGCAGCGCGTAGACCGCGACGAGGCCCACGCCCGTCCCGCCGCCCACGCCGGACAGGATCGCGGTGTACGCGCCCGGCTCGAGGGTCATCAGGATCGCGGATTCCTTCGCGTGCGCGGGCGCGAAACCGCTCGCCTGGATCTGGGCGGCATTCGTCGCCGCGCCCCAATCGTCGTTGGTCGCAATGACCGCACCGTCGGAAGAGCGCACGAGCGTGAGCGTCGGATCGCCCAGCGCGTTGGGAATGCCCGCGCCGGTGAGCGAGGGTCCCGTGCCCGTGACGACCACTGCCTGCGGTGCCGAACCTTGCACGATGAAGCCGCCGATCATGACGTCCCCACCCGTGAGCGCCTCGCCGCGCGTCGAGATGTTCACGAGCGGCGATTCGGGATGGTCCACTTCGTAGACGGCGACGATGCCGACACCCGCAGTTCCGCCCGCGCCCGAAACGATCGCGGTATAGGCGCCGGGCGGCAGCGTCATCATGATCGCGGACTCCTGTTCATGCGCGGGCGCGAAACCGGCAGCCTGGATATCGCCTGCATTCGCCGCCGCGCGCCAGTCGTCGTTGGTGCCGATGACGGCACCGTCCGAGGAGCGCACCAATGTCAGCACGGGATCGGCCAATGCGTTCGGGATGCCGGCGCCCAAGAGGGAAGGTCCGGTCGCGGTAACGACGACGGTCTTCGGCGTGGACCCGCCGATGATGAACCCGCCGATCATCACGTTATCGCCCGTCAGCACCTGCCCGCGGGTGGAGATGTTGGACAGGGTGGTCGGCGTGGACGGCGCCAACCCCGCAATTTTCGAGATCCACCCCTGGTTCAGGGCCGTCTTGTCCGCGAGCAACGGGTTGACTGTCGGGAAATCCACTGACTCGGTGGTGCCGGTGATATAGAGCGCACCGCCGGCAAGGGTGAGATTGTTCACCGTCTCCGTGCCATTTCCGCCGAGGAAAGTCGCGATATCGAGCGTGCCGTTGCGCAGCCTCGCCACGAAACCGTCGCTCGGGCCCCTTGCGAGCGTCCCCTGGGGTAGCGGGTTCGTTATCGGGAAATCGGCCGAAGACGTCGTCCCGGCGATGTAGACGTCACCATTCCGATCGACGGCAAGCGCTGTCGCCTCGTCCGACGACGACCCGCCCAGGACGGCGCTGAAAATGGGCCGGCCCGAGGGATCGAGCCGCAGGACATATCCGTCGGTTCCGCCTCCGTAGGGGCGCGCCGGGCGTGGCACCAGTCCATCCTGGTCGACACCACCCACGAGCACGGCGTCACCGGTGACCGGGTCGATGGCGACGCTGTTGGCGCTTGTGGCGACGCCGCCCACGAACTGCGAATAGACCATGTCCAGGCCATCCTCCGCGAGCTTCACCGCGAACGCGCGCGTCGTGGCGCCGGGCGGGGAGGATGTTGGCGTCGCGACGTTTACCGCGGGGAAGTCGATCGAGGTCGTGGTCCCCACCGCAACGACGTGGCCCACGGAATCGACCGCGATCCTGGTTATCCGGTCATCCCCGTGGCCGCCGATCAGGCGCCGATAAACCAGGGAAAAGGTGTTCGTGTACTTCGCCACGAAAGCGTCGCGTTGGCCGCCGGCATTGGGTGGGCCACCGGTCGTCGGAAAGTCGACCGACCTGGCGGAGCCACCCAGATAAATGTTGCCGGCGGCATCGATGTCGAGCGACGTTGCCGTATCGAGGTCGCTGCCGCCGAACTTCAGGCCGCCGGAAAGCACGCCTTGCGGCGATAGCACAGCGAAGAAGGCGTCGACGCTCCCGGCTGTAGCTCCGGCAGTAGGGAAAATGCTGGAGTCCGTGTCGCCCGCCACGTACGCCGTGTTGCCACCAGCACCCCCGAGGGCGATGGCATTCGTGAACGTGGTCGCGAACCCTGGAGGGCCGCCGTAGTGCGCCTGGTAGGCGAACGTGTTCGACACCGGATCCAGGCAATTCAGGACCTCTCCCATGAAGTCCCGGGTCATGTAGTACAGCCTGCCCGCGGGGTCCACCTTGACGCCCGCATCGCCGCGGCCCGCGCTTCCGCCGGTCGGGATATAAGTCGAATAGGCCAGCACGGGATCCACCACGAGCGGCAATCGCGCGTCGTAGGGTCCGAGCGCGATGCGCGCCTCAGGCCCCTGGTCGCCTGCGACGATCTCGAAATGCGCCTCGATGGAATGCCGCGCGCCGTGTTGATCCTGGTATGCGGCGGGCGCGCGCTGCTCGAGCACCTCGCCATCGCGCTCCAGGCGAAGGTTGCCTTGCGCATCCACGCGGACCTGGTCGAAGCCGCGCAGGTCGAGCCGGATATCGCGCGGGTCCGCACGAGGTGCCACGACGAAGTCGTATTCCAGTGCGCCATCGCGCCCGTGCACCGCAACGTCGATGCCCGGGTAGACCTCCCTCATGCGCAGCTCGCCGAAATGCGGGACGTTCTCGATCGGCCGGGCGGCGGTGTAGTAATGGCTGCGCGTGGCGAGGGGCTGCTGCGCCTCGATTTCCGGTGCGGGATTGGCGCCGCGCATCGACAGGGCGATCGGCGCCCCGGCGGCGTGTTCCGTGCGGGGCGTGATGACGATCTGTCCTGCACGCAACTGCAGCATTCCACGGGACGTGGTGGAGGCATAGGTCACGTCCGCCGGAAACTGCCCGTCGTTGCGCTCGAAGCTGACGGGGACGTCGATCTGCCGGGAAATGGGCGCGGCGAGCGCCTTCGCCGAAAGGGCCGCCGCGACTCCGAGAATGAGATCGCGACAGGCAAAGCGATATTGCCCCACGTTTAGCTGCGCCCTGGCGAGGACATTCCTGCTGGATATTTGTCCGCATTCTAGAACGAGGCGCCGAATCGCCAAAGCGGCGATTGAAGGCCCCAGGGCCGATGCGGTGCCTCGATTCACACGTTCGATGCACGGCGGCTAAGTTGTAGACCGCGACGATGTCGACACCGATAGCGCCACCCGCGCCGGAAACGATCGCGGTGTACGCACTCGCGGGGGTTCGGCGATCCGCTAAGGCACCGCGTAAACCGCCACGATGCCGACCCCGGTCGCATCGTTCGCGCCGGAGAGGATCGCCGTATAGGCACCCGGCGGCAGGGTTGCCATGATCGCGGACTCCTGCGGATCGGCGGGTGCCAGGCCCACGGCGCGAATGGCATCCGCGTCCGGCGAGAAGACCCAGTCGTCGTTGCTCGCCACGAGCGCGCCATCCGACGAGCGGAATAGCGAGAGCACGGGGTTCGGCAGCGCGTTCGGGATTCCGGCGGCCACGAGCGAGGCGCCGATCCCGGTGATGACGACCTTGCGCGGGCCGGAGCCCTGGATCACGAAGCCGCCGATCAGCACGTCATCGCCGGTGAGCACGTGGCCGCGCGTCGAGATGTTCGCGAGCGGCGTCTCCGGCGCATCGACCTCGTAGACCGCGACGACGCCCATGCCGCTGGTCTCGCCCGCCCCGGTGACGACCGCCGTGTAGGCACCCGGCGGAAGGGTCGCCATGATCGCCGGCTCGTGAGGGTCGGCAGGCGCGAAGCCGCTCGCCTGGAGCTGCGCCGCGTTGGCCGCGGTGCCCCAGTCGTCGTTGGTGGCGATCACCGCGCCGTCGGACGAGCGCACCAGCGCAAGCACGGGATTGGCGAGCGGCCCGACGATCCCGGCCGCGGCGAGGGACGGGCCGGCGACGGTCACGACGACCGTCTTGTTCGGGCCGCCTGCGACGATGAAGCCCGCGATCATCACGTCGTTGCCGGTGCGCACCTGGCCGCGCGTGGAGATGTTCACCATGCGTGCGTTGGAGGCGATCGCGACCACCATCGTGCTCGCATTGTTGCCCGGCGCGGGGTCGATCTCCTCGGCGCTCACCGTCGCCGTGGTGGTCACGGCGCCCGACAGCGTCGGACGCAGCATGAGGTCGAAGCGGGCGGTACCGGCGGGAGGCAGCGCATCCACGAAGCAACGCACGCTTGCATCGACCTGGGCGCAGCCGGCGGGCATGTTCGTGAGCGTCGCGCTGGGGGGCAGGGAAGCGCTCAGGGCCACATTGTGCGCAACGGCCGGACCGTTGTTGCCTGCCTGCACGCTGACGACCATGTTGCCGCCGACGGCCGGGTTGCCGCTCATGGCCTGCGTCACGAAAACATCGGCCGTGCACGACGCATCGGCCGGCGTGCAGGTCCCGCCCAGCAGCACGCTGAAAGGCACGGTCGAATTGAGCCGCACCTCACCCAGCAATGCCGCCGCGGTCGCGGCCTGGCAATGCTGCTCGAAATCGACCGCCAGGCGGCTGACCGCGCCGTTGGTGAGCCCCGCCTCGCGCACGGAGAAGCGGCCGAAGACCTGGCTGCAGCTGCGTCCGGCAGCGCCCGGCTGCGGATCGAGGGAAACGCTCATTCCGGGTTGGGCCGGCGCCTGCGCGCCATACGTGACCGCGTTCGTGAAGACGCCGGTCGCGAAGGTCGCGCCGGGCGTGGCGAAGCGCAGCTCCCAGATATCGCCCAGCATCGTGTTCACCTGGGGCGCCACGGCGTTGGCGGCAGCAGACGCGAGCGCAAAGGACGATGGCGGCGCGAGATAGAGCTGCGTGCGTCCCTGCCCGATGGATTCGCCGGGGGCGCTCTGGTAATAGAGCCCGGTGAGCGCCATGCCGCTGCGGTACGTCTGGGCGCTCAGCGTGGCGGAAAATCCGCCCGCGGTGAAGGTGGCACTGCGCACGCCGCCCTCGAATCGCGAGGCCTCGAGCTGCACGACCACGTCGTCATGCAGTTGCGCGACACCGTTGCTCGCCGTGAAGGGGCCGCCATTGAGGCTGTAGGTGCCGCCCACGATCGAGATCGGCACCGGCTGGTTCACGCCGTCGATGGTGACGATGTTCGAGCGCACGAGCGAGCCCGCACGCACCGGCGACTGCGCGTGCAACGCGAACGGATAGGGATTCGAATCGGGAACGAGCACCATCGAGGGCAGCGGGAAGCCCGAATTGATGCGCACCTCGCCGAAGAGCGGCGGCTGGCTGCCGGAGCACCATTGCTCGAAGCTCGCGGCGAGGCGCTGCACCACGCCGCTCGCATCCGTCGCGATGTCGTGGATCACGAAACGGCCCGTGAGCGGTGCCGCGCACGGCTCGACCCCGAGCACCTGCAGTCCGGGCGTGCCGTTCGGCGGCGTTTGCTCGTACGGTCCGGGCGCGAGCGCTCGTCCCGGCGGGCCACGGAAGACAAGAGCCATCGCAGCGCCGGCCGCGCCCTGGAATTGCACGTTGACGACGCCCGGCTGGGCCTGGGTGGCGGTGATGATCCAGTCCGGCGGCCGCGCGTCGAACGCGAATGGCACCGACGAGCCGGGTGCCGGATCGGCCTGCAGCGTGAGCGCGGTGAACGGGTCGAGCGGCGTGAACGTGGTCACGTGGAAGGGTGCGGACACACCGTTCACGGTGAGCGTCGCGGTCGCCGTCTTCGAGATGACGCCCGGGGCCGCCGCGCGCACGGAAACGCGGTCGCCATTCGCGGCGAGGCCGGCGACGGCAGTGTAGCCGCCGCCGTTCAGGCTGTACTGGCCGCCCACGATGGAGATCGGCGCCAGGGCGTTCATGCCGTAGAGCGTCGTGGTGTTCGAAACCACGAGCGCGCCCGGAATCGCGTCCGTTCTCGGCAGGAAGGCGAATGCATCGGGCGTCTTGCTGCCCGCCGGTTTCTGGATCGTGAGCGGCGCGGTCGCGTTGAAGCGCAGCTCGCCGAAGTAGCGCGAGCCATCCGTGCAGCGGGTCTCGAAGTCCACGGCGAAAGCGGAAAGCTTGACGCCGCCCGCGTCGACCGCGAAGGCCATCTCCAGCACGACATAGCGCGCATAGGAGAGCGTGCATGCGGGGGCGGCTCCGCCCGCCGTGAGCACGGGGACGAATTCGATGCCGGGGCTGTTGGCGCGGAGGAAATAGGGCTGGGCACCCTCGGCCGCTCCAAACTCGAACCCCTGGCCGGCGGCGGGGGCCAGGCGCAGCGACGCGGAGGCGCCCGTGCCCGCATCGGAGGCACTGACCTGGAAATCGCCCGGGGTGCGCGCCGCGACCGTGAGGGCGGTGAGCTTCTGTTCCACGGGTGCACCCGCGGCCGGCACGATCCTGAACCACAGGCTGGTCGACTGCGCGAATGCTTGCGTCGCAGCCACGAGCATGGCAACGCAGAGCAGGATCGTTCGTACGGCGGATGCGCGGGGGATCATGGGGGCGAGGTGGGGAATATGGCCCCCATTATCCGTGCCAGCTCGCGCTGCGGATGTGATCTATGTCATGTCGCGGCGATGCAACGGGGGATCGATTCGGCGAAAAACGCCTCCCTACGGGACGCTGTAGACCGCGATGATGCCCACACCCGTCGTTGCGCCAGCGCCGGAAAGCACTGCGGTGTATGCACCGGGCGGCAGCGTCACCATGATCGCCGATTCGCTCGCATCCGCCGGTGCGAAGCCCGCGGCCTGTATGTCCGCTGCATTCGGAGCGCTGCCCCAGTCGTCGTTCACCGCGACGACCGATTGATCCGATGAACGAACCAGCATGAGCGTCGGGTTCGCGAGGGCGTTGGGGATGCCGGCGCCGACGAGCGACGGTCCGATGCCGGTCACGACCACGGTGCGCGGGCCCGTCCCCTGGATGACGAAGCCCCCGATCATCACGTCGCCGCCTGTCAGGACGTTGCCGCGCGTGGAGATGTTCACGAGCGGTACTTCGGGGTGATCGACCTCGTAGACGGCCACGATGCCCACGCCCGTCAGCCCGCCGGGACCGGTGACGATCGCCGTATACGCGCCCGGCGGCAGCGTCATCATGATGGCGGACTCGCGCACGTCCGCGGGCGCGAAGCCCGACTCCTGGATCTGGGTGGCATTCGCTGCAGTGCCCCAGTCGTCGTTCGCCGCGATCACCGCCCCATCGGAGGAGCGCACGAGCGTGAGCGTGGGATTCGCGAGCGCATCCGGGATGCCGGCACCGAAGAGGGACGGACCGATGGCGGTCACGACGACCGTCTTCGGCGCGGAGCCGCCGATGATGAAGCCGCCGATGAGCACGTCGCTGCCCACACCCACGCGGCCGCGCGTGGAGATGTTGACGGCGCGCGGCGGTGCCTCGATCGCGAGCTGTGCGGAGCTCACATTCGTCGTGGGCGTCGGGTCCGATTCGATTGCGGCCGCATTCGCGACGTTCACCATCGCACCCAACGTGTCAGCGCGCACGGTGATGTCGAACGACGCGCTGGCGCCATTGGGGAGGTCGCCCGCATTGCACGTGACCGTGCCGTTCGATTGCGAACAAGCCGCGGATGCGCGCACGAACGTGCTTCCAGCAGGCAGCGTATCGGTCACTACGGCCGAGTGTGCGGTATCGGGCCCTGCGTTGGTGACCGTCACGGTGAACGTGATCTCACTGCCCAGGACCGACGAGCCGGAAATCCCTTGCTGCGTCGCGAGGTCGGCCACGCAGGGCGCGGGCCCCGGGCAGGGATTCGCGACCAACACGCTGAACGGGACTTCCGAATTGACGCGGATCTCGCCGAACAGCGGCGCGGAACTGGCGGTTTGGCAGTGGTGCTCGAAATCGGCGGCCAGGCTCTGCAGGGTGCCATCGGCGGAGTAGGTCGCCTCGAACACCTCGAAGCGGCCGGCTACGGAACTGCACGCACTGCCGTTCCCCGAAAAGCTCAGCGCGGGGAAGGGATTTGCCTGGAATGAGACCGCTTGAGCGTCCGCGTAACTGCCGGGTGCGAGCCGGGCCCCGTTGGGGGCAGCGAGGAAAATCGACCAGTTGTCTCCGGAGGTGCCTTCGAGCTGGTAAGAGGCGGTATTGGCAAGCGCGTTCATGGCCGTGAGCCGGTTCGTCGGCTCGAGATAGAGGCGCGTGAGTCCGCCCCCGATCGGCTCTCCGGCCGTGCTGCGCAGGAAAAGCCCCGTGACTTTCATGCCGGGGCCGTAAGTCGTCGCGGAAAGCGTCGCCGACCGGTCGCCGGCGGTGACCGTGGCGGCCTGCACGGCTCCCGGCGTGCTCGACGCCGTGAGCTGTACGACGAGGTCGTCGCGCGGTTGCACCGTGCCGGATTCGCTCGTGAAGGGGCCGCCATTGAGGCTGTATTCGCCGCCGACGATCGAGATGCCGACTCCCTGGTCGATCCCGTCGATCGTGGTCGGCGTGGAGCGCACCAAAGCTCCCGGACGCACTGGAGACTGCGCCTGCAACGCGAAGGGATACGGGGTCGTCCTGGCGAAGAGCAGCACGGAAGGCAGCGGCACGGTGGAGTTGAAACGCACCTCTCCGAACACGCGTCCCACTGGCGGCGGGCAATCCTTTTCCAGGCTGGCCGCGAAGCGCTCGACGCTGGAATCCGCATTCAAAGCAATCTCGTGCACGACGAATCGGCCGGGCGCCTCGAGGCAGGCCGCATCGACGCCGGGAGAAGCTCCGCTCACGATGGCTCGGAACGCGCCTTCATACGGGCCGGGCACGATCGGCCCGTTGAAAGGCGCCGAGAACCTGAGCTCCGACACGGCCTGCGGGCCCGAGGCGGCGATGAAGAGATCCTCGCCCTGATGAAAAGCGGAGATCGTCCACTCCGGCCCGAGCGTCTCGACGTGCGCGGTCTTCCCGTCGATGGTGCCCTCGGGCGTGTCGAGCACGATGGCGCTGAAGGGCACGCCGGGTTCGAACGTGCTCGCATTGAATACCGCTGCGACGCCACCGACGGTCAGGGTGGTGCTGGTCGTGGCGGAGTACGAAAGCGAAGCCATCCGGTTCACCACGATGCGGTCACGATTCGAGGCGAAACCGGGCGCCGACGTGAATGGACCGCCGTTGATGCTGTACTGGCCGCCGACGATGGAGACCGGCGCCGCGGCCCGGATGCCGTAGATCGTCGTGGCGTTCGAGGTGACGGTGAGGCCCGGCCGCAGGAGCGTCCTGGGGATGAATGCGAAGGCATCGGGCGCCTGGGCGTCGAGCGGCTTGTCCTTCGTGAGCGGCACGCTGGATTGGTACCGCAGCTCGCCGTAGATCGTGTCGGCGGCACAGCGTGCTTCGAAATCGACCGCGAGCGACGCGATCTGGAACTCGCTGTCCAGGGTGAGCTCGAGGATCGTGAAGCGGCCGGTATCGCTGCAAAAAGGGTCGGACGACGCACCGAATGCAAGCGTTGCCAGGTTCCCGTCGAGGAAGCCCGGCAACGTCTGCTCGTAGGCGCGCGTGGTGAAAGTCTCTCCCCGAGGCGCGCGCATCTCGAGCCGCGCGCTGTTGCCACTCGGACCGCTGACGCTGATGGACAGGTGGGCGAGCGTGTTGTCCACGAAGGCGAAAGAGTCGCCGGGCGCAGCGAAGACGCGCGGTCCGGGCGATGTGGACGGCTGTGACGGCACTCGCTCGTACCACAGCGTGGTCGCCGCGTTGGCACGCGCGACTCCGAGGCAGGACAACACGAGGAGCAGGAGGATGCGATAGAGCATGACGGTCTGGCGCTGGCGAGGACGCGACATTTTACAGAATGGCACCTGCATCCGGCCTGATCCGTTCGGCCGCTTCCCCACTCTGGCAAAATGACGTTTCCCCAGAGGTTTCCCCATGCCCGTCAACACCACCCAGCAGCTCATCGACGACATCCGCCTCGGCCGCATGGTCGTGCTCGCCGATGCCGAGGATCGCGAGAACGAGGGCGACCTCGTCATGGCCGCCGACTTCGTGACACCCGAGTCGATCAACTTCATGGCGACGCACGCGCGGGGCCTCGTCTGCCTCACGCTCACCGAGGAGCGTTGCCGCCAGCTCAACCTGCCCTTGATGGTGAGCGACAACCGCGCCCCGATGGGGACGGCATTCACCGTTTCGATCGAAGCGGCAAGCGGTGTCACCACCGGCATCTCGGCCGCCGACCGCGCGCGCACCATCCGTGCGGCAACGGCCAAGCACGCGAAGCCCGACGACATCGTGCAGCCCGGGCACATCTTCCCGGTGATGGCCCAGAACGGCGGCGTGCTGGTGCGCGCGGGGCACACCGAGGCGGGATGCGATCTCGCGGAGCTGGCAGGCCTTACGCCCGCCGCGGCCATCTGCGAGATCATGAATCCCGATGGCTCGATGGCGCGCATGCCGGAGCTCACCGCGTTCGCGCAGCGCCACGGCCTGAAGCTCGGCACCATCTCCGACCTCATCCACTACCGCAGCCAGAACGAGCGCCTCGTCGAGCGCGTGGCCGAGCGCGTGATCGCGACGCCGTACGGGCCCTTCCGCCTCTGCATCTACCACGACAAGACCGGCGACGAGGTGCATTACGCGCTGGTGCGGGGCGATCCGGCGCCCGAGCGGCCGATCCTCGTGCGCGTGCACGAGCCGTTCGTGTCGCTCGACCTGTTCGACTTCGATGTCGCCCGCCACGCGTATTCGGTGCAGGATGCGATGCGCATGATCGCGCACGCGAAGGAGGGCGTGATCGTGCTGCTGCGCGGGCACGAGTCGAGCGCGGAGATCCTCGAGCGGCTCGACGGCTCGCGTGCCAGGCGCGGGACGCGCAACTGGGATCCGCGGCTGCACGGCATCGGCGCCCAGATCCTGCGCGACCTCGGCGTGGGCAGGATGCGCGTGCTCGCGCGTCCGAAGCGCATCCCGAGCATGTCCGGCTTCGGCCTCGAGGTGGTCGAGTACGTCTCGCCCGACGACGTCGTCGCGGTGAAGGCGGTATGACGGCCGCCACTCCGAGCCTGCGCGGCACGGGCCTGCGCATCGGGATCGTCTGGAGCCGCTTCAACGAGCCGGTCGTGCGCGCGTTGCTCACCGCGTGCGACAAGGAGCTCGTGGACCTGGGCGTGGACACGCGCGACATCGATGTCGTGAGCGTGCCGGGCGCGCTCGAGATTCCCATCGTCCTCCAGACCATGGCCCTCGAGCGCCGCGGCTTCGGCGGCCGGCGCTACGACGCGCTGATCGCGCTGGGCGCCGTGATCCGCGGCGAGACCTATCACTTCGAGGTGGTTTCCAACGAGAGCGCGCGCGGCATCCTCGACGTGCAGCTCGAGAGCGGCATTCCCGTCGCCAACGCAGTCCTCACCACCGACACCGACGCGCAGGCGCAGGAGCGCGCCCCGGTGAAGGGCGCGGAGGCGGCGCGCGTCGCGATCGAGATGGCGAACACGCTGCGTGCGGTGGCCGGATGAAGGCCTCGCCGCGGCGCCGCTCGCGCGAGTTCGCGATGCAGGGCATCTACCAGTGGATCTACACGGGCAACAGCGCTGCCCAGGTGCTGAAGAACCTGTCCGAGCTGGACGATTTCAATGCCGCCGATTCCGATTTCCTCGCGGCGGAGCTGCGCGGCACCATCGCGGACGCGGAGGCGCTGCGGGCGCGCATCGAGCCGTTCGTGGACCGCAAGTGGGACGAGGTGAGCCCCATCGAGCGCTCGATCCTGATGCTCGCGGCATGGGAGCTGGTGCACAGCCCCGAGATCCCGTACCGCGTCACCATCAACGAGGCGATCGAGCTCGGCAAGCGCTTCGGCGGCACCGACGGACACAAGTACGTCAACGGCGTGCTGGACAAGCTCGCGGCGGCCGTGCGCCCGGACGAGGTGGCCGAGCCGCGCACGACATCGAAAACGAGGCAGAAGCGAAATGACCCATAACAGCAGCATCGGCGGCTCTCCGGAATTCGACCTCATCGCGCGCCATTTCATGCGGCCGGCGGCCAACGCCGTGCTCGGCGTGGGCGACGATTGCGCGCTCGTCGACGTCACCAACGGCATGGACCTCGCCGTCTCGACCGACACGATGGTCTCGGGCACGCACTTCTTCCCCGACGTCGACCCGGAGAACCTGGGGCACAAGGCGCTCGCGGTGAACCTCTCGGACATCGCGGCCATGGGCGCCATGCCGTACTGGGCGATGCTGGCGCTCACGCTGCCCTCGGTGGACCACGCGTGGCTCGCGGCATTCGCGAAGGGGTTCTTCGACCTGGCCCAGGAATACAACGTCTCCCTCGTGGGCGGCGACACCACCCGCGGCCCGCTCACCCTCACCGTGACGATCATGGGCGAGGTGCCGGCGGGCGCCGCGCTGCGCCGCAACGGGGCCAAGGTCGGCAACGACGTGTGGGTGTCGGGCAACATCGGCGATGCCGCGCTCGCGGTGGCCCACCGCCACGGCAAGCTCGTGCTGACGGAGTCCGATTATCACGAGGCCGTGATGCGCCTCTACGAGCCCACGCCGCGCGTGGCACTCGGCCAGGCGCTGCGCGGCCTCGCCACGGCGGCGATCGATGTCTCGGACGGCGTGCTGGCCGACCTCGGCCACATCTGCCGCCTCTCGGGCGTGGGCGCCACGGTGGAGCTGGACAAGATGCCCGTCTCCGCGATCGGCGCGAAGCATTTCGCGAGCGAGGCGGGACGCAACGCGATCATTTCCGGCGGCGACGACTACGAGCTCTGCTTCACCGCGCCGCCCAATTCGCGCGAGAGCATCGAGGACCTGGTCGACATGCTCGGCATCCCGCTCACGCGCATCGGCCAGGTCAAGCGCGGCAAGGGCGTGAGCCTGCTCGGCATCGACGGCAAGGCCGTGAAGATCGATGGCCGCGGATACGACCACTTCACGGACGCCTGACGCGCGCTTCCTGCTGTCGCACCCGGCGCATTTCATCGCACTCGGCTTCGGCAGCGGGCTCGCGCCGCGCGCGCCGGGCACCTTCGGCACGCTCGCGGCGCTCGCCATCTTCGTGGCGCTCTCGCATGTGATCGAGCCGTGGATCGTGGGCCTGCTCGCGGTGCCGCTCTTCGCGATCGGCGTCTGGGCGTCTTCGGTCACCGCGCGCGACCT
>Ga0134124_10002553_pt1 | contig 14727 bp, 10 predicted proteins | sample KB304_FD_96880 | JGI IMG/M metagenome (GOLD analysis project Ga0134124, IMG submission 96880) | Terrestrial soil microbial communities without Nitrogen fertilizer from Kellogg Biological Station, Michigan, USA - KB3-0-4 | ecosystem: Environmental > Terrestrial > Soil > Unclassified ... | reverse complement strand
GCGCGCGAGATGGACCGCATCGTCATCACCGCGACGCAGATGATGGAGTCGATGATCGTCAACCCGGTGCCGACGCGCGCCGAGGTGAGCGACGTCGCCAACGCGGTCCTCGACGGCACCGACGCGGTGATGCTCTCGGCGGAGACCGCGGCCGGGCGATTCCCGGTCGAGACGGTCGAGAACATGGCCGCGATCTGCGTCGAGGCCGAGCGCGCCGAGGAGATCTCGCTCGACGCCGGCTTCACCAACAAGACGTTCGGCAGGATCGACCAGTCGATCGCGATGGCGGCGCTCTTCACCGCGTACCACCTCGGCTGCAAGGCGATCCTCGCGCTCACCGAGTCGGGGTCGACCGCGCTCTGGATGAGCCGGCAGAAGATCCACGTGCCGATCTTCGGGCTGACGTCGCAGATCAAGAGCCAGCGGCGGATGGCGATGTACCGCAACGTCACGCCTTTTTTGATGCCGCCGTTCGACGACCGCGACGCCGCGCTGCAGCACGCCGAAAAGCTCCTCGTCGAGCGCGGCGTTCTGAAGCCCGGCGACACCTACGGCATCACCTGCGGCGAGCCGATGGGCTACCCCGGCGGCACCAACATGCTGAAGGTCGTCCGCGTCAGCTGATGGACCCGGTGCGAGGGCCGGCACCGTTTCCGCGCCTGCTCGGCGACGTCGGCGGCACGCACGCGAGGTTCGGCGTCGTGGCGTCGCGGGGCGAAGGCGTCGGCCGCATCCGCGAGCTCGTCTGCGACGACCACACGAGCCTCGAAGCCGCGATCGACAGCTACCTGCGCGAGGCTGCGGCGCCGTCGCCGGCTGCGTGCGCCATCGCGATCGCCGCCCCGGTGACCGGCGACCGGGTGTCGATGACCAATCGCGACTGGTCGTTCTCGATCGAGGCGTTGCGCGTCCGGCTCGGCGTCGATCGCATGCTCGTGCTGAACGACTTCACCGCGCTGGCGCTGGCAGTGCCGACGTTGCGAGCCGACGAGCTCGAAGCCGTCGGCGCGGGCGCGGCGGTGGCCGGTGCACCGATCGCTCTGATCGGCCCGGGCACGGGCCTTGGAGTCGGCGGCCTGATCTTCGCCGGCGCGCGCGCGCTGCCGATCACGTCGGAAGGCGGCCACGTCACGCTGAGCGCCGAAGACGAACGCGAAGAGCGCCTGATCGCCGCGCTTCGACGCGAGTTCGGCCACCCCTCGGCCGAACGCGCGCTGTCCGGCAACGGCCTCGTCACCCTCTATCGCTTCGCCTGCGCCGAGGCGAAGCGCGCGCCGCTGCAGCTCGCGCCTGAAGCGGTCACTGCACACGCGCTCGCGGGATCGGACGCGGCGTGCGTCGAAGCGGTCGAGCTCTTCTTTTCCCTGCTCGGAGGTGTCGCCGGCAACCTGGCGCTCACGCTCGGAGCGCGGGGCGGCGTCTACATCGGCGGCGGAATCGTCGCGCAACTCGGCGACTGGATCCATCGCTCGGCGTTTCGCGTCCGGTTCGAGTCGAAGGGGCGGCGGCAACCGTATCTGTCGTCGATCCCGGTCTGGCTCATCAAGGCGGCTTCACCGCCCGCGCTGCGCGGCGCCAACGCCGCGCTCGAAGCTCCGCAGCCAACGGCCTAGCAGCGCCTCGCTACGGCAGCTCGACGCGCACGCGCGCGGGCGTGTGCGAGAGGCGGATCGCGTCGGCGCCAGCGGTGCTCGCGACGCCGTCGATCGAAACGCGCGAGGTCCGCGGCCACGGACCGCGCAGCACGACTCCGCCAGGTGGCTGCGTGCGCAAGGCGGCGATCTCGATCTCGACGACCTTTCGCACGCCGTCCGCGACTGCGCGTGCGCTCCAGCTCATGCGACCGTAAGGCGTGCGCAACTGCTGCACCGCCAGCCCGCGACCGTCGAGCCACGCTATCGGCACTCCGGCGGCGACGACGATCGAGCGCTCGCCTTCGTCTTCGTACGCGAAGAGGTCGAGCACCGAGCGGATCTGATCCGACGCGACCCAGCCGTGCGGCATGTCGCCAAGGAAGCGCGGCTCGCGCGGATTGCGCAGCACGACCTCGGCCCACTGGTTCCAGCCGGCGGGGCGTCGGTCGCGATCGAAGAACGCCAACGCCTGCAGCGCCCGCTCGCGCTGGCCGAGCCGCACCAGGCTGCCGACGGTGCGCCATTCGTAGGGCGTGTACGCGTCCCAGGCCTTGGCGCCGCTCAGACGGTCGCTGAAGTCGCGCCAGTAGCGCTCGAACGTGTTGCGAACGAGCGCGTCGGGCAGCGTGCCGAGCAGCCCGCCCGGGTTGAGCGCGACGGTGCTCGACGTCGGGTCGACGTCGCCGCGGTCGGCCGCACCGGGCAGGACGTCGAGACCGTGCAGCCTCGTGCTGGCGGCGATCGACGCGAGCAGGTCGGCGAGGAACTCGTCGCGCTGCCGGCCGATGCGCGTCGCGTCGTCCGTGAGGCCGAACGCGCGCGCCAACTCGAACGCGCTGCGATAGCCGATCGCGGTCCAGAAGTCGTCCCAGTACGAGTAGGCCGGCTTGTCGGAATAGCCCTCGTGACTGATCGAGGGCGGCATCAGGCCGAAGTAGGCGCGGCGATCGGGCGCGAGATTGGCGGGCGTGCGCTCGCTCGTCCGCAATGCGTCCATGTGCTCGACCGCGCGGCGCACGTGCGGCCACAGCGCACGCGCCGAGGCCTCGTCGCCGGTGTAGCGCCAGAGGTCGGCAACGGCGAAGGCGAACTCGCCATCGCTGTCGTTCTCGGGCACGGGATCGGCACCGCGCGCGGTCGCGCAGCACGGCACCTTGCCGCTCGCGAACTGGAACGGCGCGAACCAGACGAGGAAGTCGCGCGCGACGTCGTCCTGGCCGAGCCGCAGGAGCGCTGCCGACGTCAGCGCGCCGTCGCGGATCCAAGACCGCGCGTACGCGCGCGGCCCCGGCTGCAGCGCCGGACCGCTGCGGTTGACGAGGATGTGGCCGAGCGCGCTGCGCAACGTGCGGACGACGTCTTCGACCTCGGCTGGACCGGTGATGCGGACGCGGTCGAGCCGCTCGCGCCAATGCGCGGCGACGCGTTCCTCTGCCGCCGCGACATCAGGCATCGTCAACGCCGTCGGCGTGCCGGCGACGGGCAATGCCACCGCGACCTCGCGCTCGGCGCCGGGCGGCAGGCGAAGCTCGAACGACAGCGCGGCGCTGGCGAAGCCGTTGGCGTCGTCGATGCGGAGGGGTGTCGACGTCGACGCGCGCTCGCGCAGCCAGTCGCCGACCGGTCCGGCCGCCAGCGGCTCGAGCCAAACGGCGTTCGGGGCAACGAGCGGTCGCAGGCGCGGCACGCCGTTGACCGCGAGCCAACGCCCATCCCAGACCAGTTGGTCGATCGCGCTCGCACCGCCTGGGTGAGCGAGGAACTGCGTCGGCGGGTTCGCCTGGAACGGTCGCCACGCGAGCGCGAGCGTCACCGGCCGCATCTGCCTGCCGAGATTCCGGATCCGGTAGCGCGCGAGCACCTGCGCCGCATCGGGGGTGCCTTCAGCGAACGCGCCGATGTCGAGCGCGAGATCGCCGATTCGCCAGTGCACCGACGGCATCGGCAGGTCGCCGTCGCGCAGCGTCTGCTCGATGCGCGCGTCGGCCCAGCTCAGCACCTTGCCGTCGACGATCAGATACGGCTCGAGCGCGCCGACGCCGGGGACCGGCTCGAGCACGCCGTCTTCGCTGAGCAGCGACGCGGTGCGGCCGCCGTCGACGCCGAGCACGGTCCAGTACGACTGCTCGCCGACGTAGGCACGCGGATAGCGCCCGCGCGGCGCATCCTTCGCGATCTGCGCAAAGAAGGTGTTGGCATCGAGCGGCGGGCGCAGCTCGAGCTCGGCCAGTGCGACGTCCCTTGCCGTCGGCTCGTCGATCCGGATACGAACGAAGCGCGCCTCCGATTCGGGCAGCCAGTGCACCTGGACATCGCCGCGCGCCCGCTCGATGCGCCGCGCGACCCGCCAGCCCTTGCCGTCGTCCGACAGCTCGATCGCATAGCGCGAGGCGGCCGCGCCGGCGCGCCAGCGCAGCGCGAGCGCACCGAACTCGCGCGGCGCGCCGAAGTCGACGGTCCAGACCGCCGCCGCACTGCGACCATCGAGAGGTTGCCAATCGGTTTCCGCCCGGCCGTCGAGCACGTTCGCCGGCTCGTGCCCGGGCCGGGACGAGCCCGCCGTCGCTGTCGGCGTGTGCAGCGAAACGTCGGTGGGCAATGCGCGCAGCTCGAGGCGATCGAAGCAGACGTTGCCCCTGCCGGCGCCGCTGCCGGACGCGATCACCAGCTCGACGGCCGCGGTGCGCGCCAGCGCGTGGTCGGTCGTCGGCCCCCACGCGAATTCGATCTCGCGCTGGCGAAAGCGAAGCGTCTGCCAGTCGCGCGGGACGTGGAGCTCGTTCTTGCGGCCCCACCAGACGTTGGCGCCGCTCGCGTCGACGAGCTTGAGCTGCAGCGCATTCGGCGGCGCGTCGCCGCGCAGGCGCAGCGCCAGTTCGTAGCGCGCCGGAAAGTCGATCGGCAGCGCGCGCCTCGCCGCGACGTAGCCTGTCACGCGGCCGAAGTCGAAGTCGATGCAGAGGGCCTTGCCACGTTCGCCCTCGACCGGGCGCAACGACGCCTGCACGTCGTCGGACGCGATCAGGGTCCACGCCGACGGGTCGTCGAAATCGTCGAGCATCCGGTCCTGGGCCGTTGCCGGCATGGGCGTCGCCGTGGACAGCACCAGCGCGAGCACGGCCGCGAGCTTCGTCATCCCTTCACGCCGCCCGCCATCAGTCCGGCCATGTAGTGGCGCTGCAGCGCGAGGAACAGCACCAGCACCGGCAGCACCGTGACCACCGAGCCGGCCATCATCAGCTCGTTGTCCTGGACGTGCTCGCGCGAGAGGCCGGCGAGCGCTACCGGAAGCGTGTGCAGCGCATCGTCGGTCAGCACGATCAGCGGCCACATGAAGTCGTTCCAGCTGCCGAGGAAGCTGAACACGGCGAGCGTGACGAGCACCGGCGTGAGCAGCGGGACGACGATGGTGAGGAAGATGCGGAACTCGCTCGCGCCATCGATCCGCGCGGCCTCGAGCAGGTCGTCCGGAATGCCGCGCGCGAACTGGCGGACGACGAAGATGCCGAACACGCTCGCCATCGCCGGCACGATCGCACCGCCATAGGTGTTGATGAGGCCGAGCGGCTTCAGCATCAGGAAGAGCGGCAGCATCGCGACCTGGCCGGGGATCACCAGGGCGGCGAGCAGGGCCTTGAAGATCGCGTCGCGGCCGCGAAAGCGCAGCTTCGCGAACGCATAGCCGGCCATCACGTTGAAGCTCACCGAGATCAGCGTCGCCAGCACCGCGATCGCCAGGCTGTTGAAGACGAAGCGGCCCATGCCGACGCCGCCGAAGAGCGTCCGGTAGTTGTCGAGCGTGACCGCCGGCGGCAGCACCGGCGTCGGCAAGGTCGTCGACGCGCCGGCCGGCATCAGCGAGACCGACACCATCCACAGCAGCGGGAACACGCTCACCGCCGCCAGCCCGGCGAGCAAGCCGTTCACCACCCAGACGGCGAGGCGCGGATTCATCGGCTAGGGCCTGCTCGCGGCGGGATCGCGGTCGAAGCGCCACAGCCCGGCGCTCACCGTGAAGATGATGAGGAAGAGCACGAACGCGACCGCCGAGGCGAAGCCGAGGTTCCACCAGCGGAAGCCCTCTTCGTACATGAAGTACAGGACGCTGACGGTGCTGCGCAGCGGTCCGCCCTGCGTCATCACGTACGGCTCGGCGAAGAGCTGGAAGTAGCCGGCGACGGTCATGATGCCGACCATCACGAGCGTCGGCGTCAGCAGCGGGAAGGTCACGTCGGTGAATTGGCGGAGCGTTCCGGCGCCGTCGACGCGCGCCGACTCGTACAGCTCGCGCGGGACGGCCTGCAGTGCGGCGAGCAGGATCACCATGTTGTAGCCGAAGTTCTTCCAGGTCGCGAACAGGATGATCGCCGGCATCGACCAGTGCGGGTCGCCGAGCCAGTCGATCGGGTCGATGCCGAGCGTGGCGAGCGCGTGGTTGACGAGCCCATAGCGCGTGTGCAGCAGGTAGCGCCAGATCACGGCGACGGCGACGACGGTCGTGACGACCGGTGCGAAGAGCGCGGTGCGAAAGAACGCCTGCCACTTCGCGACGCGCGCGTTGAGCAGCAGCGCGGCGGCGAGCGAGAGCCCGATCGAGAGCGGAACGCCGACGGCGACGAAGTACAGCGTGTTGCCGAGCGCTTGCCAGAAGAGCGGCGTCTGCAGCAGCCGCAGGTAGTTGTCGAGGCCGACGAAGCGCGAGGTCGACAGATCGGCGAGCGCATAGAGGTCGAAATCGGTCAGGCTGAGCGCGAGCCCGATGACGACCGGCAAGGCGAAGAAGACCGCGATGACGACGAGCGCCGGTGCCGCCAGCGTCCAGCCGACGATGCCCGAGCGCGTCATCGCGGGCTGGCGGCCGCGCGCGTGCGCAGCCACCGGCGCTTTTCGAGCAGCGCGTCGACCGACGCATCGAGCTCGGTCGTCGCGGCATCGATGCCCTGCGTGCGCTGCACGACGCGCGCGGCGGCGTACTGCATCTCCTGGAAGATGCGCTCCCATTCGGGAAGCTTCGGCGCCGCGCGGACGCGCTCGAGCTGGCTGGCGAACGCCCGCGATGGCACGTCGGCGGCGAGCTCCGGAGAGCGCCAGGCGCTGCGCCGCGGCGGCAGGTTGCCGGTCAGCGCATGGAAGCGCTGCATCGTCGCCGGGTCGCTCAGGAACTCGATCAGTTGCCACGCCGCGGCCTTCTTCTGCGAGCGCTTGAAGATCACCAGGCTCGAGCCGCCGGCGGTCGAGACGCCCGGTCCGTCGGGACCCGGCAGCGGCGCAGTCGCCCAGTCGCCCTGGCGTTCGCGCGGCAGGCGCCGCCGGAACTCGCCGATGTTCCAGGGCCCGCTGACATAGAACGCGAACAGGCCCCGCGCGAATTCGTCCCAGACGTTGGCGATCTGCGCGTTCGTCATCGCGGGCGCGAGGCGTTCGGCGAAGATGCCTGCGTAGAAGCCGAGCGCGCGGCGAAACGGCGGCTGCGCGAACGCGCCGCGGGTGTCGTCGTCGCTCAGCAGCGCGCCCTGCTGCAGCGCCAGCGCGAACAGCGGATCGGGCTCGTTGAGCGGCAACAGCACGCCGTAGCTTCGCGCATCGCGCTGCCGGATCGCGCGCATCGCGGCCAGCCACTCGGCCCAGCTTTGGGGGGGCGTCGGATGGCCAGCGGCACGCAGCAGGTCGCTGCGGTAGAAGAGGACGCGCGTGTCGACGTACCAGGGCACGCCGAAGAGGCGGTTGCCGGCCGGCGTCGGCATGACGTTGGTGTCGAGGATGCCGGCGAAGTAGTCGTCGCGGGCGATCGCGGACGCGTCGACGCGCTGATCGAGCGGCTCGAGCGCGTCGAGCGCGGTCAGCTCGGGGAGCCACGTGTTGCCGAGCTGGCAGAGGTCAGGGAGCGAATCTCCGGCATACGCCGTCAGCAGCTTCTCGTGCGCCGCGGTCCACGGCAGTTGCTGCACGTGGACCCGGATGTCGGGATGTCGGGCGTGAAACGCAGGCAGCAGCTCGGCGACGACTTCGGCCTCGCGGCCCATCGCCCAGAAGTTCAGCGGGCCTTCAGGACTGTCGCGACGGCCGCAGCCGCCGAGGGTCAGCAGCGCCGCGGCCGCGCCCAATCGCTGCAGCGCGTTGCGGCGCGATCCCCTTCCAAGCTCGCGCAGGCGCATGGCGCCGGGCACGCGGATCAGCCCGCTTTGGCGAGCCAGCCACCCTCGAAACCGGCGCGCTCGAGGCCTCGGCGAATCGGAACGCAGGCGCGCATGTCTTCCCAGACCAGCTCGTTGCGGTAGTTGCCGATCATCGCCAGGATCGGCCCCTGGTCGATGCCGATGCAGTCGCTCGCGACCCAGCCGAACGCCGGGTCGATGCGGCCGTCGCTCAGCTTGGCGTCGGTCGCGGTGAGGCTGCGGTTGAACGAGTCGACGAAGCCGAACTTCGAGTAGATGAACTTGCCGTAGCGCGCGTGCATCAGCTCGACCGCAGGGATCACGATCTCGGGCGCAAACGGCAGCGACGACAGCACCGCCGTCGGCGCAATGGTGCCGTCGTCGATCGTGTGGCTGCGGCCGGCGCCGCGCGCCGAGTAGTCGAGGTAGTAGCGGAACCGGTTCGTGCGGTCGAACTCGCGGAGCTTTCCCGGCCCGTCGCACGCCGTGAAGCCCCAGACGTTGGCGCCGTACTCGAAGAAGCCTTTCGGATTGGCGATGGCGTAGGCGCGTTGCGCGTAGACCGCGCGGCGCGTGTTCTCGAAGTAATCGATTCCGCGCTGGCGCATCGTCTCGTCCTGGATGCCGCGGAAGTCGATCCACACGTGCGAGTACTGATGTCCGAACAGCGGTGCGAAGCCGAGGTGCTCGTAGCCCATGAAGCGGCCCCAGGCGCCGCGGTAGCTCTCCGACCACGCGTGCCATGCGCTCTCGCCGACCGGGTGCGTGGGCGAGCCGAGCGCGAGCAGCACCACCAGCATCGCTTCGTTGTAGCCCGCCCAATCGTACGGGATGTGCCCCTTCTCCGGGCTCCAGCCCATGCTGATCAGCGCGCCCCGCACCTGCGCCCATTTCCAGTCGATGCGCCAGTAGATCTCGTCGACCGTCTGGCGGATCTCGTGTTCGTCCGGGTGCTCGGAGTTGAAGTAGGCCTGCGCGTGCAGCATGCCGCCGAGCAACAGCGCGGTATCGACCGTCGAGATCTCGCTGTGCCAGGCCCGCGCGCCCGTCTTCATGTCGATGAAGTGGTAGAAAAATCCCTTGTACCCGGTCTTGCCGCGCGCCTGCGGGCCCTGAGGCGCGTTGCGGAAGAAGCGCACGGTGGCGAGCGTGCGCTCGCGCGCCTGGGCTCGCGTGATGTAGCCGCGGTCGGCACCGATGGCGTATGCGGTCAGCGCGAAGCCGACCGCCGCGATGCTCGCGGGCGACGACCTCGGGTGGCGGTCCGGCACCAGGCCGTTGGCGGAATTGCCGGTCACCCAGAAGAAGTCGAACGTGCGCCGCTCGATGTCGTCGAAGAGCTCCGGCAGCGGCGGCCGCGAGCCGAGGGCCGGCGGAACGGCGGGGTTGGCCGCGCTCGACATCGCGTCGGCCGCGCTCGAGTCGTACGCGCGGTTGCGCAGCAGGTCGGGAACGAGAGGGTCGGGCACCCTGAGCGCGCAGCCCGCCAGCGGGGCGAGCGCTGCGGCGCCGCCCGATGCCAGCAACGCGCGTCGGGTGCGATCGATGGTGGTCAAGGCGTGACTCGCGGGTCAGTCGTCGGCGGCGAGCGCCGCGCCGCGCGATGCGACGACGTCGGCATAGAACTTCGCGCTGTCCTTCGGCGTTCGCTCGAGCGTCTCGAAGTTCACGTGCACGAGGCCGAAGCGCTTCGAGTAGCCGAGCGACCACTCGAGGTTGTCGAGCAGCGACCACGCGAAGTAGCCGCGGACGTCGACGCCTTGCTCGATCGCCGCATGGACGGCGCGCAGGTGCGACCGGTAGTAGTCGATCCGCAAAGGATCGGCGACGCGCCCGGAGGGCGCCGCGGGCGGGTCGTAGAAGGCGGCGCCGTTCTCGGTGACGTACTGGGGAATGTCGCCGTATCGGTTCCTGATCCAGACCAGGGTGTCGGTCAGGCCTTGCGGGAAGACCTCCCAGCCGGTCTCGGTGTAGGTGGCCTGCGTCTGCCGCACCGGAACTGCCTTCAGCGGCCACGAAGTCTCTTCGTGCCGCACGACGTTGCGGGTGTAGTAGTTGACGCCGAGGAAGTCGATCGGCTGGCGGATCAGCTCGAAGTCGCGCTGCGGCCAATCGGGCCAGGCCTCGCCGAAGATCTCCTTCATCTCTTCCGGATAACGGCCGTGGAAGACCGGGTCGAGGTACTGCCGGTTCATGTACGCCTCGGCGCGCCGGGTCGCGGCGAGATCGAGCGGCGTCTTCGATGCCGGGTACTTGGGCTCGATGTTGACGACCAGGCCGACCTGGTGCTTGCCGAGCGCCCGATAGGCCTGGACCGCCTTGCCGTGCGAGCGCAGCAGCTGATGCGATGCGATCGGCGCCTCGAAGCGATTCTTGTGTCCCGGCGCGAGGGCGCCGTGCAAATAGCCTCCATCGGTGACCACCCAAGGCTCGTTGAGCGTTGCCCAGAGCTTGATGCGGTCGTCGAGCCGCCGAATCACCACTTCTGCGTAGTCGGCGAACCAGTCGGCGACGTCGGGATTGAGCCAGCCGCCGCGGTCGTCGAGCGCGGCCGGCAGGTCCCAGTGAAACAGCGTCGCCATCGGCTCGATGCCGTTGGCGAGCAGGGTGTCGACGAGCCGCTCGTAAAACCCCAGGCCGCGCTCGTTCACCGCACCGCGGCCCTCGGGGAGGATGCGTGCCCAGGCGATGCTGAAGCGGTACGCCTTGAGGCCGAGCCGCTTCATCATCGCGACATCGTCGGCCATGCGCCGGTAGTGGTCGCAGGCGACGTCGCCGGTGTCGCCGTCCTTGGTCAGACCGGGGGTGCGCAGGAAGCGGTGCCAGATGCTGGGCCCGGCGCCATCGACGAGCGGCGACCCTTCGATCTGGTACGCCGAGGTGGCTGCGCCCCAAAGAAAGGAAGTCGGGAACTCGTACGTCATGGCCTGCGGGTGCGCGCGAGGAATCTATCGCCGCGACGTCGCAGGCACAACGGCAGCGACGTGAGTTTTTGCCGATCGTTGTCTGCGCGCTTCAGACCGGATGGCGCCGCCGCAGTTCCCGTGCGCGGGATCGGGAAAACTCCCGGTTTATCCGGTCGCTCGCCCTCGGTCGGCCGCCGGCGGGAGGCGGCGACAATGGCCCTATGAGCGCCGCGGCCTCTTCGCTGTCGATCGACGACATTCGCGCCGCCGCCGAGCGGCTGCGCGGCGAGGTCGTCGAGACGCCTTGCCTTGCGTCGCGAACGCTGTCGCAGATCTGCGGTTGCGAGGTCTTTCTCAAGTTCGAGAACCTGCAGTTCACGGCATCGTTCAAGGAGCGCGGCGCGCTCAACAAGATCGCGCAGCTGACGCCGGCCGAGCGCGCCCGTGGCGTGCTCGCCGTCTCGGCGGGCAACCACGCGCAGGCGGTCGCGTACCACGCCGAGCGGATGGGCATCGCGGCGACGATCGTGATGCCGCGCTTCGCCTCGAGCGTCAAGGTCGAGAACACGCGCGGCTTCGGTGCCGAGGTCGTGCTCCAGGGCGACACCTTCGAGGACGCCCGCATCCATGGCCTCAGGCTCGCCGCCGAGCGCGGCACGACGGTCGTCCATCCGTTCGACGACCTCGCGATCGTCGCCGGCCAGGGCACCGTCGCGCTCGAGATGCTCGCCCAGCAGCCGGCGATCGACACCCTCGTCGTCGCGATCGGCGGCGGCGGGCTGATCGCCGGCATGGCGACGGCGGCGAAGGCGATCCGCCCGGATCTGCGCGTCATCGGCGTGCAGACCGAGCGCTTCCCGGCGGCGTGGAACGCGATGCACCAGGGCCATCTCGAATCCCGGCAGGCGACGATCGCCGACGGCATCGGCGTCAAGTCGCCCGGCGCCCTGACGCTGCCGATCATCCAAACGCTCGTCGACGACGTCGTCCTCGTCTCCGAGGACGCGATCGAGCAGGCGATCCTGATGCTGCTCGAGATCGAGAAGACGGTCGTCGAAGGGGCAGGCGCGGTCGGCCTCGCCGCGCTGGTGAACGAGCGCGAACGCTTCGCCGGCAGGAAGGTCGGGCTCGTCCTGTGCGGCGGCAACATCGAGCCGCTCGTGCTCGCCGAGATCATCGAGCGCGGCATGGTCAAGTCGGGGCGGCTCGTGCGGCTGCGCGTCGACGTTCGCGACGTTCCCGGCGCGCTTGCCGAGGTCGCAGCGCTGCTTGCCCGCCTCGGCGCCAACATCGATGAGGTGCAGCACCAGCGCGCCTTCACATCGCTCTCGGTCGAGCGAGTCCAGATCGAGGTCGTCGTGCAGACGCGCGGCGCCGCGCACGTCGAGGCCATCCTCGAGGCGATGAGCGCCGAGGGCTATGACGCCGAGCGCATCGGATAGCGCGATGCATCGCCGCACGCTCCTCGCTTCGTCCGCTTCGCTGCTCGCGCTCGGGAGCTCCGCCATGGCCGCCACCCGCACCTCGATGACGTCGTCCCTCCCCGCGCAGCCGAGCGCGGTCGCGCTCGCCGCTGCGCTCGCCGGCGGCTCGCTCACCGCCGAGCGCCTCGTCCGCGACTGCCTGGCTCGGATCGCAGCGATCGATCGCGCCGGCCCGCGGCTGCACAGCGTCATCGAGGTCAACCCCGACGCGGTCGCGATCGCAAAGGGGCTCGACGGCGAGCGCAAGGCGGGTCGCGTTCGCGGTCCGCTGCACGGGCTGCCGGTGCTCGTCAAGGACAACATCGCGACCGCCGACCGCATGAGCACGAGCGCAGGCTCGCTCGCGCTCGACGGCGTCCGCGCGTCGCGCGACGCGCACGTCGTCAAGCTCTTGCGCGACGGCGGCGCGGTGATCCTCGGCAAGACCAACCTCAGCGAGTGGGCGAACATCCGTTCGACGCGATCGACGAGCGGCTGGAGCGCGCGCGGCGGCCTGACACGGAACCCCTACGCGCTCGATCGCAACACCAGCGGCTCGAGCTCGGGGACGGGAGCGGCAATCGCTGCCGGCCTCGCGCCGCTCGGCGTCGGCACCGAGACCGACGGCTCGATCGTCTCGCCGGCGTCGATCTGCGGCCTGGTCGGTTTGAAGCCCACCGTCGGCCGCATGAGCCGCGACGGCATCGTGCCGATCGCGCACACGCAGGACACGCCGGGACCGATGACGCGCACCGTCGCCGACGCGGCGCTGCTGTACGCCGCGATGTCCGGGCGCGACAGCGCCGACCCGGCGACGGCGACGGTGCCCGCCGATCGCGCCGCAGCGACCACCATTGCGTTCGCCGAAGGGGCGCTCCGCGGCACCCGGCTCGGGGTGGCGCGCGCGTACTTCACCGGCAACGATGCCGTCGACGGATTGATCGATCAGGCGATCGCGGTGATGAAGCGGCTCGGCGCCGAGATCGTCGACCCGGTCGAGCTGCCGCAGCCGCCCTACAACGACGCCGAGCTGCGCATCCTTCTCTACGAGCTGAAGGCCGACCTGCCGAAGTACCTCGCCGCGTTCGCGCCGAGCGCGCCGGTGAAGACGCTCGCCGACGTGATCGCGTTCAACCGAACGCACCACGAGCGCGAGCTCGTGTGGTTCGGGCAGGAGCTGTTCGAGAAGGCCGACGCGCTCGGCGGACTCGACAGCAAGGAGTACCTCGACGCGCTCGCCGAATGCAGGAAAGGCGCGCGCGACGACGGCATCGATCGCGTCCTGAAGGCGAACCGGCTCGACGCGCTGATCGCACCGACCGGAGGGCCGGCGTGGCTGATCGACCCGGTCAACGGCGACCACGTCGGCGCGAGCTTTTCGACCCCGGCCGCGGTCGCCGGCTATCCGCACCTGACCGTACCCGCCGGGCTGGCGAGCGGGCTGCCGATCGGACTCTCGTTCGTCGGTGCGCCGTGGAGCGAGGAGCGGTTGCTCGCCTACGGGCACGCGTACGAGCAGGCGACGCGGCTGCGCAGCGAGCCGACCTACCGCAAGGTGACGACGCCGCAGGAGTCGTGAGCCGACGCGGCGTCTCGTGCGCCGCAAACGACGAGGCCCGCTGACGCGGGCCTCCGATCTTCGCGAGACGCGGTTCAGCCGCCGCGGCGGCGACGCTGCGCGACGAAGCCGATCAGCGCCGGCCCCATCAGCATCAACACCCACGTGCTCGGCTCGGGCACCGGCGAGATCTGCAGGTTGAGGTCGCCGGTGCTCGTGCCCGCCGTCTGGCGGGAGATCGTCACGCCCATGGTCAGCGAATACGGGTTCGAGGCCGCCGCGAACGGTCCGGTGGCGTTGCCGGAGAACGATGCGGTCGTGAGCGGGCCGATCGAGGCGAGCAGGTTCGCGCCCGAGAACTGGAACTCGGTGTTGCTCGTGCCGCCCCACGCGCGACCCTGGACGCTGCCGTCGCCGCCGGAGTTGGTGCCGCCGAGGTTGAGGACGAAGGTGCCGCTGCCGAGCGTGAAGTTGGTGTCCGACGCGTACAGGAAGACGTTGCCGGCGGCTCCGTTGGTCGTCGCCGAGAACGTCAGGTCGAGCTGCGGCGCGCCGGCGCTGCCGACCATCGGCTTGCTCTGCGCGGTGTTGACGAGCAGCGAGTAACCGAACGCCGAGACCGAGAAGCTGATCGCACCCGTGGAGGCGATCGTGTCGCCGGCCGCGTTGTCCTGGATGATGAAGTCGTCCCCGCCCAGGCACTGGAGGTCGTTGCAGATTCTGGCGACAAAGACGGCATTCGCGGGAGCGCTGGCGAAGAGAGCACCTGCGACCACGGCGGTGGTGGCGAGGTGTTGCAGGGTCTTCTTCATGACACGACTCCGAGGTGGGAGGGAGATCATGCGCGGCGCGCAGTTGCACAGCAAGACTTGCTTACATGTGCTCCCTCGAACAAGGGGGAGCGCGCAGGCCAGACAAGCGCTAGGCAAGCGCGCTAGGCAAGCGCCGTGCCGTAGAGCGCGAGCAACTTGCCCCATGCGCGCTCGGCGTCGGGCGCGCTGTAGATCGGCG
>Ga0134124_10002552_pt1 | contig 14732 bp, 15 predicted proteins | sample KB304_FD_96880 | JGI IMG/M metagenome (GOLD analysis project Ga0134124, IMG submission 96880) | Terrestrial soil microbial communities without Nitrogen fertilizer from Kellogg Biological Station, Michigan, USA - KB3-0-4 | ecosystem: Environmental > Terrestrial > Soil > Unclassified ... | reverse complement strand
GCATCCTCGAAGACCGTGAGGAGGAGCGAGAGCGCGGCGGGCGACATGAATGCCGCGGCGAGACCCTGTCCAGCCCGGGCGGCGACGAGCCATGCCTCGGACTGGGCGAGCGCGCCGATCGCCGATGCGACGGCGAACAGGGCCGCCGACGTCGCGAACACGCGTCGCCGTCCGAGCCGGTCCGCCACACGACCGCCGAGGAGGAGGAAGCCTCCGAACGCGAGGATGTAGGCGTTGACGACCCACGACAGCGCGGACGGGCCGAACCCCAGATCTCGGGCGATGGCAGGCAGGGCGACGCCGACGACGGCGGCATCGAGGATCAGGCAGAACTGGGTCGCCGCGAGGAGTGCGAGCACCGCGTTCGTTTTCGAGTTGCGACGCATTTGATCTTCACCTCTCAAGCTTGCCGACGTCGGCGAATGTCTGATAGAGTTGACTACACTGAATGTTGGCAGGAGGCTACTCTATCGAAATGAAGGATGTCAAGAGGCGATATCACGCGCCCCAACGAGAGGCACGGGCTGCGGCCACCAGACGCCGCATCCTCGACGCGGCGCGGGGACGATTGACCGGCGCAGGCTGGACGGGGGCGACGATGACCTCGATCGCGTCAGACGCCGGCGTCGCGGTCCAGACCGTCTACGCAGTCTTCGGGTCCAAGGCCGCGATCCTCGCGGCGCTGCTCGACGAGTTGGAGGTCGCGGCGCGCACGCCCGCAGATGGCGATGCCGGCGCGTCCGCGAACGACCCGCCCGGAGAGCTGCGCCGGGTCGTTGCATTCAACCGACGGCTGTTCGAGCTCGGCGGCGAGCTGATTGACGTCGCGCAGGGCTCGCGAGCCATCGACCCCGACCTCTCGGCAAACGTGACGGAGGGGCACCGTCGAAGGCGCGAAGCGCAACGCGAGATCGTCGAGCGGTGGGCCCGGCGCGGGGCCCTCCGGGTGGGTCTCTCGGCCCCGGAAGCACTCCTGACCCTGTGGACGATGACATCGCCCGACGTGCATCGGCTCGCCACGGTTGACGGTGGCATCACGGGCGAGGTCTATGAGACGTGGCTCGTCGGGATGCTCACCCGGCAGCTGTTCGGTCGTCCCGTTCGACACGCCGACCAGCTGGGAGAGGGACCGGAGAACGGCTCGACCGGGTGACCTGGCCGCCAGGGCCTCGAGGGCGCCTTACTCGGTCGGCGCCAACTGCGTCGAGGCCTGACCTGGCTCCGGAATCCTCCACCCCCGGGTCGCGAGCCAGAGGACGAAGACGAGCTCACCGGCGAACGTCGCGAACACGAACCCGATCTCGGCATCCGGATAGAGGTACGGCTGCAGGTTGTGGACGATATAGCCAACGCCGGCGATCACGAGGGCGACCCCGACGAGCTTCGGGATGTAGCCGGACCGATACGCCAGGTAGCCGAGCAGGACGAGGTGGATCCCGAAGATGACCAGGGCCAGGCTCCACCCATAGCGGAACGAGCTCAGGAGGACGAGGACCTGGGCGTGCAGGTGATCGAGGCCGAGCACGGCCAGGGACTCGGACCTGAGCAGGCGGAACGCCGTGAACAGGTTGAGCACAGCGCCGATGGCGATGACCGCCTGGACCGCCCGGAAGCCTGCGGTCAGCGCCGCCAGCGATCGACTGACGGGACGCATCAGGTAGTACAGCGCCCAGGCGACCACGATGTCGCCAATGAAGCCGGCCAGGTAGGCGAAGCTCGCGAACAGGTAGCCGCCCTCGTTGGCCCGAATGTTCGAGACGGTCTGCGCGATGTTCGTCGGATCGACCAGGCTCGGCCACACGACGAACTCCGCGATCGGAACGGCGAACGTCGTGCCGGTCAGGCTGAGGAGGACGACGAGCGCGGCCCGCCGTACGGTCATGCCCTCGTCGGTCATGGTTCGACTCCCCTGCGACACGCGAGACACGGCGCGGGCCGAGCACCCGGCTCACGGCCTGTTCGACATCCGGCGAAGCCGTGTCCGTTGGCCGCCCAGCGATTGTCGACACGGCAGCGGGCCGACGCACTCCGGCCAGCCGGCGTGCGGCGCACTACGGCCAGCCGGCGTGCGGCACCTCGACCCGGGCGGTAAGGATCTGGCCGGTCCTCGCCTCGATGAGCTCGTTCATCCGGTCGGGACCGAACCACTGGGCGACGACCATGAACAGCGTCCTGCCGTCCTCGCCGCCGAGCATGCACGCGTAGCACGGACGGTCGATCTCGATCCGGTCGAGGACCTCGCCGCCCTCGCGAACGCGGACAACGACGTGTCCGTCGTCCGCGCCGACCGCGCTGCACCAGACGGCGCCCTCGGCGTCGATGCGGATCCCGTCGCCCGTCACGTCGGCCCAGACGCGCCGGTTCGAGAGGCTCCCGTCGGCGGCGATGTCGAAGGCGGTGAGCCGGGCGGCGAACGACTCGGCGACGATCAACGTGGCGTTGTCCGCGGTCACGGCCATCCCGTTCGGGAACGCCAGGCCGTCCGCGACCTCGCGCGCCGTGCCATCGATCGTCACGAGCGCGATCTTGCCCGGCGCCGCGCCGCTGGCGAGAACCTCCCCGAAGTCGGCGAAGTCGAAGTTGAGCGAGTTGACATAGGCGTTGCCGCGTCCGTCGACCGTGAGCTCGCTCCAGCCGTACAGTGAGACATGGCTCAGGTCGGCGTGTCGGATGCGCGACCCGTCGGGCTCGACGCGGAGCAGCTCGCCGCCGGTGACGAGCATGCGTCCATCGCCCAACCAGTTGACGGCCCAGCCGCTGCCCCCGCCGCCGGCGCCGATGACCTCGCTGTTCCCGTCGAGGTCGACCGCGACGATCTCGTTCGTCCCCCAGCTCGAGAACCACAGCCGCCCATCGTGCCACCGGGGCGACTCGCCCATGCCGAAGCCGTCCAGCAGGACGCTGGTCGTCAATGCCGGTCGTTGCGTCATCGCGTTCTCCTTTGGGTGCCCACCGGTGTAGACCCGTGGCACGGCCCGAAGTCATCGCGCCACGGAGCGGAACCTGGGTCACGAAGCTTGACAGGCAAGTAGCCACTTGCCTATCATCGAACCCCTGGACGTGTTCAAGGCCCTTGCCGATCCGACCAGGCGGACCATCCTCGACGAGCTGGCCGAGCGCGACGGTCAGACCTTGTTCGAGCTCTGCAGTCGCCTGTTGATGAAGCACGGGATCGACTCGACGCGCCAGGCGATCTCCCAGCATCTCGACGTGCTCGAGGCCGCCGGCCTGGTCCAGGTCAAACGTGACGGCAGGTACAAGTTCCATTACCTCGACAGCACGCCGCTCAGGGAGATCACGGAGCGCTGGCCCATCCGGGACTGAAGGAGCATTCGAGTGCGCATCCATGTCACGAGCGTCTTCGTCGACGACCAGAGGAAGGCCCTCGACTTCTACACCAACACCCTGGGCTTCGAGAAGAAGTCGGACATCCCCCTCGGCGATGCCTCGTGGCTGACCGTGGTGTCGCCGGAACAGCCCGATGGAACCGAGCTCCTGCTCGAGCCCTCGGGCCATCCGGCCGTCAAGCCCTGGAAGGACGCCCTGGTCGAGGACGGAATCCCGGCGGCCTCGTTCGCGGTCGACGACGTTCGGGCGGAGTTCGACCGGCTCCAGGCGAGGGGCGTGAGATTCACGCAGGAGCCGACCGAGATGGGACCCGTCACCACGGCCGTCTTCGACGACACCTGCGGCAACCTCATCCAGATCGTCCAGCTGGCGTAGGTCCTGGGCGGGACGCCGGGCGCTACGTTCCCGCCGCTGCGGCCAGGTCGCCGATCCGGCAGCCACCCGATCAGGGGGCGGATCGACCGCCTGAGGGAGATGTTCCCCACCGGGCTAGAGGTGGGCGCACCCTCGTTTACGGATTCCTCTCGATGTGGCCGCGGCCTCGGCGGATCCACAGTTCGACGGACGCCGACGATCGGCGAGCCACGAGGGAGAACCGATGTCAGAGTTGACGCTCGACGACGCGCGGCGCGTCACGGCTGCGGCTGAGGGGAAGGCGCTCGATCTCGGGTGCGCCAGGATCACCGGCTGACGACAAACTGGTAGCAGCCGCTCTGCAGCGCGATGGCGGACGTCACCGCGTCGATCACGCGGAAGTGGATGTCGAACTCCGTGCCGAGCGGGATGGCTGCCAAGCTCCGGGACAGCTGCACGCGGCCCGTGCCCGACAGGTCGGTCGTGACCGCACCGAGCGTCGGCATCGGCCAGTTCGTTCCGGTGCAGACGTCGTCCACGACCGGATCGACCGCGCGCTGCACCAGGTACGTACCGGGCGCCAGGTCCCGGACCCAGACGTCCAGATACGCGATGACGTCCGCGTCCTTCGGCTGCCGGAACTTCACGAGGCCGAAGGCGTCCTCGGGTCCCCCCTGGACTGGCAGAAGCGTGGCTTCGACGTTGAAGGTGGGGGTCGCGGGACCCGACGATTCGCCCGATGCAGCCGGCGCGAACGCGATCGCCGCCGCTGCCAGCATTCCCAGCACCCCGAATGTTCGTCGCATCGTCTCGTCCTCCTGGATGGGGTGGCGATGCTAGAAGGACGACCTTCCCGGAACCTTCCCGCGTGCCGCGTCCGGCGATCGCGGCTCGTCCGTCGCTCGCGAAGGCAGGCTCGCGAGGAAGCGCTCGATCTCACCGCACAGCGCATCGATGTCGCCGACCCACAGGAGGTGATCGTCGCCGTCGAGCTCGACGAAGCGAGCGCCGCGGATCCGCTCTGCCATGTACCGCGCGGCGGCAACCGGCGCGACCCCATCGCCGCGGCGCGTGATCACCAGGGTCGGGACGCCGATCCGGTCGAGCAGGTCGCGAGCGTCGATCGACAGGTTCATGCGGTTGAGATCTGCGGCCATCGCCGGGCTGGCGCCGGCCCGCTGGTAGGCGGCATAGCGGACCGCAAAGCGTTCGTCGCCGCGCGGCGCGAGATACCGAGCGAAGTCGAGCTCGCCCCATGCCTCGCGGATCTCCTCGCTCATCGGCTCCCGCTCCTCGGGCGCAACGCCCCACGGGTAGTCAGGGGTGAGCACGAAGCACGCCTGCGTTCCGTACAGGACGAGGCTTCGCACCCGGTCGGGGTGCGCCGCCGCGAACAGCATCGCCAGTGGGCCGCCCTCGCTCCAGCCCAGGATGTCGACGACGCCGACGCCGGCGGCATCCGCAACGGCTCGCGCATCCTCCATCCGCTCCTCGAGCGGCTGGACACCTGGCGGCCGGTCCGACAACCCCGTTCCCCGCTTGTCGAAGCGGATGAGCCTGGCAAAGGACGTCATCCGCTTGCACCACGCCACCCAGAGCGGCTCCTCCCAGTCGAGCGCGAGATGCGAGACCCAGCCCGGGATCATCAGCAGATCCGCGGGACCGCCGTCCACGACCTGATAGGCAATGCTCACGCCGCGATTCCGGACGTATCTCACCGGCGAGATCGCAATCGGCGAGTGGACGATCTCGCCGAACAGGGCGAGCGACTCCGAATCGGGCTCCAGACCGTCCTGCGCGAGCGCGTCCCTCAGCGAGTGGAACTGGGTCAGGGCGGCATATCGATTGCCCGTCTCGGCATATGTCCGGATCAGCGCCCGCTGCGCGGCCTCGTCGGTCGGCTCTTCGGCGACGACCCGTTCCCACAGCCTGGCCCCCCGCAGCGTCCGCAGATAGAGCGTCCGAAGACGATCGCGCGGGATCTGCACCCACTCCTCGTTCCGGTCGTCCGGCAGGAGCTGACCGCGATAGAGGTCGGCGGCCTCGCGGCAGGCATCGGAGTCGCCTGCGGCCAGGGCCGCCTCGGCAGCCGCTTGGAACACACCCGAATCGACCTCGACAGACGCGGTCGGCCACAGAGCCAGGTGGCTCTCGCGCAGGACGACCGCGTCCGCGGACCCAAGTGCTTTCCGAGCGTAGTGGGCGGCCTTGTGGAGGTTTGCCGCGCCAGCCTCCGGCGCGAGATCTGGCCAGAGTGCGTCGATGACGCGGTCACGGTGGGCCCGATGCCCGTCGGCGAGCGCAAGGATCTTGACGAGGTCGGAGGCTCGGCGCTGCGTCCAGGCGCTGGCCGGGACGGAACGATTGCCGAGCCGCACCTCGAACGCCCCAAGAGTTCGGATCGAGACCCGGACCACGCTCAGAGCATGCTCGCTCGCCCTGCGATCGACAAGCGCGCACGGACGGACGGGGGCCCCCGGACGGACTCGAAGCGCCTCGAGGGCCAATCAGAGGGGACTCGTCGGGGGGAGCGGATCGTCTCGATCCGTTCTTGCACCCGAGGCGCAGGCCCACCGCGTGGCGCTCGCGCTGGCTCGTGTTGTCATCAACCCGCCAAGATGGGCCGCGTCGGTCGCCTCACGGTCAGAATCGGTGGACTCTTTTCGCCCCGCACGCGCGAGCTGAACGAGACGCTCTACCAATGGGAGCGCCCGTTCCTCGTCGACGACAGCAAGTGGCAACGCGCCTTCGGGCCGTACCAGCCGGTTCAACTCGCGGAGGCGGTCGAGCGGACGTTGTCCTGGTTCAGATCACGGCAACTGCGTCGCCAAGCCGGGTCAGTCAGTCCGTAGTCCGTCCGACCATTTCGGAACCTCTTACCGACGTCGCATCGCTGCCTCGACGAGGATCACCATCAGCTTGACGATGTCAGCGTCGTCGGAGTCGTGCGGCTGGGCGAACGACCAGGAGCCGAAATCGAGGGCCAAGCGAACGCCGGCCAGATAGGAGCTCGCGAGACCTCGGTCGCATAGCCCTGCCCAGCGGCTCGCCGTAGCTACCCAGGTGCGGACGAGCTCCCGGCGTGACGGGGACGGCCAGCTCAGTGAGGCTCCCCCAAGAGCTCCCGGCTGGAATGTGATCCCCGGTCAGCCCGATGCGCACCGTCCACGGCCTCTCAAGTGGCAGCGTGGCCAAAGATTTGCTCCGCCACTGTCGACACGGTCCAATCGAGCCATTCCTCGTGCGACCAGCCGTGTGAGCCGACGAGGACGCTATAGACCTCACTCCCAGCGAAGAGCAGCAGCAGGTCGTTGGCACGCTCCAGAGTGAGCCCCGGACGGAGCTCGGCCTTGGCCCGAAGGAGTTCAAGGACCGCTCGATAGCCATCGGATCGCCAGCGCTCGTGGAACGCCATCACCCGTGCGGTCTCCGGATCCTGATCCGCAGCCACCCGGGCGACGAGGTACAAGGGCGTAACTCGCCGGGCGATTTCGCCCACGCCCGTGACGAAATGGCGGAGGGCCTCGGAAACCCCCGGAGCGGCGGTCATGGCCGCGTACCAGGGCTGATGGTCGGGAGACCTCGGTTCCTCTTCACCCATCACGGCGAAGTCATAGGCGCGACTCAACAGCGCCGCCTTCGTGTGGAAGGTGAAATAGACGGTCTGGACCGCCACGTCCGCGGCCTCGGCGATCTGGGCCATCGTCGTGCCGGCATAGCCACGCTCGCAGAAGAGCGTGTAGGCAGCCTTGACGATCCGCCAGTGGGTCGCCTTTGCCCGCCCGCGCCGCGACAGCCTCGTCGGTTGGGTTGGTTCGGATCTCTTGACAGCCGACATCGCAGCCGACACACTATCAGACTCGGTGACTAGAGTCCGCGTCTAGTTGTGAACTACAACGAAACAAGTCTGCTCGGTACCCGCCTTGACGCAATCGCCGCCGGTCGGCGGAACGGCGACGAGCTGAGGCGGGCCCCCGGTCGGTCACGAGTCGCTAGGAGGGCCGTTCATGGTGACCGGCGCTGCAGCGGGAGGACGATTCGGATGAAGGATCTGATGTGAGTCCTGTCACGTGTCGGACCGAACTGGGCGCGCAAAGCCCGTTCAAGAATCGGAAGGAGGAGGCTCGGTGAGGATCGTTCGATTACCCCTGTTGGCCGGCATGCTGGCCGCGGCACTCCTTGGTTTCACAGCAGGAGGCATGTCGGCGTACGGAAGCGCGGACAAGCCACAGGCGCAGATCGAGTACTCACAGAACTGCAACAATTCCGCCTACTGCCAAGGGCCGTTCGGGCTCGGCGGTGTCTGGATCTGGATCGAAATCGACGGTGGCCCAACGACCGGGACAGCCGACGTCGCTGGCGCAGTGTGCAGCCATTTCCCGGGGCTCGGCGGAGGTGCCGACCCGATCCGGAGCGAGGTGGCATGGGTATGGTCGCCAACACCGATTGGCTTTGACGCGACAATGGGAACCTGGTCTGACCCGAACAACGAAGGGTGGTACGTCGTGTCCTTCCCGGGGTTCGGGAGCGCGTCCTTCCCGGTCACCCTGGGTCACTATTCGGCCCATCCACATCCGGCAGTCAATGTTGAGCTCGAGGTCGCGCCGTAGGCCGTCGGGACTTCGCGCGATCGAGCGAGGCCGTCCGCGAGCGGCGGGCGGCCTTCGCCGGCGGATCCCGATCGTGGCTTCCGGTCCCTCGTCGACGAAATCCTTTGGGTCCTCGAGCAGTGGCGGGGACCGCCTGGCCGGTCGACGACTACCAATCGAACGGACCGGCAGCGCGGACCAAGCGTCGAGGGCGCGGCTCTGTTCCCGTTGGCGGCTTGGATGCAGGTCTGGCACCCGAGATCCGCAAGTACTGGCCGTTGGGCGATCGAGCTCCGTGCGCATGGGCGGGGTGCGTCGACGGAGTCGATGACGGGCACGAAATAGAACATCTGTGCTGGCGCGCCCGACAGGATTCGAACCTGCGACCTTCGGCTCCGGAGGCCGACGCTCTATCCACTGAGCTACAGGCGCGTGGACCGCATGATACCCGCGTAGCTTGGATAGACCTTCGGCCTCTGGTTCGAAGGTCCAGTCATGGGCTCCCTCAAGCACGGCTTGGTGGCGACAACGCTCGGACAGCGAAAAACGGATACCTGCCCGGCCACGACGAACGTCGCCGGCCCCGGTTGGGTGCAGGCGTGCAGCTCATCGCGATGGCAGACGTGCCCAGCCGTACTCGCCGACGAAGTCGCTTGCGACAGGGGTAGGAGTTACCTGTCGCTGGGCGGTTCCGTCGGCATTCATGATCCAAAGAGTCACTGAGTTGCCCAGCTTGCGCTGGAAGAGAAGCTCGGTGCCATCGGGCGACCAGACGGGAGTGACTGACACGGACCGGTCTCGGCCGTCGGTCAGCTGGGTGAGGCCGGACCCATTACCGTGCACCGTCCAGACCTGAGGCTGCCCGGTCAGTTCCTTGCCCGCCGGCGTGTGGACGAGCCCGAGGTGGCCGCTGGTGAAGGCGATCGTGTCCGTGCTCGGTGACCAGCGTGCCGAGAGTGCGCCAAGCCTCGAGGGGACGATCTCGTGGAGCCCGCTGCCGTCGCGATTGACGAGATACATCCCGGGCGCTCCCCGCAAGTCCGAATTCGATTGACCCGATGGAAGCGAAGACGCGTCGAGGGCGCAGAACGCGACCTCCCTGCCATCGGCCGACCAATCGACGGACGCCGCATCCCAGAAATCGAGATCGACCGGAACCGAGTCGGGGACGCTCAGACGCCGCAGGCCGGTACCGTCGGAGTTCACGACGAAGATTCCCGGGTCGAAGCCGATCCGGCTGAACAGGACCATGGAGCCGTCAGGTGAATAGCCTCGGATGGCATCGCTATCCCCCGACGGCGTCGAAACGAGCCGAATCAGGTCGCCCCCATCGGTTGACCGGACGGTGTAGAGGCCAATGCCCGACGGGGTCATGTCCTCGCCGCCGGTTGCGACCAGGATCCGCGATCCATCCGGGGACCAGGCGACCGGGATCAATTGCATCTTCAGGTCCGGATAGGCATCCAGCACCCGTAGGCCGCTTCCATCCGGGTTGGAGACGGCGGGTCGGATCCACGCGGCTTCGTGCCCGCTCAGCAGGAGTCTGTTGTCCGGCGAGAGCAACCCGGCGCTCTGGGCAAGCTGCGTCTCGTGCGTTCCGTCGCGATTCACGATGAACGGCGTGTTGTTCTCTCGCGCATCGTCCGTTCGGAAGAAGTCGATGGTCGCGTTGAGCGTGAGCGGCTGGCGGCCGATTCCGGAAATGAGAAGCCCGACCGCGAGCGCGAGGAGCACCGCCACGAGCACCACCAGGGCGCGCCCGACACGGCGAGCGGGCTGACCCGCGATGAACCGGGTCGTCCCCATGCCGCCACCCCGGAGCGCAACGATCCATCCCGGGCGCTGAGGTCGGTCGCGCGTGGCATCGAGGACCGCATCGAGCAGCGCCCCGGCGGCGAAGCTGTCCGAGGCTTCGTCGAGCCACCGTTCGACGCGCCGATCGAAGTCCGCGTACCGCCCGGTCATGCGATCGACTCCTGTGGGACCGTCGCACCGCGGTCGTCCGCCTCGACCGCGGAACGAAGGGCGATCGAGGCACGGTTCAGGCGAGACTTGAAGGTTCCGAGCGGAATGTCGAGGACCGTGGCCGCGTCGCCATCGCTGAGATCGAGATAGTGGTGGGCGACGAGCACGGCCCGTTGCTCGACGGTCAAGCGAAGAAACGCCCGATCGAGTTGATCCCGGGCGACAACGGCAGCCTGGGCATCCGTGGTCGACGGGGCGTCGGTCGGCAGGAACTCAACTTCGATGGCGCGCCGCCCCCGGTTGTGTCTCGCAACCCGATAGCAGCTGCGAACGAGAAGGCGGTGAAGCCAGGCATCGAAACGGTCGGGATCACGCAACCCCTTGATGTCGAGCCACGCATTGATGAGGGCATCCTGGACTGCGTCCTGCGCCGCGTCCGCATCGTGAACGATGAGTCGCGCGGTGGCGAGGAGGTGCCGTATCGAGGCTGCGGCGAGGCTCGAGAAGGCGTCGTGGTCACCTTCCTTCGCCCGGATCACGAGATCATGCTGCACGGGCGGGCACCTTCGCGACGCGACCCACGGTGGCCGCGCTCAGCGAGTATGGGACCGTCGGCGACCGGATCGTTCCACATCGAACGACGGTCGCCCGTCCCGGCTGACGCCCTTGCCGGGCGCAGATGTCTTGGCGAGGCGGTCCACCTGGCCGTACCGCACGACAGGTCAATTCGTGCCTTGCCTCCGCGTCTAGCCGACGAGTATTGCGCAGAGCTGGTTGACGCCCGCGTCGTCGGTCGTGAACAGGCCGTGTTCGAGCTCACCGTCGTTGACGCTGGTCCCGGACTCGTGGAGCTCGATGCCGAGTGCCGGCACGTGGAGGAACAGCCCGTGGGCCGTCCGGACGAAGCTCGCGATGTCGCCGGGAACGATGAAGTCATCGGTCCAACTTGAGTCCTTCGTCCAGGCGACGAACGGTCCATCCCCCGTCGGCGACAGGCTCCACGTGCCGGCCTCCTGCTCCTGAACGCTCCGTCGGAACAGCAGCCCGTCCTGGTACCAGCGGGTCGAGTTGCTCACGTGCTTGCCGGTCTCGTACAGCTGGCCGCACGGAAGCTGGTCGACCGGCGAGTTCTCGGTGATGGACACGCCGCTCGTGTCGCACTGCACGTATGGCCCGAGCTGGTAGCAGATGCGGTCCGCCCGCAGCGGCGGCGTCAAGGTCGTCGGGTCGACCAGCGTTCGTGCCGCCGCGCCGGTTGTCCCTCCGAGCAACATGAGTGCGACGCCGACGGCCAGGACTGCCAACTGTCGCCTGCGCATTGCTCGCTCTCCTTGCCTCGTCCCGGCAGCCCTCTGCGGGCCGGCTTCGGGGCGATGGCTGCTGTATCAGGCAAGGGGAGGGCGACGACCATTTCGTTCCATCGCCGTGTAGGTGTTGCCTCGCTCGATTGAGCTCTCATCGCGAGGCGATCGCTCGAGGCTATCGACGTGCGGAGAGCCGCGCGGTCCAGGGCCGACCTGCTCGTTCGTGCCTTGCAGACGCGCCTCGCGACGGTCGCACGAAGGCCCGGCGGATGCCCATCAGGTCTCCGTCCAGCCCGTCGGAGGACTGCATCGAGCGGTGCGAGGCAGGTCTGACCGAAAAAGGTACGGTCGCTCTGGACCACGTGGGCGACCGCGCGCCGAATGCCACCCGTTTCCCTCGGGATCCCACCCCGATGGCCTCGACGCAATGTGGGCCTAGCTCGTAGGAGCGGAGAACTCGTACCGATCCACGTCGCCGACCGCCACGTAGCCGATCCGCTGGTAGATCTCGTTGGACGTGGCGTTCGCGAGGTTGGTGAAGAGGAAGCAATAGCGCCGCCCCACCCGAAGTTGCGCGCGGCTCAGCTCGGCGACACACGCTGTCGCGTAGCCGCGCCCGCGCAAACGGGGCGGCGTGTAGACGGCGTTCACGCGGATCCCGTTCGGGGTTGGACCCGCAATGCCTGCCATCGACACCGGCGTGCCGTCGATGTCCCAGAGGAAGAGCCCGCGAACCGACGCCGGGCCCGCGAGATACCGATCCGCGATCTCGCCGGCCGCCGCGAGATCGGCTTCACCCAGCGCCTCGCGGGCGAACGCATCGAGCCACTCGATGAGGAGCGGCCGGTCGGCCTGGGTCGCCCGGCGGATCCCGCCCGGCGCTCCGGGCGTCGGGCGGACGGCCTCGAGCTGGTAGATGCGCTCGGCCATCGCGTGGCGCGCAGAACACCCTGTCTCAGCGCACCACGCGTCTGCGAAGGCCCCGGCCAGGTCGGTCGGGCCCATGACCCCGGACACCGGGAAGGGCGACGTCGCCAGATCGTCGACCAACGCGCCGAGGGCTGACGGTCGCGTGCCGGCCGCGATCAGGAGGGCGGCCGGCGGCGTCATCAGCGCCACGCCGACGACCTCCCCGCCCGCCTCGACCAGGCCGAGGTGGCGATCTCGTGCCTCAAGGCCCGGCGTGGCCAGGATCCCGATCGGAAGGCAGTTCTCCGCCTCGCGCTCGCTGAGGAACGGGAGCACGCGCTCGCGGAACGCTCGGACATCAGCGGATCGAGACGCGTGCACGTCGCGAGGCGCTATCGCGATCGTCCCGGGTCCGTGGGCGACGGAGCTCCCGGGCGGCGCAGCTCGGTCAGGAACTGCCAGGTGATCACGCCGTAGATCGGGCCGGCGATCGCACCCATCAGAGCGAACGCCTGCCCGGATGGGAACTGCGTCGGCGTCAGCCACGGAACGACTTTGGCCACGACGAGGCCGACGGAGACACCCAGGAAGAGACCCGCCGCGTTGACGAGCGGCCACCAGCCGGCCCCGGTGAACTCACGACGGAGGATCATCCACTGGACGAGGCCCAGGACGACGACGACCACGGGCGGACCGACCACGGCGGTGATCGCGGCTGGAACAGGTCCCTCGTCCGGGCCGATGCCGGACACCGACCCGCCGGCGGTAAATCCCATCACGATTCCGCTCAAGCCCCATCCGAGAGCGGCGGCCGCCACCCACCCGCCGGCCGGGAGGCTCCGGCGCAGCACCAGCCACTGGCCAGCGCCGAGGATCGCACCGAACATCGCCATGGACGCGGCCAGGCTGCCGCCCTGGATGACTCCGGCATCGAGGGCCGAGGTTGCGCGTCCGTAGTACGGCTGCTCCAGGGCTCTCAGGACACCGCCGGCGACGGCGCCCCCGATGGTGAAGGCGACGAAGTGTGCCAGGAGCCAGGGCCGGATCGGGCTCGACCCGAGCGCACCGAGTGTGCCGTTCATGGCAGACCTCCCCTCGCCCTCCAGCAGGGCAACTTGGCGTGGAACGATGCGCAGAGGCTAGCGTCGCAGTACCGGATGTTCGCCCGCGCATGCACTCATGGGCACGGACCTGATCCGAGGGCCTGCACGGGCGTCAGCTTCGGAGAAAGGCGAGCACGGCAAGAACGCGACGATGGTCCTCCGCCGTCGGTTCGAGCTCGAGCTTCGAGAAGATCGCACGGACATGGCCCTCGACGGTCTTGAGCTCGAGGACCAGTCGGTCCGCGATGGCCTGGTTCGAGCGGCCCTCCGCCATCAGGCCGAGGATCTCGCGCTCGCGAACCGTGAGCTCGTCGAGCGGCGAGTGGTTGCGCGGCCGGCCGAGGAGCCGGGCGACGACCTCGGGATCGATGACCGACCCGCCCGCTGCAACCCGGCGCACGGCATCGGCCAGGTCCGAAACCTTGGTGACGCGGTCCTTGAGCACGTACCCGATTCCGGCCGGATCGTCGCGCAGAAGGTCGATCGCGTAGCGGGTCTCCACGTACTGGGACAGGACCAGGATCGCGATCCGGGGGTGAGCCCGGCGGATCTGGCGCGCGGCCTCCAGGCCCTCGGTGGTGTGCGTCGGCGGCATCCGCACATCGACGACCGCCACGTCGGGCAGCTCGCGGTCGACGAGCGCGAGCAGCTCCGGCACGTCCGCCGCCTGGCCGACCACGGCGAAGCCAGCGGCCGCCAGAGCACCGGCAAGCGCCTCGCGCAGCAGGACGGCGTCGTCGGCCAGGACGATCCGGATCGCCGTGGTCGCAGTGTCGCTCACGGGCTGCCATCAAACGGCATTGCTGGATCGTGCCATCCCAGGGTTCGTGACGCGCAGGTGCAGACCCTCGAATCGACAGGCTCGCCCCCGGTGTCGCCACCGATGGCCACCGCAACGATCCTGCGTAGGGTGCGCCAATCGGCGGACCCTACACCCGCCGATGGTTCGCGCCGAGCCGACGCTCGGAAACGCGGGCGTAGGATGATCGCGGAGGGGCTCAATGGCTGGAATCAGCGAGCCAGCAGACACGACGGCAACCTGGGCCGAGGTCGATCGCGATGGCCGGATCGTGGACGACGCGTCCCCTCGTGTCGCGTGGCTTGCGGTGGGCGTGGCGACCTGGTTCATCGGTGCCACATGCCTGCTCGTGTGGGCGGTC
>Ga0134124_10002551_pt1 | contig 14737 bp, 11 predicted proteins | sample KB304_FD_96880 | JGI IMG/M metagenome (GOLD analysis project Ga0134124, IMG submission 96880) | Terrestrial soil microbial communities without Nitrogen fertilizer from Kellogg Biological Station, Michigan, USA - KB3-0-4 | ecosystem: Environmental > Terrestrial > Soil > Unclassified ... | reverse complement strand
GACTCCTTAAGGCTAGTCTTCGGTCTCAGCAATAGCAATGCGATTCGGGCAGTGTTTTTCCATAGGGTGGCGAAATGTTCTCGGGCGTGCCGGAGAACCGTGGTGCATATCCGAGGTAGTGATGATCGCTGCCGGCTCTTCATGCACTCCATTCGAGATTAATGGCTCAAGCAGCCTGCGCGTGTCGGCTGCTGGCGTAAGCGAGGAGAGCCACCATTTCGTCCATCGAGGGGATGTAGAACTCTGAGATCGATCTGGCACGTTTCAATCCGTTACGCACCGCCTTAGAGGGGTTGAACAGCAAGAAACGGATGTTGTGGTCTCGCGCCCATCGGCGCAGAAACACCAGCATGCCGAGACCGCCGCCTTCGATGGCATGGACCTCCGAGAGTTCGAGTACAACAATCCGGGCATCGGTTTGCGAGGTGACGGCTTTTCGCAATTTGAACGCGGCTTCGCTCTGCACAATCCTGCCCTCGCACTCAACCACCGCCAATTCGCCGATGTTCTCAACGGTTACATTCAGCATGACTTCCTCCCATCTAGTTGTTTCCATCGAACATCATTCATCTACAGCACGATCGGTACCATCCCTGCACTATGTGCAAGATGGGTTGTGCTTTCGACCCTGCGCTGGAAAGCTCAGCAAGAAACGAGCAAATCCACCATACAGAAAGAGGTAACTCTTACCTGTCCGCCAAAAGCGTGATCTTGCGGAGCTTTTTTGCACGTCATTGCCAAAGCTGGCTAAACAGCTGACCGTGCGGTACTTGTTGTCTGCGAATAGACTAACCGGAAGGTAGGTTCGGTCCGTCATCACCGCAACCTTGGGCAAGACAGATTCGATGGTTGTCGCAGTCGGACCCGCCACCAAACAACTCCATAACACTGTCCCCAGCCAAAGAAGCCGTTTATCGCGACGGCCACCGGTTCAGATGGCACAGTTGTTGATCTGACGGATGGGGTGAAGTGGAGCTCAAGCCAGCGGGAATCATTGAGTTCGGCGATCCCTACGGTTTGGAACCTGGGCTCGACGTTGATTTCCACAGGCACCGCTGCGGGTACAGCGGCTTGGAGACCGGGAGAAGAAGGGGGCGCAGCTCAATGCATCGAGGCCGGCGTGTACCCGGCGCCGAGGCACTTCATTCCAAAAGCTCTCGGCACTACACCCTTACATGATTTCCTGTAGGGGCAGATTTTTCTCGGCTTACGTAGGAATTCCCAGTGTCCCCGGGGGAGGTACCTGTTTCATCTTGTACAAAACTTGGGTTTGGTACTAATCGCGGCTACGCGCTTCAGGGTTTATTTTCCCTATCCCTTTGTCGGATCCTTGGAGGAAACTCAGGATCGCCTGGATCACCGTTTCATTCCCAGCGTCAGTATTGACCATTGCATGATAGAGGGACCGGTTGGGCCAGTCGGCATCAAAGTAATTCCTGATGAAAATGGCGCGTTCGCGGTCGACTGCATCTACCAGCATTTCTGCTTCGACCTCTTTCTGACCTTCAGAAATCAAGCGCCGTATTTTGTGCTCTTTGGAACCGTAAAGAAAAAAACGAAGCGTATCATCACGGTTTCGCAGAAAATGTTGCGATCCTCTCCCAACGATTATGCAGTTGCCCTCTGCGGCAGCTTCCTCAACAACCTGTTTCGAAGCCTTGACAATACTGTCGGCATCAAGGGTTTCTACCGGATATACACTTGAATTGCCCTCATAACTTCCGAGTGTGAAGGACTTGAGTAGACGATAGTAGAGTGGATCCCTACGCTCTTCACGTCGCTTTACTTCCGACTGGTCGCAATGCGCGAACCGGGCGATCTCCTGCGTCAGCAATTGGTCCCAAAGCTTCCAATCCAGCCGCGCTGCAAGTTCGCGGGCGATGCCTGCCGCCCCGCACCCATACTCCCGTTCAATCGTGATGATTCGAGTCACTGCGGTTGCTCGACTGAGATGTTTATGGCGATCGTCTCAAGGTGCGTCGATAATCGGCCATGAATTTCTGGACCTATGGTTCGTGTGTGTTGAAACTCTGCCGGGGCAGGTTTAGATCCAGCTCTTTATATGGCATCGGCTTCAGAGGCTTGGCGCTCGCATCGGCCCCTCGGGGCTGGGTCCCTGCAAGTTGGTGAGATGTCTTGACAACATCTCATGTGGTTGATCAGACCTGCCTCTCCCTTCTATTCCTTCTTCGATTTCGACACTTCGGTCATGGTTCCAGCCTTCCGATCCCCGTGGACTCGCGTGTCAGTCGCCGAACGTTGGCGTCACATCAAAATCACATACACGACCAGAACCAAGCAAAACGCAACCGATAGGGCGGCAACCAGATAGCACATTACTCGCAAAGGCCTGTCGTGATCTTCATTCCATGAGTGCAATGAATAGTTCATCCGAGCCTCCACGTAGGCTGCAATCATTTTCATTTGATATCGTAACACGATATAATAGAGAAAGCATCCTGCATGGCTTTGTCTGCAATTTCAGACAATGTCAGGGGGGTCGCAGCTGGTCGATGGGTTAAGGAGGATGGGCAAGTGCTGACGCTAAAGCTTGTGCGCTTGATTGAAAAGCACTCAGAGGAATTGGTAGGAGGATTGACCGAACAGATCCATCTCTCGGAACGTACCTCTGACTTTCGGAAGATTCCGGCCGCAGAACTGGAATTGGCAGCGGCAGAAGTCTATCGCAACCTAGGGGAATGGTTGCTGCAAAAGACCGATAAAGATATCGAGACTCGATTTCGGTCAATCGGCGCACGTCGGGCGGCCGAGGGAATCGGCCTGCATCAGTTTGTGTGGGCCTTGATCACAAGCCGTGATCACTTGTGGCACTTCCTTCAACGGGAAGCCTTTGCCTGCAATGTCGTGGAACTCTACGGAGAACTCGAACTGTACCAAATGTTGACTCAATTCTTCGATCGCGCGGTTTACCACGGGATCCAGGGATACGGCAATTTAGAACTCCAAAACGCAAGCAGCGGTCGCTTACGAGCGAGTGGTAAGAACTGGCCTTATCAATTTGCCTGATGCTGAGCTCGAGTTGCGCCAGATGCTGACTCAATTGTTCGACCGGGCGCGGTTGAGGCAAACAACGCCGAGGGGAACGCGGCGTTCTACATAGTCCAAAGGAACATTCGATGAACAATTCCAATGGTGTATACCCACTCCGCCTGCGGCAACTTCGAGCAATTGCGGAGAATTTATGCATGTTGGCGGATCGGCATCGCGAAGATCATGATTATGTCGTGGCCTATGCTCTTTACACTCGTGCTTTGTCGGTAGCCCAACAGATCCACATTCCCCAGGATGATGGAAAGGTTCTCGCGGCCCGAATCCGGACTGACCAGGAAGCTGTTTTCGACCTACTCGCATTGGAGAGAGTGCTCGAGAGACATCTTCTTCTTTACCGTTGGCCTGATTTTATCCGCCGTATTTCCAAGAGGGTTCACTTCTTCCACCGTGATTTGAGCCAACCCGACTCGCGCACCTGTTCCTCATCCAGCCGGCGCAAGCGCGCGGCCATGATCCCGTGTCTTCCCAAGTATCCAACCACATGGCCAGGATCCTTTCGGTCAACTACCGGCAAACGCCCGATATTGTGACGTAACATCTTGGCGGAGGCGTCGTGCAAAGCTTCGTCGGGATAGGTTACAACGACGTTGCGAGTCCCGGCGTCAAGCACAGTCATTGATTGAGTAGAGTCCTCGTCCAATGCACGAAAGACATCTCCCCGGGTGATCACACCAGCTAATTTGGCATCTCCGCCCATGATGAACAGTGCCTGATGCCGGCTTACCTCGGGGTCGCGTCTTGCGATTCGGTCGGCTAAGTCAACCAGCCACATATCGCCAGGCACGGCTGGTACGTTAGGATCCATCGTCTGCGATACAGACATTTGTTGCAGCATATCGGCCTCGTAATCCTGATGAATCCTCAGCCCGCGGCGCACCAGCTTCTCCGTCATAATCGATCCGCTCGGCATGAGCAACATGGCAATGCCGGCGGCGATCACCGTGACCAGCATCAGAGGCAAAACAGAATTGTAGTCACGCGTAATCTCGAAGGCGAAGATGATGAAGGTGAAAGCAGCTCGCGATGCGGCCCCAAACACCGCTCCCATAGCAACCAACGCGAACGCTCCAGCAGAAAGGTGTGCGCCGGGGAAAATTCTATCGACACCCAGAGCAAAGACCCCGCCCATCGCTGCACTCGACATGAACATCGGCGCGAGTAGTCCTCCTGACGTTCCGGAGCCGAGCGAGACAACAAGCGCAACCGCCTTCGCCAACATCACGACAACCAGTAATTTCAGGGCGAGATTCGCATTCAAGATCTCGCTGATCGTGTCATACCCGACGCCCAAGACTCGCGGAACGAAGTACCCAATAATTCCCAATCCTAACGCGCCGATCGCGGGCCACCAAAGCTCGTCAATCGGTAATTTCTCAAACTGGTCTTCTGTCCAATAGAGCAGCTTGCTAAAACCAACCGCAGCCAACCCACAGATACCTCCGAGCAGCACATAGAAAGGCAGCGCGTGAGGAATGCCAAAATCCATGGCGGCTACCGTGAACATCGGGCCAGTACCGAGGAGCTGCATGTGGACAGCGGTTGCGATGGTGCTTGCAATGACAAGGGGAATAAATGACCGTGACTTGAATTCGAACAACAGCAGCTCAATCGCCAGGATCACTCCCGCGATCGGAGTGTTGAACGTCGCTGACATACCAGCCGCCGCGCCACACGCCAGCAGAACCTTGCGCTCGGACGCCGTCGTGTGAACAAGTTGCCCAATCAGAGAACCGATGGCGCCGCCCGTTTGAATAATGGGTCCTTCCGCTCCGAAGGGCCCCCCAGTGCCGATCGCAATCGCCGCGGAGATGGGCTTCAGAATCGCAACCCGTGGTTGAATACGGCTGCGATTGATCAGCACGGCTTCCATTGCCTCGGGAATTCCATGGCCCTTGATCTTGGGGGATCCATACTTCGCCATGAAACCGACAATGATTCCGCCAATCACCGGCATCACGATGACCCACGCACCAAGATGATTATTTCGGGCGCTGTTAAAGGCAAAAACAAAGCGATGATAGAAGACGATATTGGTAAACAGGCCGATCAGATTGTAGAGCAAATACGCGATAAAGCCGGCCAAAAGCCCGATTCCGGCGGCCAGGAAAGAAACTGACACCATGCGAAACTGTGCCGGTTCGGCGAGCGCAGCGCTTTCAGTCTGAACCCCGCTAGCCGCGATGGTTGGGCGGCTAGCCCTGTCACTCACTGCACCGCTGCCGTCTGTGGGGCCGATATTCGCTTCTGACATTTCTAAGTGGTTTCCTTGCCCAAGTTCAGACTATCCCGTCATCCGACTCTTGCAGTTTGCATCGCGCGTTTGAGCGCCGCAACCAACGCCGGCCCCCGCGTTCGAAGTTCCGCCCGATGGTGCAAGGAAAGCTCTCGCAATACGGTTTCACCTTTCGGTGTCAGCGAAAGCAACACCTCTCGCCTGTCTGCGTCTCCTCTACCGCGGCGGACATATCCTCCGGTCGCCAATCGATTCACTAACTCCACGGCACTGTGGTGCTGAATGAGCAAACGCTCTGCCAATTCTCCGATACGAGGGCGCACACCTTTGGGGAGAGCCTTCAAAGCCAACATCAGCTGATGCTGCCGAGGCTCGAGGCCCGCGTTCCGTACGGCTTGCTCGCTGAAATGCACAAAACGACGAATCTGGTACCGCAGCTCCGCTAAAGACTGATAATCAGTAAGCGGAAGCGATTTCTCTGTTTTTTGCTGACGCCGGGTCGCCATCATGCCTACCCTAGATCGTATCACGACATATTGAGGAGCGTCCGGAAACCGTCCGAAACATTCGAAGGGAAGCTGTTGGGATCGATTCCAAAATTATTGGATTTCTTCAATGATTTGGATTTCTTTCTCGGGTCCAGCTTTCGGATCTGGCAACCGAACTCAGCGAGGGAGCTCCCAGTGACAGCTGTCACTGACCAGTATCAGTCATTATACAATCATGTGCAGGAGACTGCCGTCATGAAACCCGCGATCGAGCGACTGCGGCCGTCGATTTTGCTTTTCCCTCTGACGGCTGTCCTGTTCTTAGCCGGGTGCGGGAAAAAGGAACAAGCTCCGATGGCCGGAGGTTCGGGGGGGCGCCCCCCTGCACCGGTGGTTGTAGCCAACGTTGAGCAGCGAGACATCCCGGTTCAGATCCAGGCCATCGGCAACGTCGAAGCCTACCAGACGGTGCAAATCAGGTCCCAAGTCAACGGTCAAATCCAGAAGATCTTCTTCAAAGAAGGAGAGGATGTGCGCGCGGGCCAACCACTATTTCAGTTGGACAAACGCCCTTTCCAGGCTGATCTTGAAAAAGCGATTGGTCAGATGAAGCACGATCAAGCGCAGGCGGAGAATTCGGGGATTCAGGCGGACCGCTACTCCGGCCTGGAAAAGCAGGGCATCGTCTCCCACGAACAGGCCGAGCAATTGCGTGCGCAGGCCAAGGCCGATGCATCCGCGGTGGAGGCGGATCGCGCCGCCGCCGACGCTGCTCGTGTGCAGCTGCAGTACACGGATATCGTCGCTCCGATCAACGCCCGCGCTGGAGCATTGCTGATCAATCTCGGCAATCTGGTGAAGGCGAACGATACGCCCTATCTGGTGCAGTTGAATCAGGTCACTCCGATCTACGTCACCTTCTCGGTGCCGGAAACAAACCTGAATCGGGTGCGGCAGGGCTTCTCCTCCGGACAGCTCAAAGTTCTGGCTTATCCCAAGGGACAGTCGGAGAGTCCGGCGGGGGGGCGGTTGACGTTCATCGACAACGGAGTCGACACAACGACGGGTATGGTCAAACTGAAAGGCACATTTCAGAACCGGGATCGGCGTCTGTGGCCAGGAGAATTTGTAGATGTAGCGTTGGTGCTCTCGACCCAGAAGAATGCCATCGTCATCCCGACCAAGGCGATTCAAACCGGGCAGCAAGGTGAATACGTATATGTCATCAGGACCGATAGCACAGCTGAATCGCGCCCCGTGAAGACGGCGGGGGCGTATCAGAATCTAACCCTGATTGCGGAGGGATTGAAGGCGGGTGAGCGCGTGATTGTTAACGGCCAGTTACGCGTGGCCCCGAACGCAAAAGTGATGGTGCAAGACACTCTTCCCCGAACTCAGACGGCGGCCGGCGGTCCTTCCGGAGGCGGGCTGTGAGTCTCTCCAATCTCTTCATCAACCGGCCCATTATGACCACGTTGGTCATGGCCGCTATTCTAATCTTCGGTATTTTCGCGTATCAATTGCTGCCCGTCAGTGATCTGCCGAATGTGGACTTTCCCACGATTTTGGTAAGCGCTTCTGTGCCCGGCGCGAGTCCGGACACCATGGCTTCTTCCGTGGCGACTCCGTTGGAGAAACAATTCTCTACCATCGCCGGCATTGACTCGATGACGTCCACGAGTTCTCTGGGGCTGACCAACATCACGATTCAGTTCAATCTCAGCCGCAGCCTCGATGGCGCTGCCTTGGACGTCCAGGCGGCAATCACAGCAGCGGGTGGGCAGCTGCCTCCGGAGATGCCGACACCGCCGACATTCCAGAAGGTCAATCCCGCCGATTCGCCCATCCTTTATCTGGCGCTGAGTTCGCCAACCATGAGACTGTCCGATATCGACGAAGCCGCGGAGACGACCATTGCCCAGAACGTCTCCATGGTGGCCGGCGTGGCGCAGGTGCAAGTGTATGGAGCGCAGAAATACGCCATGCGGGCGCAGCTCGATCCGAGCGCACTGGCTTCACGGCAGATTGGGATCGACGAAGTCACGGCAGCACTGCAATCGGGAAACACCAACCTTCCCACCGGCACGCTTTATGGACAAAACCAGACGTTCACGATTCTTTCCAACGGGCAGCGGATGAATGCTCTGCAGTTTGGGCCCATGGCGGTTGCCTATCGGAATGGTTCCCCGGTTCGGCTGAACCAACTCGGCCACGTGATAGACAGCGTGCAGAATGACAAGACCGCAAGTTGGTTCAACGGGGTTCGGGCCATCGTGCTGGCGATACAAAAGCAACCAGGAACCAATACGGTTGCGGTCGTGGACAACATCAAGAAGCTGCTGCCCAGGCTGGAAGAGCATATCCCTGCCGCGGTCAGAATCGACACGCTTTACGACCGCTCGGTCTCCATTCGTGCGTCGGTCAACGACGTGAAGTTCACCCTGTTGCTGACCATTGCTCTGGTCATCATGGTGATCTTTGTCTTTTTGCGAAACGTTTCTGCCACGATCATCCCGTCTCTGGCTTTGCCCATGTCCATCATCGGAACCTTTTCGGTGATGTATCTGCTGGGATACAGCCTTGACAATCTTTCCTTGATGGCGCTGACGTTGTCGGTCGGATTCGTGGTGGACGATGCCATCGTCATGCTGGAAAATATCGTCCGTCACATGGAAATGGGTAAACGACCGCTACAGGCAGCGATCGAGGGCGCTAGCGAGATTGGCTTTACCATTCTCTCCATGACATTGTCGCTGGCTGCGGTCTTTATTCCGCTGCTGTTCATGGGTGGAATCATCGGACGCCTGCTGCATGAATTCGCGGTAACGATCGGCGTCGCGATCCTGGTTTCGGGATTCGTATCACTAAGCCTGACCCCGATGCTCTGCAGCCGGTTTCTCCGTCACCACGAGCCGTCAGAACACGGACGGCTGTTCAATCTAAGCGAACGCATCTTCGATGCCTGGTTGCGCGGTTACAACCGCAGCCTGAAGGCAGTCCTACGGTTCAAGTTCGCAACCCTGATGGTGTCTTTCGTGGTGATCGGGCTGACATTTTATCTGTATACGATCTCCAAGACCGGATTCATACCCGACGAAGATCAAGGCCTGGTCTTCGCGTTTACCGAAGCGCAACAGGGCATTGCATTTCAGGACATGATGCAGTTGCAGCAAAAAGTAGCCGATGTGGTGCGCTTCGATCCGAGCGTCATAAATACCATGTCTTCGATCGGCAGTCCCATCAATCAGGGCCGCATCTTCTTTCGCTTGAAAGACAAAAAAGATCGTGTTAACCAAATGAGCGCGATGGAGGTTATTCAGGAACTTCGTCCCAAGGTGTCCGGGATTCCGGGACTGAATGTATTCATGCAGATTCCGCCGACCATCCGTATCGGCGGGTCTTTGACCAAGTCGCAATATCAGTACACGTTGCAATCGCCCGATACAGCTGAACTCTACCAGGATGCGCCCAAGCTGGAAAACGCTCTCCGGGCTCTTCCGCAATTACAGGACGTTACCAGCGACCTGCAGGTGAAGAACCCGCAGCTTACCGTGGAAGTCGACCACGATAAGGCGTACGCACTGGGATTGACGCCCGCTCAGGTTTCCGATGCTCTGTATTCCGCGTACGGTACCCGCCAGATCAGCACCATATACTCACCCAACAATGAGTACTATGTCATCGTGGAGTTGTTGCCGGAATTTCAGAACAATCCTGACAGGCTTTCCTTTCTATACGTCCGCTCGAGTGGCGGCAAACTGATTCCGCTCGACACCGTAGCGAAGCTGGTACCTTCCGTGGGTCCCTTGACGGTGAATCACCTGGGCCAGTTGCCGGCAGCAACCATCAGCTTCAACCTGAGGCCCGGAACCGCTCTCGGCGATGCGACAAAATTGGTTGAGAGCGAGGCCAATCGAGTGCTCCCCGGAGACATCCAAGGTACGTTCCAGGGGACGGCTCAAGCATTTCAAGACTCGTTCACCGGGATGGGACTATTGCTGCTGGCGGCGATTCTGGTGATCTACATTATTCTCGGAATTCTGTATGAGAGCTTCATTCATCCCGTCACAATTCTTTCCGGTTTACCTTCCGCCGGAGTGGGCGCACTGCTGACTCTCACTCTCTTCCACCAGGAGCTGAACCTTTACTCGTTTGTCGGGATCATCATGCTGATCGGCATTGTCAAAAAGAACGCCATCATGATGATTGACTTTGCCCTCGAAGCCGAGCGGACAGAAGGAAAGAGTCCGGAAGAATCCATTTATCAGGGCGCCCTCGTCCGCTTCCGTCCCATCATGATGACCACCATGGCGGCCCTGATGGGAACACTGCCCATCGCGATTGGCTTTGGCGCGGGTGCAGACTCGCGGCGGGGTCTGGGGTTGGCTGTAGTGGGTGGCCTACTCTTTTCGCAGGTCGTAACCCTCTACATCACGCCGGTTTACTACGTGTACCTCGACCAGCTCCAAGCGAGGTTCCGGAGGCGGCCGGGTGGACGAAAGCCAGAAGCCCGTCCAGAGGACAGGCTTAACGAGGTTGCTTTGGTGGGACCGAACCACACGGTTGACGCTCGCCTTCCACGCTTAAAGCACAGTGATACCACATCCTTCGCCCAGAAGTTCTTCTCAGCCTTGCGAGGCACGGTCTCAGCATTTTCGCCCAGGGTGCGCAGAGCAGAAAGAAGTGGATGAGCAAAGATGTGACCTGCTCTAAGACCTGACATTCGGCATGGCCCTGCCAGTCGCCCCAATCGGGCCTAACAAAACGGGGGCAATGCAAGTCGCCGTAGGATCGGCTGCAAAACGGAGGTCCGGTACGGATTGTGGCTGGATCGTCGGCAAAGCCGGAAGTAATCGCGCGAATTCCCAGAATAACTAATGGGATGGTCCGCCGCCTTTACACAGCAGGGGTATAAAAGCCTTGAACAAACTGACCCGCGGACTACACTCTACCCCGCTAAAGCGATGGATCGCATGGGCAGCCTCCGTCACTGCAATATTGCTGCTATTGGTTGCGGCAATTCTGATCAAAAGAGCAGAGCCGATCCTCAAGGGTCGCGTGATTGAGACCCTGGGCGCACGATTCGGCAGCAAGGTTGAGCTCGATGACTTGCAGGTCTCGATTACACGTGGGCTTTCGGCCCAGGGCCGCGGTCTGAGGATTTTCCCTCCGGACGACGTAATGGCGGCCGGAGCTAAACAGCCGCTCATTGCAGTCCGGACATTCGACTTTAGAGCTTCCATTAGCGGACTGTTCCTTAAGCCCATGCATGTCGGTACTGTCTATGTTCATGGTTTGGATATTCAAATTCCACCGCGCGAGATGAGGCAAGAGGCGAACACTCCCTCGCGGCATTTGGGCAAGATCAAGATCGTGGTGGACAAGATCGTCTGCGAAGATTCTCAATTGGTAATCGGCACCGCTAAACCGAACAAGGATCCCAAGGTATTTGCCCTGAAATACATTGAATTGCGCGACGTAGGCCCAAACGCGGCCTGGCCCTATCAGGCTGTTTTGACAAATGCTATTCCGACCGGTGATATTCAGGCGAATGGAAGTTTCGGCCCCTGGGATACTGAGGAGCCGGGAAATTCGCAGGTGAACGGCAAATATGTCTTCGACCATGCCGACCTAAACACGATCAAGGGCATCGCAGGCATGTTGCATTCCGTAGGCTCTTTCAACGGTCAACTCGACCGCATTGCAGTCCAGGGAACTACAGAAGTTCCAAACTTTTCGCTCGACACCGCCAACCATCCCATGCGGCTCGAAACAAGCTTTTCGGCCATTGTCGATGGCACCAGCGGCGATACGTACTTGCAGCCTGTCTCGGCGAAGCTGGGCGCTTCCGACTTTACGTGTCGGGGAGCGGTGATCAACGTGAAGGGTCAAGGACACGTCATCGATCTCGACGTGGACGTGCCAGCGGGTAGAATCGAGGACTTCCTCCAGTTGGGAGTGAAAACGCGGCCTCCAGTGATGTCTGCAATTGTTGTGACCAGAACCAAATTGCATATCCGCCCCGGAAAAGAGAGCGTCATTCAAAAGATGACCCTTCAAGGAAGTTTCACGTTGCAGGCAATCCATTTCACCAATCCCGAGGTACAAGACAAAGTAGATATGCTAAGCCTGCGTGCCCAAGGGTCACCCCAAGCGGCGAAGCCCGGGGCGGAGGACGTCAGCTCGCGAATGTCAGGAAAATTCGCGATGGGAGATGGCAAGCTGAACTTCAGCGATTTGAACTACACACTGCCGGGAGCGAACGTGCGTCTCGTCGGCCTCTACTCACTCGATGGAAACGAGTTCGAATTTAAGGGTAAAGTACGGACGCATGCAAAGATTTCCCAAATGGTCGCGTCAAAGTGGAAGAGTTTTATGTTGAAGGTCGTCGATCCTTTTTTTCAGAAAAATGGAGCGGGGGCCGAAATACCTGTGAAGGTTTCGGGAACGAAGTCAGCTCCAAAGTTTGGCTTGAATCTCGGCGGCAAGTAAGAAGCCGTAGAAATAACCTTGTCCGCTAGGAGAGAACACCGGTCTGTGTTCCCCCTCACCGCTCGATCACTGCCGGTCGCGAGACGCGGGTCTCCTCAATCAGGACGCCAGTGAAATTCCCACGCATTCGAATATGGTCACCTCGACAGCGACTGGCGGGTAGGCTATTGATTACAGCCAATGTTCTGTTCCGCGTTAATGATGCCGCCTGCACTCAAGACCCCGTTCCTCTGATTGGAGTGTCATATAGCTTCTAAGGTTTCCAGGCAATCGCGGCGAGACGAGCCGTGTCAAGGTATTCCGACGCGATGAAGAAGTACGGCCCTATTGGACCGTCGGAATCTGCGGCAGGTGTATGTCCCGACGGCTATGGGAAACCCGCGGTTCTCGTCTTCCACTCCAGGGCGTGTTCTGGTTGTGGACCGGCATTGGTTCCCTTGGGAACCCGGATAGGCCGCGGCGGTGCCGTCCCGCGGGTCGAGGCCCGCGTTGTCAAGCGCCGAGGTCCCCTCATCCGAAAGAAGCGGGGCTACTATACCCAGGGCTTCGACCTCATCTTTCACCGACTCGTCCAAAATGGTCGCCAGAGCGCGTCGGTAAGGGAACTCGGCTTTTCCGAACGCGAATCATTGCATCAAGGCAAGTCCAGCGCGGGGAAGGTTTTAGTCAGTTCTGTTCTTCTAGAGCAATGGGTCTGCGAAGGTATAATCGCCCCTGGATATGGCACTGATCCCTGGCACGAAGTTCGGGCCATACGAGATCCAGTCGCTCATCGGCGCAGGCGGCATGGGCGAAGTGTATCGCGCCCTAGACATAAGGCTACAGCGTCTAGTAGCGATTAAAGTCCTTCCTGCTCATCTGTCTTCCGACCCGGAACTTCATGCGCGCTTCGAGCAGGAAGCAAAATCCATTTCCGGGCTGCAACATCCCAACATCTGCGTGATTCATGACATTGGTTCTCAAGATGGCGTTGACTTCATGGTCATGGAGTATGTGGCTGGACAGACCCTGGACAAATTGATTCCCCCCAGCGGTCTGGCCACCAATGTGGCGGTCAAGTACGCTGCCCAGGTCGCCGAGGCGCTCTCGCGCGCACACGCCAGCGGCATAGTCCACCGCGACCTGAAACCTTCGAACATCATGGTGGATGAGAGTGGACTGGTCAAAGTGCTGGATTTTGGGTTGGCCAAACTAGCCGCATCAGCCTCCGTGATGAGCGCCGAAGCGGCGACCCTGGCAACAACGCCCGGGATGATCATGGGCACGGTGGCCTATATGTCGCCAGAGCAGGCTGAGGGAAAGCCCGTCGACGCACCCAGCGATATCTTCTCCTTCGGTTCAGTGCTTTACGAGATCCTGACCGGCCGAAGAGCTTTTCAGGGGCAATCCAGTGCCGCCCTGCTTGCGTCTGTCATGCGGGACGAACCCAAGCCGTTGAACGAACTCAAACGCGACCTTCCGCCAGAAGTGCGCCGGATCGTTATGCATTGCCTGAGAAAAGATCCCACAGCGCGGTATGCCTCTGGCGCCGAACTCGCGCATGAACTCAAGAACTGCCGCGACTTGCTTTTCCCTGAGTCGGGAGCGGTTCTGAGTCGGGCGCGGATTGTCAGAGAGGCGCGACGCCCCAGAGTGCTGCTTCCGCTTCTGCTGACGCTAATCCTGCTTGTCACGGCAGCAGCCTGGCTGGTTAGACGCTATCGCGAAGCACGGTGGGCACGCGAGGTGGCTGTGCCCGAGATCTCACGGTTGGCCGACCAGGGGAAATACGGTAATGCTTACGCCCTTGCGGTCAAAGCCGAGAAATCGATCGCAGACGATCTCACGCTGGCGAAGCTTTGGCCGGTGATTTCGTACGAGCTTTCGCTGGAGACGACACCGCCCGGTGTAGACGTCTCTCGCAGAGACTACGTTGACGCCAATGCACCCTGGGAAATGGTCGGAAGGACTCCGCTGAAGAATGTCCGCCAGCCGCGCGGGATGTTTGTCTGGAAATTCGAGAAACCAGGGTTCGGTACAGTTTTGCGGACGACTACTTCCCTGGCTCCGCGATTCCCGCCGCCAGGCGAGTCAGTAGAGGCGAGTGTCACTCTTGACGAGGTGGGAAAGATTCCATCCGGAATGGTGCGGGTCTCGCCGGCGAAATACTCCAAGACCCTATACATTCCCGGCTACGAAGCAATGCCGGAGCTGGCGCTGAAGGACTATTGGATCGATCAGTACGAGGTCACAAACCGCCAGTTCAAAGCTTTCGTCGACCAGGGCGGATATCAGAAACGCGAGTATTGGAAGGTCGATTTCCAGCGAGACGGAAAACATCTCTCGTGGGACGAGGCGATGGCGCTGTTTCGTGATGCCGCCGGACGGCCCGGGCCGAAGGACTGGATGCAAGGCGATTATCCGAAAGGGCAGGCGGAGGTTCCGATTACGGGCATCAGTTGGTACGAAGCTG
>Ga0134124_10002549_pt1 | contig 14739 bp, 13 predicted proteins | sample KB304_FD_96880 | JGI IMG/M metagenome (GOLD analysis project Ga0134124, IMG submission 96880) | Terrestrial soil microbial communities without Nitrogen fertilizer from Kellogg Biological Station, Michigan, USA - KB3-0-4 | ecosystem: Environmental > Terrestrial > Soil > Unclassified ... | reverse complement strand
TCATGAATCGCTTCATGCAAACCAACAAGCATGGAGTGCTTCTTTGGTTGATGTTGATCAACTTGAACAGGAGATAGTTATGGCAACTGCAAAGAGACCGGCCGCCAAGAAGGCCGCAGCGAAGAAACCGGCCGCCAAGAAGTCCGCGGCCAAGAAGGCACCGGCGAAGAAGGCTGCTGCCAAGAAGGCACCGGCGAAGAAGGCCGCCGCCAAGCGCCCGGCCGCCAAGAAAGCGGCCGCCAAGAAGGCGCCGGCGAAGAAGGCCGCTGCGAAAAAAGCAGCGAAAAAGGCGCCGGCGAAGAAAAAGGCCGCCAAGAAGTCCGCCGCCAAGAAACCGGCAGCGAAGAAAAAGGCCCCAGCCAAGAAGGCAGCAAAGAAGCCGGCTGCGAAGAAAGCAGCGAAAAAACCCACTGCGAAACCAGTAGCCAAGGCGGCGGCCCCCGCTGCCCCGGCTGCGCCTGCGGCTCAGACCACTCTGAACCCGCAAGCCGCGTGGCCCTTCCCGACGGCCAGCAAGCCGTAAGGTAAAGCGGTTTTGCCGCTTTACTTAAGGTAAAGCGGTTTTCCGCTTCAGGCCCGGCACCGCAAGGTGCCGGGCTTTTTGCTTGGAATGCGCGAGGCGCGCATTCAGACGGCCTGTCTGTCGTGCTTGTTGCGGCGGATGTCGCGACTCGCCTTGTTCTGGCGGCGGGTGAGGTTGGCGCGCTCCTTGGCGGTCACGACGCCGTCGCTCTTGGCCTGCACCTCGGCCGCCTTGATGCGTCCCTGCTGCGCTTCCAGGCGGGCAGTTTCCCTGGGCGTCAACTGGCCCGAGGCGACCCCCTGATCGATGCGCTTTTGCTGGCGTGCCTCCCTGCGATCGATGCGCGGCGTTGCCGTCGGATCGGCGGGCACGCTCTGGGCGAATGCAGCGCCGGCCGCAACCAGCGCGAAGGCGATGATCAGACTTTGCTTCTTCATGGAACGCTCCTTTGTCGTTAACGGTGAATGTGAACTCATCACCTCGATAACGCGTCAATTCGCGCCCATCGCGTTGCGGCGGGGCAAAGCTCCAGTAAAGTTCTTGTCAAGAAAGCCGGCGCCGGGTGCCGGCATGTAGTTGCGCCGATTTCGCCTGCCTACCGCTCTCCTGCCGCCAACGCCATGCGACGGCGCAGCCGTTGCGCCTCTTCGAGTGCGCCGGCGCGCTCCGCGCGCGCAGCCTGCACTCCCAGCCATGCAAGCAGCGGTCGCCGCCAGCCCTGCGCAGAGGCGGTCTCTGTTGCCAGCACCAGCACCTCGGGGCTGGCCCGGCCGTTGCGGAACAGGACACCAGCCGCGATCAGGCGGGACAGCGGGTCTTCGATCGCCCGCACTGCCACCGCATCGCCGGTTCCCGCTGCCGCCGCCCGATGCTGCGGCGGCAACAGCGCGATGTCGGGCGGCGTGATGCGGCCGGCCAGGTAGTCGGCATAGGCGCGCTCGGCGGCCGGCGAATCGCGCCGCAGCTGCTCGAACCCTTCACAGGGGTCCAGCACCAGGCTGGCCACGCGTGCGGCGCAACGCGTCAACTCGGCGCGCGCGACCATCGCGCTCTGTCCGGTCGTTGCGAGCGCGCTGCGGGCGCGCTCGAACTCGACCGCCTCGACCCTGGTGTCACCCGTCATGTAGGCCTGGACGTAGCGCTCGAGCGTGTCGTGAGCGTTCAACTGCCATTCGGGCACCCGTGGCTTGCTCCCGCAACCGGCGAGCCCGATGAGAACCAGCGTGGTCAAGACAATGCGGTTCATGGCAGTTTTACCTCGGTGTCGCGCGCCAGCGGCCATTTGCGATTGAGCTCGTTGATCATGCCTTCGATCTTGCGCAGGTTCACCTCCACTTCGCCGCGCAAGGATCCCAGGTCGCCGGTCGCACCGCGCACGTTGGCGCCGATGCCCTGCGCTTCGAGCAGCACCGCGTCCACCTTCTTCAGGCTGTCGCGCGTCTCCGACAGCAGGCTGCCCAACTGCGCGACGGTCGCTTGGGCCTCATGCATCACGCCCTGCGGCCCGAACACCTGGGTTTCCGCCTTCGCCGCCAGCGTGTCGGCGCGCGCCAGCAGGGCATTGGTGCGATCCAGCGCGGCGACCAGCTTTGCCGCGTCGGCATCATTGCCGAAGGCGACGCCCAGTGCCCCGCGCGGGCCCTTGAGCTTCTGGGTGAGATCCTGCAGGTTGGCCAGCGATGCACGCAGGGCTGCGTCCTGCGATGTCATCGCACCCAGGTTCTCCAGCACTTCCTTGGCCGAGGCGAGCACGCGCGGCAGCTCCGCGGTGGCATCGCCACGCAGCACCGGCCGCTCGGCGCCATCGGGCAGCGCGGGATCGGTGAGGATGCCGCTGAAGGCGCGGATGGTGGTCCCGCCGACCAGTCCGCGCACCAGGGTAAAGACGCTCGTGGTCCGCAGCCAGTGGGCATCCTTTTGCGCCACGTCGACAACGATCCTCACGTTCCCCGTTTCGGCGAGTTCGACCCGGCGCACGCGGCCGATCGGAAAGCCCGAGAAAGTCATGTCCATCCCGATCACGACACCCTCGGAGTCGTCGGTGAGCAGCACCAGCCGTTGCGTCGGCTCGAATACGCCGCGCGCATAAAGCAGGTAAAAAGCCGATCCGGCGACGAGAAGCGCCGTGAAGACAAGCAACAGCGCGGCCTTGAGTTCCAGGTGCCTGACCGGCCTGGCCGTGGTGGGCTCCGAATTCTGGACCGGCGTGTCGAGCTCGGGTTGCATCGCCATCAAGAGTAGTTGCCGGCCAGACAAGCCGCCTCGAGCACCAGCAGCACGGCGAACATCCGCACCAGGCCCTGCAGCGCCGCGCTCTCGCGCGATCCGTCACCCTCCACGTCATAAAGGCCCGAAGCCATCGGGATGATGGATACGGCCAGGCTGAAGAACAGGGTCTTGAGCACGAAGATCAGCGACACGGCCGGGTTGAACACATGGCCGAAGACATGGGTATAGGCCGGCGCGCCGGCGAGGGTCCAGCCATAGACCGCCAGGTAAGCCAGCACGAGGGCCACCACGCAGCTCAGCGCGGCCAGCGTGATGGTGGCGAAGATGCCAGCCAGCGCCCGCGGCAGCGCCTGCGTCACCACCGGATCCATGCCCCGGCGCAGCAGGGCGTCGAACTGCCCGGTCCGCCGCATCTCCGCCAGCGCAGCGCCGTTGGGGATGGTGCAGCGCAAGGCAACGAACAGCGCGGCCGTCAGCGGAATCAGCTCCAGCACCAGCACCCTGATCACCATCTCGAGCGCGTAGCGTGACAGGCCGTAGCTCAGGGCCGTCACGACGACAATGCGCGTGATCACCAGCGTGAGCAAAGCGCAAAGCATGGTGAACCACCACAGGATCGGTGCCGTGTCCAGATAGAGGTGGCGCATCAGCGCCTGGCGTACCTCGCGCCGCCAGCTCGATGGCGACAGCGCCAGCACCAGCAGCGACGCGCCGAAGTACACGATGCGCCACCAGCCGGCGAGCCAGCGCAGCGGCGCCGACCCGGTGCGGCTGAGTTGTTGCAATCCCGTCGATACGCCCGTCATGGAACGAAATCATAGGCCAGCGCGGGGCGGCGTCCGTTTGAAGGGCGCAGCGCAGCAAGCGGCAAGTGCGCCTTCGAATTGCACCGGTCGACTCGAAGCGACAGCCTTCAGCGAGCGGGGAGTCCGGGTCTGCGATCTAATCAATCCGCGCGGCCGTCACGCCGTGGCGGAGACACCCCATGGCCGATCATGATTACGACTTCTTCGTCATCGGCGGAGGCAGCGGCGGCGTGCGGGCCGCCCGATTGGCGGCGCAGCGCGGCGCGCGGGTCGCGCTGGCGGAAGCCGCGGCGCTCGGCGGGACCTGCGTCAACGTCGGCTGCATACCCAAGAAGCTCTATAGCTTCGCGGCGCACTTCGCTCACGATTTCGAGGACGCGGCGGGGTTCGGCTGGGAGCTGGGCACGCCGCGACTGGTCTGGCCGCGGCTCAAGGCGAACCGGGCCAAGGAGATTGCGCGCCTGAATGGGGCGTACCGCCAGCTCTTGTCGGGGGCGGGCGTGGAGATCATCCGCGGCTGGGCGCGATTGGCCGGCCCGCATGCGATTCAAGTGCGCACCGCCAGCGGCGACCGGCGATTCACGGCCCGCCACATCCTGATCGCGACCGGCGGCACGCCCACGGTTCCTTCCTTTCCGGGCTGCACTCACGCCGTGACCTCGGACAGCATGTTCGACCTCGACCCGTTCCCGGCGCGGCTGCTGGTGGTGGGCGGCGGCTACATTGCGTGCGAGTTCGCGTCCATCTTCAATGGCCTCGGCGCGAAGGTCACCCAGCTCTACCGTGGTGAACAGGTGCTGCGCGGCTTCGATCACGATGTGCGCCGGTTCATATCGCACGAGCTGCGCAAGACCGGTATCGATCTGCGCGTGGGCACCGACGTGCGCGCCATTCACCCCGGCGCGCACTGCCTGGACGTGACACTGATGGACGGCAGCGTGCTTGCGGCCGACGTGGTCCTTTATGCCACCGGCCGCGTTCCCAATGTGAACGGTTTGGCCCTGGAGGCCGCCGGAGTGGCACAGGACAAACATGGGGCGATCGCGGTCGACGACAACTACCGCACCTCCGTGCCTTCGATCCATGCCGTGGGCGACGTCACGGCGCGGGTGCAGCTCACGCCGGTCGCACTGGGCGAAGCGACGGCGCTGGTGAATCACCTGTTCGGGCCGGGCCGCCGCCCGATGAGCTACGAGTTCATCCCGACCGCGGTCTTCACGCATCCGAACATCGCGACGGTCGGCTTGACCGAAGAGCAGGCGCGCCGGACCCTGCCGGAGATCGCGATTTACCGCACCGAATTCAGGCCGCTGAAGCACACGCTGAGCGGCCGCGATGAACGCACCCTCATGAAGCTGGTCGTGGAGAGCGCGAGCGGCCGGGTCGTTGGCCTGCACATGGTGGGACCGGACGCCGGCGAAGTGGTGCAAGGCTTTGCGGTAGCGATGAAGGCCGGGGCCACCAAGGAGGTTTTCGACAGCACGATCGGTATCCATCCCACCGCAGCTGAGGAGTTCGTGACCATGCGAGAGGCGGTGCCGGGCTGAGAAATCTCCTTACACCGGTTTACAAAATCGGCACTGCGGGCGACGCGCTTTACCGTTCGTTTGCGCGGTTTTGCCTGGCTCAGGCGTTCTACTTCAGATAAGGGATCCTTATGTCGCCCGGCCGCCTGTTTCAGGTCTTTCTTTTCCGGCTGTTACCGGCGCTGGTTGTTGCATTGTCGGGCGGCCCCGCCATGGCGCAGGCGGATCCACCGGGTCGGGTGGCGCGGCTCAACTACGCAGAGGGAATAGCGGTTTTTTCACCCGCCGGCGACGACGAATGGACCGAGGCCCAACTCAACCGCCCGCTCACGCGCGGGGACCGGCTCTGGACCGACCGCGGATCGCGCGCCGAAATCCAGATCGGCTCGTCGGCCGTACGGATGGACGGGCGCACCCAGCTGGAGATCCTCGCGCTGGACGATCAGACTGCGCGACTGAACGTGACCCAGGGCGTGTTGAATGTCCGCGTGCGCAGCTTGCCCGAAGGCGAGAACTTCGAGATCGACACGCCCAACCTGGCCTATCGCGCAACCTACCCGGGCGACTATCGCATCGACGTCGATGCGGCCAGCGGTACCACGCGAATCACGATCCACTCCGGTACCGGCGCCGTGTACGGGGAAAGCGGCCAGGCGCTGCCACTGGGGGGCGGCCAGCAAATCACATTCCGGGCACGCGCGCTGGTGCCGGTGAACGCGCAGGAGTCGCCGCCGCAGGATGCTTTCGATCGTTGGGCGGCCGATCGCAACCGGCTGGAAGACCAGTCGATCTCGGCGCGTTATGTCCCGCGCGAATTGGTGGGCTACCAACAGCTCGATGCCCATGGCCAATGGGCGCACGACGCGACGCACGGCATGGTCTGGTACCCGCGGGGAACCGAACCCAACTGGGCGCCTTACCGCCATGGCCGCTGGGAATGGATTTCGCCCTGGGGCTGGAACTGGATCGACGATGCACCGTGGGGTTTCGCACCGTTCCACTACGGCCGCTGGGCGCTGATCGATTCGCGCTGGGCCTGGGTGCCGGGCCACCTGGGGCTGCACCCGATCTTTGCCCCGGCCCTGGTGGCATTCATCGGCGGCAGCGGAGGTGGTGGCTACCAGAATATCTCGCTGGGCTCCGGCCGACCCGGCGTGGCCTGGTTCCCGCTCGCGCCCGGCGAGGCGTGGCAGCCCGGTTATCGCGCCAGCCCGGTCTACATCAGCAATATCAACCGCCACATCGCGGTGCGGGACAACGCGAGTTATGCGCACCAGCGTCATGCGGAAGCGCTCACGGCCGTTTCGGCTGAAGACTTTCAACGCGGCCGGCCGGTGCGCGCCGGCTTCGTGCGCGTGGCGGCCAACACGCTGTCCAAATCGCAAGTGGTGCCGCCACCGCCGATGCCCGAGGGCGGCGGCGTGCTCGCCCGCGCGCGCGCCACGCCCCCGCACGTGATGCCGCCGGCCAGTGCCGAAATTCGCCAGGTGATCGCCAACCCGGCGCCGGCAGTGCCGCCAGCGCAGGCGATGCCGGCCCAGGCTGCGCCAGCCCAGGCGGCCAAGATTCAACTCGCCCAGGCCCAGGCTCAGCAGGAAGCCGACGTGCTGCGCGCCCGCCAATCCGCCCAGCAGGAAAAGACTCAGCGCCAACAAGCGCAGCCCGCCGAAGAGCAAGCCAAGGTCGCCGCGCCAGCCAAACCCGAGGAAGCAGCGAAGCCGGCCCCACAGGTAGCTGCCGCGGCGCCTGCCGCCGCCGTGGCAAAGGCCGGCCAGCCGAGAAGCCAAGAGCAAGCCAGGCGCGAGCAACTGGCCAAGCGTGCCGGGCAGGCCAAGCGCGAGTTGCTGGCCGCACAGGCCGCTCAGGCCATGCGCGAGCGCGGGGCCAGACGCGCCGAGCAAGCCAAGCGTGAGCAAGTCGCAGCGCAGGCCGAGCAGGCCAAACGAGCCCAAGTCGCGGCGCAGGCCGAGCAGGCCAAACGAGCGCAAGTTGCCGCGCGCGCAGAACAAGCCAAGCGCGAACAGATCGCCGCCCGCGCTGTTCGCGCCGACCAGGCCAAGCGCGCGCAACTGGCTCGCCGCGAGGAGCAGTCCAAGCGGGAACAGGCGGCCAGCCGCGCCGAGCAGACCAGGCAACAAGCCCGGCGCGACCAGCAGGCCAAGCGCGAGCAGTTGGCGCTGCGGACCGAGCAGTCGCGGCGCGAAGCGAAGGCGCGCCGGGCGCAACAGGAGCGCAGCCAGGCCCTGCGCGATGAACAGCTGCGCCGCGAGGCCCATGCGCAGCAGGTGGAGCAAGCGCGCCGCACCGCCGATCACGATGCGGAGGTCCTGCGTGAACAACGGGTCCGGCGCGAAGAGGTGGCGCGGCGCGAAGAGGCGGCGCGGCGCGAAGAAGTGGCGCGGCGCGAAGAGCAGCGCGAAGCACTGCAACGCCAGCAGCAGGCGCTGGCCGATCAGCAGCGCCGCGATCAGCAGTTGTGGGAAAGACAGCAGCGCGAGCGTGTCCGCCAGCGGCCGGATCTGCGCGACGAGCGGCGTGGACCGCCGCCCGAAATCTGGCAACGCGGAATCCCCATATTGAATCCGGGCCGCACCAGCTGAAGGGGTGGCCGCCCTGCCGACGCCAGGGCATTGCGCTTACACACGTTTACAGAAAACGGCGCGCCGCCGGGCCGCTTTACACGGCCTTTGCTGCACTTGCGGGGGCTGGCGCGTTCTTACCGTATGGAGGCTGTCATGACTACGAACCACCCGGTGTTTCGCGTTTTCCGGCGCCTGCTGCCGCTGCTGCTGCTCGTTCTTGGTGGCACCGGGGCCATGGCGCAGACCGATCCCCCGGGGCGGGTCGCGAGCTTGAGCCACATGGAAGGATCGGTCGTGCTCGCACCGGCGGGCGACACCGAGTGGACCGACGCCGTGCTTAACCGTCCGCTCACCGGCGGCGACCGTCTGTGGACCGATCGCGGCTCCCGCGCCGAAGTGCACCTTGGCTCAGCCGTCCTGCATGTCGACGGCGAAACCTTCCTGGAATTCACCGCCCTGGACGACCAGGTGCTGCAGGCCAGCCTGAACGAAGGCACCGTCCGGGCTCGCGTGCGCGAGTTGGCCGCCGGGGAGAATTTCGAGCTCGACACGCCGCACCTGGCATTCCGCGCATCGCAGCCGGGCGACTACCGAATCGATGTGGATCCGGCGCGGGGCACCACGCGTGTTGCGGTGCGCGGCGGCATCGCGCTGGTGTACGGCGCCAACGGCGAAGCGCAGCAACTGCAAGCGGGCCAGCAGATCGCGTTTGCCGGCCGCAACCTCGAGCGGGTGCAGGTGCAGGCCGCCCAAGCGGACGACGCTTTCGACCGCTGGGCCGCCGACCGCAGCCGCATGGAAGACCAGTCGATCGCGGCGCGTTACGTGCCGCGCGAAGTGGTCGGCTACCAGCAGCTGGACGCATACGGCAACTGGGCGCAAGACCCGACCTACGGCCCGATCTGGTACCCGCGCGTGACAGTGACCGATTGGGCCCCGTACCGCTACGGACGCTGGGAATGGATTGCGCCGTGGGGCTGGACCTGGATCGACGATGCGCCCTGGGGATTTGCACCGTTCCACTATGGCCGCTGGGCCGTCATCGGTTCGCGTTGGTGCTGGGTGCCGGGCCGGATCGGGCCGCGCCCGATCTATTCGCCGGCACTGGTTGCGTTCGTCGGCGGCGGTGGCAAGTCCAACCTGTCGATCGGTTCGGGCCGCGGCATCGCGTGGTACCCGCTGGCGCCGGGCGAAGCGTGGCGGCCGACCTATCGCACCAGCCCCTTCTACGTGCGTAATGTGAATCGGAATATCGTCGTGAGCGGCAACGCGTTCGACGCGGGCCATGTCCACCGCGGGCGGGCCGAGGCGCTGACGGGGATGCGGGTGGAAGACTTCAGCCGCGGCCGTCCGGTGCACAGCCACTGGGCACGCGTGAGCCCGGCCGAAGTTGCGCGCGCCCCGCTTGCCACGCCGCCGGCGATGCCCGAGCCGCGCCGCCTGCCCGGCCCGCGCGCCAACACGCAGCCGCCGGCGCAAGTTCCAGGAGTCGTCGTGGGTCAACCGAAGCCGCCGGTCCAAAGTGCGGGGCCAATCGCCGGCCGGCCGCAGGCGCAGGTCGCGCCTCCCGCGGTCCAGCGCCGCGAGCCCATCGACCCGGGCCGTCCCGCCGTGAGGCAGGCCGAGCGGCCGGCGATCCGGCAGGAAGAGCCACGGGCCCGCGACGAGCAGCGCCGCCAGCAGGCGCAGCCGCTGCAATTGCAGCAGCAGGAGCAAGCGCGGCGCGATCAGCAGCGCGACCAGCAATTGCAGGCGCAACGCCAACTGGACGAACAGCGGCGGGCGCAGCAGGCGCAACTCCAGCGCGAGCACGCGCTGCGCCAGCAGCAGGCCGGCCAGGAACGGCTTCAGCACCAGCAGGAATTGCAGCAGCAGCGTGCCGCGCAGCAGGAGCATGCGATTCAGCAGCAACAGCGGGCGGCGCAGCACGAGCATGCAATCCAGCAGCAGCAGCAGCGCGCGGCGCAGCAACAGCAGCAGGTCGTGCCGCCGCCTGCGACCGTCCAGGCCGCACCGCCGCAACGTGGCGAACCACGCGAGCGCGGCCGCGAGGAGCGACGCTCACAGGGAGATGAGGAAGGCCGCGGGCGCGGGCGCGGGGGTTGAGTGCGCGGGTGGGGTCAGTTGACCGGTTGCGGGAACGAGCGCACCAGATTCGACGACTTGTCTTCGTCGGGCGGCAGGTAGATGGTCGTGCGGTCGATCTTGGCATCGTAGGCCGCCAGTTCCGCGCTGGCGCTGCGGATCACGGCTTTGTCGAGCGGATGGCACTTGCGCTGGCTCAATCGACTCAGCGACTCGGAACTGTCGATCATCTGGCGCACCCGCGCCGGGTCCGTCATAAGCGCGAAGGGGTTGTCTGAGGCTGTTGCCGTTGCTGTTCTCATTCGCTCAACTCCTGTACGTGCAAGTTAAAACTGCGTTTCGGTGTGGTGTGACTTTGGCAGCACGGCGGCGTTTGTAACGTCAGGTGGTTTCGTTACACGATGTAGGACGGCTTCTCACGCAGGGGCAGGCGCGGGCAAGGGCTGCGCTACGCGTTGCACAATAGCTTTCATGCCCCATATGCCGCCCTTCATCGCACCTACGCGCCACATCGAACCTGAGAGCGCACTAGACCAGGTCCGGGCCATTTATTCGCAGCAGATCAGCCATCTGCGTGAGGCGATGCAGCGATTCGTGGCCGGGGAAACCCCAAGTGGCCACGTGAGGGCCTGCTATCCCTTCGTCAGAATCCACACGGACACGGTCGTGCGCCAGGCAGCGCTGGAAAATCTGGGCCTGAGCTATGGCTTCGTGGCCGGTGCCGGCCGCTTCGAAACGACGCTGACGCGGCCCGACCTGTATAGCGCCTACTACCTGGAGCAGTTCCGGCTGCTGCGGCAAAACCACAGCGTCGAGCTGGAAGTGGGCACCAGCACGCATGCCATCCCGATCCACTTCTCGTTCGCGGAGAACGATCACATCGAAGGCTCACTCAGTCCCGAGCGCCGCCTGCTGATGCGCGACGTGTTCGACCTGCCGGACCTGGGCGCAATGGACGACGGGATCGCCAACGGCACCTGGGTGGCACGGCCGGGCGAGGCGCAGCCCCTGGCGCTGTTCACCGCGGCACGCGTGGACTATTCGCTGCACCGGCTGCGGCACTACACGGGAACGGCGCCGGACTGGTTCCAGAACTTCGTGCTGTTCACCAACTACCAGTTCTACATCGACGAATTCGTGCGGCTCGGGCACGAGGAGATGGCCGATCCGCAAAGCGACTACACCGCCTTCGTCGAGCCCGGGAACGTGGTCTCGCGGCGCGCGGGTCTGCCCGCCCTGGCCGGTGACGGCCTGGACGCCGCGCCCACCAGGCTGCCGCAAATGCCGGCCTATCACCTCACGCGCGCCAATCACAGCGGCATCACGATGATCAACATCGGCGTGGGGCCGGCCAACGCCAAGACCATCACCGACCATGTCGCGGTACTGCGGCCGCACGCATGGATGATGCTGGGTCACTGCGCGGGCCTGCGCAACAGCCAACAGCTGGGCGACTATGTGCTGGCTCACGCCTACGTGCGCGAGGACCACGTGCTGGACGAGGAATTGCCGCTGTGGGTGCCGATCCCGGCGCTGGCCGAAATCCAGCTTGCGCTGGAGCAGGCGGTGGCCGATGTCACCCAGTGCACCGGCGCGCAACTCAAGCGGATTATGCGAACCGGCACCGTCGCCAGTACCGACAACCGCAACTGGGAACTGCTGCCCGGCAACATGCCGCAGCGGCGGTTCAGCCAGAGCCGCGCGGTGGCGCTGGATATGGAAAGCGCCACCATCGCGGCCAACGGTTTCCGGTTTCGCGTGCCCTACGGCACCCTGCTGTGCGTGAGCGACAAGCCGCTGCACGGCGAGATCAAGCTGCCCGGCATGGCCAACCAGTTCTACCGCGAGCGGGTCGACCAGCATTTGCGCATCGGCATGCGCGCCATCGAGATCCTGCGCGCCGAAGGCAGCCAGCGTTTGCACAGCCGCAAGCTGCGAAGCTTCGACGAGGTGGCGTTCCAGTAGCGCTCAGCGCAAGGCCGTCGCCATCGGCTCGCCCAGGCGCACGGCGCGCGAGGGCGCCCAGTCGGGGACAAACGTCAGCACGTTCTTCGGAAACAGCATGACCACCGTGGAGCCAAGCAGGAAGCGGCCCATCTCGGCGCCTTGCGCTAGAGTGATTTCGTCGTTGTCGTAGCGCCATTCGCGGATGCTGCCGGTGCGCGGCGGATTGACGACGCCGTGCCAGACGGTGGCCATGCTCCCGACGATCGTCGCTCCGACCAGCACATTGACGAACGGCCCGTAGGCCGTGTCGAACACGCAGACCACCCGCTCGTTGCGGGCGAACAGGCTGGGCACGTGGCGCGCCGTGAGCGGGTTGACCGAGAACAGGTCGCCGGGTACGTAAATCATGCGCTTCAAGCGCCCTTCGCAGGGCATGTGGATGCGGTGATAGTCCTTGGGCGCCAGGTACAGCGTGGCGAAGTGGCCATGGTCGAACTGGTGCGCCAACGACTGGTCGCCGCCGACCAGCGCACGCGTCGAATAGCTGTGGCCCTTGGCCTGGTAGATCTGGTCGTGCTCGATCGGGCCGAACTGGCTGATGGCCGCGTCCACCGGGCAGACGAACGGCGCCCTGGCGATCGGCCGCGCTCCGTGTCGCAGCGCCCGCGTGAAGAAATCGTTGAAGGTGGCGTAGCTTTCGATGCGCGAATCCGCCGCCTCCGTCATGTCGACGCCGTAGTGCTGGATGAACCTTCGGATCAGTGCGCGTGTCAGTGCGCCGCCGCGCAGGTCGGCAATCTTGCCGGCCAGCACCGTAAGCACGCGCTTGGGCAGCAGGTATTGCGGCGTCACCGCCAGGCGATCGGACACGACGGACACCGGTAGTTCATGAACGGAAAATTTTAGTGGCCTGACGCAGCCTTTTCGGCCGGTACGACACAATAAAGCCATGTCCGAGTTCCTGCTCGAAGCCGCGGGCCTGACCAAGAGCTATGGCGGGGCCACGGTGGTCAACGACGTGTCGTTCGAGATTGCGCACGGCGAATGCCTGGGCGTGATCGGCCCGAACGGGGCCGGCAAGACCACCACCATCCGCATGTGCCTGGGGCTCACGGCGCCGGACCACGGCTCGATCAGGGCGCTCGGCCTGGCGATGCCGCGCGACGCGCTGGCCATCAAGGCCCAGCTGGGCGTGGTGAGCCAGTTCGACTCGCTCGATCCGGATTTCAGCTGCGCCGAAAACCTGCTCGTCTACGGCCGCTACTTCGGCATGAAGGACGCGCAGATCCGCGAGCGAATCCCGCGGCTGCTGGAGTTCGCCGCGCTGGCGCACAAGGCCGACGCCAAGCCGGGCGAATTGTCGGGCGGAATGCGGCGGCGGCTCAGCCTCGCGCGTGCCCTGGTCAATGACCCGCGGCTGCTGATGCTGGATGAACCGACCACCGGTCTCGACCCGCAGGCCCGGCACCTGATGTGGGAGCGCCTGCAGCTGTTGCTGCAGCAGGGCAAGTCGATCCTGCTGACGACGCATTTCATGGACGAAGCCGAGCGTCTTTGCTCGCGCCTGCTGGTACTGGACCACGGCAAGAAGATCGCCCAGGGGCGCCCGCGCGACCTCATTGGGCAACATCTTGAGTCGGACGTGGTGGAGGTGTACGGCAACGGCGCGTTGCAACTGGTGGAGTCGCCGTTGAAGGCACTGGCTGCGCGGGTCGAAGTCAGTGGCGAAACGGTGTTCTGCTACACCCAGCACGCCAAGCCACTGCTGGACGAACTCGCGGCGCATCCCAAACTGCGCACCTTGCATCGCCCGGCGAACCTGGAAGATCTTTTCCTCAAGCTGACCGGCCGTCAGATCAGGGAGGAAGGTTGATGAACACGATCGTGACTGTGAGTACTCCACCGTCCGCGGCGCCTTCGATCTGGCGCGCGCCCGACCTGTCCTTTCGCTGGTGGCCGGTGTTCCTGCGCAACCTGCTGGTCTGGCGCAAGCTGGCCATTCCCAGCCTGGTGGGCAACATCGCCGAGCCGCTGATGTGGCTTGTGGCCTTTGGCTACGGGATGGGCGCGCTGGTGGGGCAAGTGAATATCGGAACGCCCACCGGCGAACAGTCGGTGCCCTATATCCTGTTCCTGGCCAGCGGCTCGATCTGCATGAGCGCGATGAACGCGGCCTCGTTCGAGGCGCTGTACTCGGCGTTCTCGCGCATGCACGTGCAAAAGACCTGGGACGGCATCATGAACGCGCCGGTCAGCCTGGACAACGTCGTGATGGCCGAAATGCTGTGGGCCGGCTTCAAGGCGATGTTCACCGTCACGACGATCCTGGGCGTGATGCTGGCGCTGAACATCAGCCACAGCCCCAAATTGCTGGCGGCGTGGCCCGTCCTGCTGGGCGCCGGGATCACTTTCTCCTGTATCGCGCTGATTTTCAACGCGCTGGCCCAAGGGTATGACTTCTTCACCTATTACTTCACGCTGTTCCTCACACCGATGATGTTCCTGTCGGGCGTGTTCTTTCCGCGCGAACAATTGCCCGCGGCGCTGCGCAGCTTTTCGGACTGGCTGCCGCTGACCAACGCCGTGGAACTGGTGCGCCCGATGTTCATGGATCAATGGCCGGCCCACCCGGCCCGCAACGCGCTGGTGCTGGTGGCCTACACGGCCGGCGCGTTCTGGGTCGCGCTCGCGCTCACGCGAAAACGCTTTCGGGCCTGACAGCCCGTTCCTCGGCAGGCAACGCAACCGCCTTGATCATGTCGGCGGCTTTTTCGGCGATCATGATCGTCGGCGCGTTGGTATTGCCGGCAACGATGCGCGGCATGATGGACGCATCCACCACCCGCAACCGGTCCACGCCACGCACTCGCAACTGTGCGTCCACCACGTCGAGCGCGCCGCTGCCCATGCGGCAGGTGCCCACCGGGTGGTAGATGGTGTCGGCATAGTCGCGGATGAATTGCTCGATTTCCTGGTCGGTGCGCGCTGCTGCCGAAGCCGGCAGCTCCCGGCCGCCGTATCCGGCCAGTGCCTTCTGGGCG
>Ga0134124_10002547_pt1 | contig 14743 bp, 14 predicted proteins | sample KB304_FD_96880 | JGI IMG/M metagenome (GOLD analysis project Ga0134124, IMG submission 96880) | Terrestrial soil microbial communities without Nitrogen fertilizer from Kellogg Biological Station, Michigan, USA - KB3-0-4 | ecosystem: Environmental > Terrestrial > Soil > Unclassified ... | reverse complement strand
CGCCCTGGCTCACGGCGTCCGCGAAGGCCTTGGTGGGCCGCCGGAAGGCCACCGCCGAGTACGCCTTGTCTCGCGCGACCTCGATACTCCCGATCTGGGCGTTGTCCATGCGGTGCAGCGCGACGAGATTGCCGCCCGAGTCGAGCACCACGATGACCATGCCCCAGTGGTTCTTCCGCGCCTCCGCCTCGGCGCCGGCCAGGACCTTCTTGGCCTGCTCGAGCGTGATGGGTGCGCCGTACGCAGGCGGTGCCGGCGGGGCGGCGGCCGGGGCCTGCGCGGTGGCCGGGCCCGCGGTAGCCAGCAGCGTGATGGGAACGATCAGCGAGAGCAGTCGCGTGATCCGCATGGGCTCCTCCTCGTGGATGAGCGGTTTGAGGGAGGGGCCGCCGATCGCCGGCGGCCCAGGTCGCGCGGATAAACCTCCAGAGCATCGCAGAAGTTCCCAGACCGGCGCCCACGGTGAGTAGTTCGGGGCCCCATATCACCCAGCGGGGAGCAGGAAGACACGCGTGCGCCGGACGCTGATGCCCTCGTCCTGCAAGTCCGGTCGCACGATCACCAGGCGCACGCCGTGACGTGCGGTCACCACGACCAGGCTCGCGTCGCTGGCCCCGAGGTACCAGGCCCGATCGCCGGGTCGCAAGCCGCGGCTGATCCGCAGGCCGATCCACCCGGTGATGGGCCGCCAGCGCACGCGCAGCGGCTGGACGAAGGCGCCGAGCGCGACGAGGACGGCCGCGACGACCGCGGCCGCCTCGAGCCGCTCCGATCCCAGCGCCACGGCGCCGCCGATCCACAACAGCGCCCACGCGAGTAGCGCGTCGCACCAGCGGAGCCAGCGCCGGCGGGCGATCCAGCGGGCGACGCTGTCGGGCACCGGGCGCATGGGCGTCGTCATGACGCCGATCGTACCGCGTGGCGATGGGGGCCGGGCGCTGATATAGTCCCGGCGTCCCCACGACGGACAGGAGGGCACCGTGAAACTGCTCTACTTCGACGACTTCAAGCTGGGCGTGCTCAAGGGCGAGTCGGTGGTCGACGTGTCGGCGGTGGTCAAGGACATCCCCCACATCGGTCCGCACGATCTCATCAGCGGGCTGATCGCGCGCTTCGGCGAGTACCGCGCGAAGCTGCAGGACGCCGTCGCCAAGGGTAGCGGGGTGCCCGTGAGCGGCGTGCGCGTGCGGCCGCCCATCCCCAAGCCGTACAACATCGACGCCATGGCCGTGAACTACATGGAGGACGGCACCCGCACCGAGCCGGCGCCGATCAACGCCTTCCACAAGTCGCCCAACAGCATCATCGGCCCCGGCGACACCATGATCCTGCCCGACGTGCCGGCCACGATCTTCGAGGGCGAGGCCGAGATGGCCATCGTCATCGGCAAGCGTGCCTCCAACGTGCGCGCGGCCGACGCCATGAGCTACATCTTCGGCTACATGAACTTCATCGACGGCTCCGCCCGCGGCCTGCCGCCGGCCGGCAACGTCTTCTATCAGATGAAGTCGCGCGAGACGTTCTGCCCGATCGGGCCCTACCTGGTCACGGCCGACGAGGTCGCCGACCCGGACAATCTCTCCATCAAGCTGTGGGTGAACGGCCAGCTGATGCAGAACTTCAACACGAGCGACATGGCGCACAAGATCCCGCGCTGCATCGAGTGGGTCACGTCCATCCACACCCTCGAGCCCGGCGACATCCTCGCCACCGGCACCAACCACCGCGGGCTCAGCGCGTTCCAGAACGGCGACGTGATCGAGCTGGAGACGCAGGGGCTCGGCCGGCTACGCTTCAACATCCGCGACGACCTCAAGCGCACGTGGTCACGCGAGACGCGCCTGCAGCGGCAGGAGAAGAAGCTGGAGCCACCCACGACGCCCCAGCTGACCGGGAAATACACGCCGGCACCCAAGTGAGGTCGCGGAGCTCCCCGGATTCTCCGGGGAGCTCCCACCCAGTGAAGGTCGGGGGCCGTGTCGTGGCTCCCGATGCTACGAATCCAGCGCGGGCAACACCTCGCGGGTGAATCGCTCGAGCTGGGCGAGCTGGTCGTCACCGATGAAGCGGATGCAGAGGTCGGTGACGCCGGCGGCGCCGTAGCGACGGAGCGCCGCGATCACGGCCTCGGCCGGGCCGAGCCCCATCGTGCCCCGGGAGTGCACCCCGCCCCCGTAGTACTTCTCGAGGAACACGGTCGTCACCCGCTCGGCCACCCGCGGATCGTCCTCCATCCGCACCGTCGTGTACACGCAGAGCGGGAAGTCGGTGCGCGGGCGCCGATGCCGCGCCATCGCCTCCTCGGCGCGCTCGCGCAGCAGGCGGCACTCCTCGGCGTGCACGTAGGTGGTGATGATGCCGTCGCCCAGCCGCGCGAAGCGGTCGAACTGCGCGGGCAGGAGCTCGCCGCGATTGCCGGCGGTGATCAGGACCGGCGGTCCCGCCTCCGTCCACGGCAGCGGGCCGATGGTGTGCTCGGTCAGCTCGAAGTCCCCGCCCCGCAGGGTCAGCGGCTCGCCGCGCCAGAGCCTCCGCCAGATCTCCACGTGCTCTTCCAGACGCCGCACACGTCGCTTGTGGTCGGCGCCGCACGCGGCCCACTCGCGCTCGGCCGACGGCAGGCTCCAGCCCACGCCGAGCCCGAGCACGACACGGCCGCGCGAGATCTGGTCGACGTTGGCGATCTGCCCGGCGAGCACGACGGGATGGCGCAGCGCCGGCAGCAGCACGGCCGTGCCCAGGCGTACCCGCTCCGTCATGGCGGCGAGGTACGCCAGCGTGGTCAGTGGCTCCAGGCGGGGCTTGGCCACGATGCTGTCGCCGACCCAGACCGCGTCGTAGCCGGCCTGGTCAGCGAGGCGCGCCATGGTCCAGCACTCCTCGACGGGCGGCCGCCGAGGTGACTGCATGACGACGCCGCGCGTGGGCACCAGGACACCGATCCGCATGGGCTGGTAGTGTAAACGAGCCCGATTCGCGAGGAGGCGTCTCATGGCCCAGGCATCCGCGCGCGGTCTCGCCCACCTGATCGGCAGCGTCCCGCTCGCGACCACCACCGACGTGTTCCGAACGCTCGCCGGATCGCTCGGCGACCTGCTCAGTCGCGTGCCCGACGGCGAGACGGGCGAGCGCCGGCGCTGGGTGTGGTGGCAGCGCACGATGCTGGAGCGCCACCCGGCGATGGAGGTCGATCGCGACGCCGGGCTGCTGGAGCTACGCCAGTGGGACGGCTCCCTCCTGCGCCGCTCCGAGCTGCTGCGGTTCAAGGACGGGATCGACCCCGACGGCGTGCGCTTCGTGACCGGGTACGCGGAGGCCGCGCGCGCCTCGTGGCCGATCTTCGACGGCCTGCGCCGGGAGGGCACGCTGGCGGAGGGCGTGCGCTTTCAGGTGTGCTTGCCCACGCCGATGTCGAGCGCCTGCATGTACGTCAGCCCTCGTGCGCAGGACGACTACCTGCGCGTCTACGAGCGAGCGCTCGTGTGCGCGCTGGACGAGATCACGGCGACGATCCCGCCCGCCGCGCTGAGCATCCAGTGGGACATCTGCCAGGAAGTGCTGGTATTCGAGAACTACTTCCCCACCCGCCCGCCCGACTACAAGGAGCGCATCGCGGCCCTGCTCGGTCGGCTCGGCAACGCGGTCCCGAGCGGCGTGGAGCTCGGCTATCACCTCTGCTACGGCAGTCCCGCCGACCAGCACCTGGTGATGCCCAAGGACACGGCGATCCTGACCGAGCTGGCCAACGCGATCCTCGCGCGCGTCCAGCGCCGCGTCGACTTCCTGCATGTCCCCGTCCCGCCCGAGCGTGACGACGCCGCCTACTTCATCCCGCTCCACGCGTTGCGCCTGCCGCCCGGCGCCCGGCTCTACCTGGGCCTCGTCCACCATGCCGACGAGGCCGGCGACCGTCGGCGCATCGCGACGGCGCGTACGGTCGTGCCGCGCTTCGGCATCGCCAGCGAGTGCGGCTGGGGCCGCACCGACCCCGCGCGCGTGCCCGGCCTGCTCGCCAGCCACCGGCGCGCGGTCGACGAGCTCAGCGCCGGCGGCTAGCCTCCGAGGCCTTCAGCGCCGCGACCAGGATCGGCTTCGCCCACTGCGGCGTCTGCGCCAGCGCACACGAGCGCACGACCTTGCCGTCCACCATGTGCAGGATCGGCTGCGGCTCTGGAGCCACGCCGGCGTGCGGGTCGGCCTCCGCGCTGTTGTCGTAGACGCGCAGCTCGGTCAGCGTGGGGAGCAGACGGATCAGGTTGAGCCGGCCGCTGTCGTAACGGGCGCGGATGCGGGCCTCAGGAATGTCGTGACCGCCCTTCGCCACCCTCGCGCGCACCCGCGCGAGGTGAAGCTCGGGACTGCTCAGCCCGATGTACCAGACGCGGACCTCGATGCCGGAGGCCAGAGCGCGCTCGAGCAGGGTCGTGATCGTGCTGCCGCCGAGGGTCGTCTCGAACGCGAAGTGGCTCCGTCCGGCGATCGCCCGCTCCAGCAGGCGCCGGCCCTGCTGCCAGGCGGCGCTGTTCGCCTCCGTCTGGGTGAGGCTGGGCTGGCGAGCGAGGATCAGTCGAGCGGCTTCGTCTGGATTGAAGTACCCGCCGCCGGCCTGCCGGAACATGGCGCCGGCGATGCTGCTCTTGCCGGCACCGTTCGTTCCCGCGAGCACGTAGATGCAGGGGGTCGGCGGCGCATCAGCCACGCTTGCGCGCGGCGGCGACCGCGGCCTTGCCGAGCTCCCTCGGCGAGGCGTCGAACGCCGCCTTCATCCCGGCCCGGGCCCGGGGCGTCTGCATCCGGGCCAGCAGCGCATCGAACTCGGCGCTGAGCGTATCGAGCGTGCCCTCGGCGCCCTTGGTGAGGGCGTTGAACTCGTCGACGGAGAGCAGCACCGCCTTGGGCGCGTCGTGCTTGGTGATGACCACCGCGCCTCCCTGGAGGACCATCTCGAGGACGCGGGCGAACTGCTTCTTGGCGTCGGTCGCCGTGAACGACGAGGCCTCGACGCGCTCCCCGCGGCGGTTGCGGAACGCCGGCATGAGGGCCCGGCTCCTGGCGGCTCCGGCTGTGCTCACGATCTCGCCTCCCAGCTGAGGCCCATTTTATACATTTTGGGCCAAACACACAATACGCCCACCCGTGGCGCATCGAGGCCGGATGGGATGAGGCGGGTTACGCCCGGGCGGCGCCGGGGCGGCCGTCTTCGACGACGAAGGTCGCGAGCGTGTCGCACTCGGCGCGAGGCTGGGTGACGCTGCGCATCGCGCGCAGGTCGGCCCGCAGACGTTGCGGCGTCACCTCCATCCGCACGTACCCGCGCTTGGTCGGGCTCCCGAAGCGCACGTGCGGATTGTCCACCTGCAGCGCGTCGACATCCTCCTGCTTGCGGCCGTTCTGCGAGGTGATCGAGGTGCCGACCACCTCCGTCGCCACGACCGGCGAGGCCGTGTCGTCGAAGTCCGGCTTGAGATCGGTCACCCAGAACATGTGGACGTCGCCGCCGATCACGACCGGATTGGTCGGCTTGCGGTTGCCCAGGTAGTCGAGCAGGCGCCGCCGGGCGACCGGGTAGCCGTCCCAGCCGTCGGTCCAGAACCGCTGGCCGGGGCCGGGCTTGCGGTCGAGCTGGGCCATGAGCGTCTGCTGCGCGATGACGTTCCACCGTGCGCGCGAGCGGTCGAGCCCGGTCTCGAGCCACTTCTCCTGGACGTCGCCCAGCATCGTGAGACGCGGATCGAGCCGCTCGGCGCAGTCCTCGACCACCGCCGAGCCGCCGCGACCGGGCGCCACGCACGGCTGGTGCGAGCGATACTGCCGATCGTCGATCAGGTGGAACTGCGCGAGATTGCCGAAGGCGACGCGATGGTAGAGGCGCATGTGGGGACCGAGCGGCACCATCTGGCGGCGCAGGGGCATGTGCTCGAAGTATGCCTTGTAGGCGCCGGCCCGGCGCTGCAGGTACCACTCGCGCGGGTGGTTCTGCTCCGAGCGATCGTCCGCGTAGTCGTTGGAGACCTCGTGATCGTCCCACGTGAAGATCCACGGGCAGGCGGCGTGGGCGGCCTGCAGATCGGGATCGGTCTTGTAGAGCGCGTGGCGGACGCGATAGTCGTCGAGCGTGTGCGGCTCCGGAGCGCCGTGCTTGCGCACGTGATCGCGTCCCCATGACGATTCGTAGATGTAGTCGCCGAGGAAGACGACGAGGTCGAGATCGTGGGCCAGCATCCGGTGATAGGCGCCGTAGTAGCCCTGCTCGTACTGCTGGCAGGAGGCGAACGCGAAGCGCAGCCGGTCGACGGCGGCGTTGACCGCGGGCGCGGTGCGCGTGCGCCCGACCGCACTCACCTCACCGCCGGCGCGGAACCGATACCAGTACCACCGCGCCGGCTCCAGGCCCTCGACCTCGACGTGCACCGAGTGCGCCCAGTCCGGGGTGGCCGCGGCGCTGCCGCGCTGGACGACCTGGCCCATGCGCTCGTCGGTCGCGACCTCCCACTCGACCGTGACGACCTCGGGTGACATCCCGCCGCCCGGCTGCAGCGGCGTCGGCGCCAGCCGCGTCCACAGCACGACGCCGGTCGATAGCGGATAGCCGGAGGCCACGCCGAGCGTGAAGGGCGAGCGACTGAATTTGGGTTGGGCGCCGGCGCGACGCACGATCGGCACGGCGATCTGCGTCGCGCCGAGCGCCAGGGCACCCGTGAGAAGCCGGCGGCGGCTGAGGGTCAACGCCCTCTATCTTGCACGCCAGCGGCCCTCGATCCACACATATCCGCCGCCACGCGGCGCCCAGTGACCGGGCGCCCACACGTAGCCCGGCGCCTGCGGCACCGCCCAGAAGCCCGGCACCCAGACGTAACCACGCCGGCGCCACGCCCAGTGGCCGGGGACCCAGACGTAACCCGGCGCGGGCGCCGGCGGCGGGACCTCGGGCGGAACCGTGGGCGGCGGCGGCGGAGCCGCGACGACCGGCGGTTCGGCCACGACGCACCCGGAGAGTAGCCCGCCCACGAGAACAGCCAGCACGGTCCTGCGCCCGATCTGTGTGCTCACGTGATCTCCTCACGAACGGGATCGCCGCTGTCCGGTGAGACGCGCGACGAGACCCGGATGTTTACGCTGCCTCAGGTCTGGCCCTCCCACGACGCCCTGGCGACGGCTCGCCAGCGCGCGCGGATGCGCTCGAACTCGGCGGCGGGCAACGCGCCCGACGCCAGCAGCGCCGCGTTCGCCTGCCACCGGTCGGGCTTCGTCGTGCCCACGATCGCCGTGTGCACGCCCGGCGCGCTCAGCGTGAAGCGCAGCGCCGTCGCCACCGCTCCGTGGCCCTCGAGGAAGTCGAACTCGAGCGCGCGCAAGCGAGACCAGTAGGTCTGGTAGTAGGGCTCGGACGGCTTGCGCGCGTAGCGCCAGGCAACGTTGGCGAGCGGCCGCTTGGCGATCACGCCCAGGCCGCGCTCGCGCGCCAGCGGCAGCGTGAGGTCGAGTGGCTGCTGATCCGCGATGCTCACGGAGGTCTGCAGCGTGTCGAAGCGCCCGCACTCGATCGCGTAGCGCGCGGCCTCGCCGTCGCCGCTGTAGCCGAGATAGCGAACCCATCCCCGCTCGCGAGCGCGCTCGAGCGCCGCGATGACGTCGCCCCGCTGCAGGTGGGCCAGCGAGCAGCTGTGCAGCTGGATGAGATCCACGTGATCGGTCGCCAGGCGCCGCAGGCTTCGCTCGATGCTCGACAGCAGCGCGGCCGGCCGCCAGTCCGCGCGCGACCAGCCGCCGCCGTGGCCGCACTTGGTGAACAGATGGACCTCGGCGCGACGCGCACCGAGGGCGCGGCCGATCAGCTCCTCGCTGTTCTCGTAGCACTCCGCGGTGTCGATGACGTTCAGCCCCGCATCCAGGGCGCTCCCGAGCAAGCGCGCCACCATGCGGGCGCTCACCCGCTGGTAGCCGATCTCCGAGCCTCCGAAGCCGAGAATGCTGGCTTCCATATCGGTCCGACCGAGTCGCCGCCGCTCCATGGCGCCCCAGAATACCCGGTCCTGCCCCGGCGTCTAAGCAGCCAGAACAGCCGGGTGAGCCGGCAAGGAGGAGACGCAATGAAGACCGTGGCTGTGCTCGCACTGGTGGCGGTGCTGCTGCTCCCGGGGATCGCCCTGGCGGGTCCTTCGACCGACGCCGCGCTGGGCCTCGGCGCCTTCGCCGTGTTCAATCAGATCATCTCGGGCACGGGCATCTTCGCCGGTCGGCCGGCCATCGTCGCGCCGCAGCCGGTCGTCGTCGCGCCGCCGGCCCCGGTGTACGTCGCGCCCCCGCCGGTCTACTACGCGCCGCGGCCGGTGGTCGTCGCTCCGGCGCCCGTGTACGTGCGGCCGGCCCCGGTGTACGCGTACCCCGCGCCTCCGCGCGGCTTTCGCCGGGCGGACGGGCACGGCAACCACGGCTGGAACTGGAAGCACGATCGCAACGGGCATCACGACCGCTAGTCGAATGAAGCCGCCGCGTCGGGCCGCGGTACGGGCCTGACGCGGCGGCGCCGTCGATCAGCCTCCGCGCACGACTCGCCTCTCCCGGTTCACCGTCACGAACCCGCCGGTCTGCGGTAGTGTAGACGCCCGGCAGTCCCCAAAGGAGAGAGGCGATGAAGATCACTCACGTCACCACGCGCGTGCTCCGGACCCCGGCCGACAATCCGCTCGTCGTCGGCCTTCCCGCTTCCACCGACACGCGAGAGTTCGTCACGCTCGAGCTCGGCACCGACCAGGGTCTCGTCGGCATCGGGCTCACGTTCTTCGGCGGCGCGCTGACGCCGGCGCTCCGGGCGGCGGTGGATGGACTCGCCGGGCTCATCGTCGGCGACGACCCCACGCAGGTGGAAGCCATCACGGCCAAATGCCGGCGCGCCGCCGGCAGCTCGGGCCCGGGCGGCATCTTCACGCTGGCCCTCTCCGCCATCGACATCGCGTGCTGGGATCTCAAGGGCAAGGCGCTCGGCCGCTCGGTGTGCGCGCTCCTCGGCGGCCTGCGCGAGCGCGTGCCCACGTACGCGAGCGGCGCGCTCATGCGCCCGCACTCGATCGACTATCTCGCCAAGGCCGGCCCCCGTCTGCGCGACATGGGCTTCCGCCAGATGAAGATGCAGTGCGGCAGCGAGCCGACGCTGGGCGCCTCGATCGAGCGCGTGCGCGTCATGCGCGAGGCGATCGGGCCCGACATCGAGCTCATGTGCGATATCAACCAGCTCTGGAGCGTGAACCAGGCCATCGAGGTCGGCCGCCGCATCGAGCCCTACCAGCTGTTCTGGCTGGAGGACCCGACCACCCACGACGACTATCCGGGGATGGCCCGCATCGCCGATGCGCTCGGCACGCCGATCGCCGCCGGCGAGTACCACTACGGCATCGCTCCCTTCCGCCATCTGCTCGAGCATCGCTCGATCGACATCGTGATGATCGACCTGCTGCGCGCGGGCGGCATCACGCAGTGGATGAAGATCGCCGGCATGGCCGAGGCGTTCAACCTGCCGGTGGTGAGCCACCTGATTCCCGAGTTCCACGTCCACCTGATCGCGGCGATTCCCAACGGCCTCACGGTGGAGTACATGCCGTGGACCCTGCAGCTCTTCGAGGAGACCCCCGCGCTGCAGAACGGCCAGCTCGTCGTGCCCACGAAGCCGGGGCTCGGTCTGGCCTTCGATCAGAACGCCATCAAGCGCTTCCAGGTCGCCTGAGCGGCGCCGCCGGTGGCGCTCGATCCGCGGCTGTTCAGCTCGCTGCAGTGGCGACTCGTGGGCCCACACCGGGGTGGCCGCGTGGTCTCGGTGGCCGACCATCCGACCGACGCCATGACGTTCTACTTCGGCGCCTGCGCCGGCGGCGTGTGGAAGACGACCGACGGCGGGACGTACTGGGAGAACGTGTCCGACGGCTTCTTCGAGACCGCGGCGGTCGGCGCGCTGGCCGTCGCGCCCTCCGATCCGAACGTCGTCTACGCGGGGACCGGCGAGGCCTGCATCCGCGGAAACGTCTCCCACGGCGACGGCGTCTACCGGTCGACCGACGGCGGCCGCACGTGGGTGAATCGGGGGCTGCGCGACACCCGCCACATCGGGCGCGTCCGCGTGCATCCGCGCGATCCCGGGCTCGTCTACGTCGCCGCGCTCGGCCACGCCTGGGGCCCCAACCACGAGCGCGGCGTCTTCCGGTCACGAGACGGCGGAGCGAGCTGGGAGCAGGTGCTGTTCAAGAGCGAGGGCGCCGGCGCCATCGACCTGTCCCTGGACACCGGTAACCCACGGAATGTCTACGCGGCGATCTGGCAGGCGCAGCGGACGCCGTGGGGTATGACCAGCGGCGGTCCGGACAGCTCGCTGTGGCAATCCGCCGACGGCGGCGACACCTGGACCGACATCACGCGCAACCCGGGACTGCCGCGCGGCGTCCTCGGACGGATCGGCATCGCGGTGTCCCCCGCCGACGGCCGCCGCGTCTACGCCGTGGTCGAGGCCGACGACGGCGCACTGTTCCGTTCCGACGACGGCGGCGCCACCTGGCAGCGCGGCAGCGAGGAGCCGGGACTGCGGGGACGCCCCTGGTACTACATGCACGTCTTCGCCGACCCTCAGGATCCCGACACCGTGTGGGTCGCCGACTACTCGTTGTGGAAATCGACCGACGGCGGCAAGACGTTCGGCGAGGTGGCGACACCGCACGGCGACAACCACGACCTGTGGATCGACCCGGCGAACCCGCGGCGGATGATCGAGGGCAACGACGGCGGCGCGTGCGTGACGTTCAACGGCGGCCAGTCGTGGTCGACCATCTACAACCAGCCGACGGCGCAGTTCTACCACGTGTGCGCCGACGACCAGCGCCCGTACCGGATCTACGGCTCCCAGCAGGACAACTGGGCGATCAGCCTGCCGAGCCAGTCCCACCGGGGTGCCATCACCACGATCGACCAGATCCAGCCCGGCGGCGGCGAGAGCGGGTACATCGCCGTGAAGCCCGGCGATCCGGCGATCGTCGTGGGCGGCGCCGTCGGGAGCGGCCCGGGCATGGGCCGCCTCATCCACTACGACCACCGCAGCGGGCAGGAGCGGATCGTCAGCGTGTGGCCCGAGGCGTACGGCATGGGAGTTCCGCCCGCGGAGCACCGCTATCGCTTCCAGTGGACCTTCCCGCTCTTCTACTCCCGCTGGAACGCGGGCGAGCTGTGGATGGCCGGCAATCGCATCTTCCGCTCCGTCGACGAAGGGCACACGTGGGAGGCCGCGAGCGCGGACCTCACGCGCAACGACGCGAGCAAGCTCGGCCCCTCCGGCGGGCCCATCACGCGCGACAACACGGGCGCCGAGGTCTACTGCACGATCTTCGCGCTGGCCGAATCGCCCCGCGAGCGGGACGTGCTGTGGGCTGGCACCGACGACGGCCTCGTGCACCTCTCGCGTGACCGCGGCCGGACCTGGCAAGCGGTCACGCCGCCGGACCTACCCGAGTGGGCGCTCGTCAGCGTGCTGGAGCCCTCGCCGCACGACCCGGCGACGTGCTACGTCGCCGCCACGCGCTACAAGCTGGACGACACGCGCCCCTACCTGTTCAAGACCGGCGACTACGGCCAGACGTGGAAGAGCCTGGCCCGCGGCCTGCCCGACGGCGAGATCACCCGCGTCGTGCGCGAGGATCCGAGCCGGCCCGGGCTGCTGTACTGCGGCACCGAGACCGGTGTGTGGGTGTCGCTCGACGACGGTGGCGCCTGGCAGCGGCTGCAGTCGAATCTGCCGGTGGCCCCGATCCACGACCTCATCGTGAAGGACACCGACCTCGTGGTCGCCACCCACGGCCGCGCGTTCTGGATTCTCGACGACCTCACGCCGCTTCATCAGCTGGCCGCGGCGGTTCCGGACGGCGACGCTCATCTGTTCGCTCCGCGCACGACCGTGCGGTGGCGCGCCTACCGGGGTCACGGCATGAAGCCCGGCCCCAACCGCGAAGTGGCGTACAGGATGGCCGGCTCGGTGGGCTACGCCTACCGGCAGGTCGAGAGCCCCACCGGCGAGAAGAAGGAGCGGCTGCTCGACGCCGGCGAGAACCCGCCGAACGGCGTCGTCGTCCACTACTGGCTGAAAGAGGCGCCGGCGGGTGACGTCACGCTGACGTTCCTGGGCGCGGACGGCCGCGAGATCCGCTCCTTCACCAGTTCTCGGGGGCCGGCCTCCAGCGGCGGTTCGGCGCCCGCTTCGCCCGGCGCGGCCGGTGGCGAGGAGCCCGCGCCACGCGAGCCCGCCGGCGACGACGAGCCGCGACCGACGAAGCAGGCCGGCGCCAACCGCTTCGTATGGAACCTGTGCGGCCGCGACGCCACGAAGCTGCCCGACAACAAGGGCCGGGGCGGCACGATCGAGATGCTGGCGGCGCCCCGCGTGCCGCCCGGCGCTTACACGGTGCGGCTGACCCTGGACGGCCGCACGCTGGCCCAGTCGTTCGAGATCGTGAAGGACCCGCGCGTGCAGGCGACGGACGACGACCTGCGCGAGCAGTACGCGTGGGCGACGAAGAGCCACGCGCTCCTCACGCGCGTGCACGACGCGGTCCTGACCCTGCGCGACCTTCGCACCCAGGCCCAGTCGTGGTCGAGCCGGGCGCACTCGCCGCGCGTGAAGGACGCGGCCGGGGCCCTCGCCGGCACGCTCAGCGCGATCGAGGGTGAGCTGATCCAGGTCCGCGCGGCCGATCCGCGGATGCTGCCCTCGAGGCTGAACTCGAGGCTCGCGACGATCGTCGGCCTCATCGACTACTCGGACGCCGCGCCCACGCAGGCCCTGCGCGAGCTGCACGACAGCCTGGCGGGCCGCATCGAGGCCGAGCTGGCGAAGCTCGAACGATGCCTCGAGGAGGACGTCGCCGCGTTCAACGCCCTCTGCTTCGACGAGGGCGCCGCCGCCATCGTGACGACGCCCCGACCCGGCGCCTGAGCGCGGCCGTCAGTCGATCGCGGGGTGCCGGGGCGCGGTGAAGAGGTGGCGGACGACCTGGATCGCGGCGTCGATGACGCCCCACGTCGCGAGGAACGCCAGCGTCTCGAGGGTGAAGCTGTGGAACTTGTAGAAGAGCTCCGCCACCACGAAGGCCAGCAAGAAGGCGGGCACTTGCTCGCGCAGCAGGCGCGCCACCGGCATGATGCGAACGAGGCTGTACATGGGTCCCTCCTCTCGGGGCCCCATACTATCCCGTAAGGAGGATCCCGTGCAGAAGCCGATCCCCGCGATCTATCGACGACTGGGCGTGCGACCGGTCATCCACGGCTCCGGCACCACGACGCGCTACGGCGGCTCGATGCTGCGGCCGGAGGTGCTGGAGACCATGCGCGAAGCCTCGCAGGCGCTCGTGAATCTCGACGAGCTGAACGAGGCGGCCGGCGCGGCCATCGCGCGGATGCTGGGCGCCGAGGCGGCCTTCGTGACCGCCGGCGCCAGCGCCGGATTGATCCTGCAGGCGGCGGCGTGCATCGCCGGCGCCGATCCCGCGAAGATCACGCGCCTGCCCGATACCCGAGGCATGCGCAACGAGATCGTCATCCAGCGCGCACACCGCTTCGCCTACGACCAGGCCTACCGCGTGGCCGGCGGCGTCCTCGTCGAGATCGGCCTGGCCCGGCGGACCCAGCCCTTCGAGCTCGAGGACGCGATCACCGAGCGGACCGCCGCCGTCGCCCACCTGATCTCGCCCTTCACGAGCCCGCCCGGCGTCCTGCCGCTGGACCAGGTCGTGGCCATCGCGCACAAGCGCGGCGTACCCGTCATCGTCGACGCCGCCTCGATGCTGCCGCCGCGCGAGAACCTCACCAAGTTCCTCCGGCTCGGCGCCGACCTCGTGAGCTTCAGCGGCGGCAAGGGCATCCGCGGACCGCAGAGCACCGGCATCCTGGCCGGCCGCCGCGATCTCATCCGCGCCGTGACGCTCAACGCCAGCCCCAACCAGGCGCTGGCCCGCGCGGCCAAGACGTCGAAGGAAGAGGTCTGCGGGCTGGTGACGGCGCTCGAGCTCTTCATGGCCGAGGACGAGAAGGCCGAGATGAAGCGCTACACCGACGTCTGCACGACCATCGTGGAGTCGCTGGCCGACATCCCGGGCCTGCGCGTCGTGGTCGAGCACGACCCGGTCAACCGCGTGATCCCGCACGCGGTCGTCTACTTCACGCCCGACTGGATCGGCCCCTCGGGCCACGCCGTGCAGGTCGCGCTCGCAAAGGGCGAGCCCCACATCTACGTGCAGCAGGGCGCCCACCAGGGCGGCTACGGCGATGAGGTCGCCGTCGACGCGATCAACCTGCAGCCCGGTGACGAGCACGTCGTCGCCGCCCGCCTACGCGAGGAGCTCACGCGCCACTGACCACTAACCGCCGAATCTACCGGACGAATCCGCACGCTGCGAGGCGATCCCCTCGCCTTGCTAGACTGCGGAAGCGTCAGTGTTCACCTCGGTCCTCGGGGGTTCCCGATGGAAGCGCGGAGAGCGGCGGGACTGATGGCACGGACAGCTCCACTGGTGTGGATGACGATGGTGGTCGTGGCGATGATGCTGGCGCCCGGTCAGCCGGCCGGGGCCCTCGACCAGGCCGAAATCGTCGCCGCGAAGAATGCGGAGGCCTGGCTGGTCCTGGTCGACCAGCACAAGTACGGCGCGAGCTGGGACGCCGCGGCCGGGCTCTTCAAGGACACGGTGGATCGCGACATGTGGACCGACGCGCTGGG
>Ga0134124_10002544_pt1 | contig 14751 bp, 17 predicted proteins | sample KB304_FD_96880 | JGI IMG/M metagenome (GOLD analysis project Ga0134124, IMG submission 96880) | Terrestrial soil microbial communities without Nitrogen fertilizer from Kellogg Biological Station, Michigan, USA - KB3-0-4 | ecosystem: Environmental > Terrestrial > Soil > Unclassified ... | reverse complement strand
TTCAGGCCTTATTGGGGTCGAGCCACGTGAATGGTCGAAGATTTTCGTTTCATCTGTCAGTGAACTCCAATCAGTCCCGCCAGTGTGAATCGATCGCGTCGTTGGCTGGCCTGAACCAAAAGAAGGTTCGACTATCCCTGCGCAGTGGGACGGATGACAATCTCGTTTACATCCACATCAGCCGGCTGCTCGATGGCGAACACAATCGTACGAGCGATTGCCGCTGGTGGAATTGCGATCTTCTCCATGCGATCGGCAATCTGGGCTTTGACCCCCGGATTTGTCATGGAATTCGCGAGGTTCGTGTGGACAAATCCCGGCGAAACGCTCGTCACGCGCAGCTTGTCGCCGGCTTCCTGTCGCAAGGTCTCGGTGATGGTGCGTACGGCGTTTTTCGTCCCAGCATAGACTGCCATGGTAGGTATGATTTGCATTCCAGCCGTAGAAATGACATTGACGAAATGTCCGAAACTCTGCCGGCGGAACACCGGCAGCGCGGCGGCGATGCCGTATAGAACGCCTTTGAGGTTAACGTCGATCATTTCCTCCCAGTCGTCGACGCGGAGCTCGTCGAGGAGAGAGATTGGCGCTACTCCAGCGTTGTTGACGAGAACGTCCAGCTTGCCATATCGCTCAATCGCCAACCCGACCAGGTTGGAAACGTCTTCCCGCCGTTTGACGTCGGTGGGTAAGTAGGCCGCCACGCCGCCCGATGCCGCGATGCGGGCCGTCAGGGCCTCAAGCCGATCAGGGCCTTGCGCTCCCAGCACGACCTTCGCGCCGCGCTCAGCGAGCAGGAGCGCAGTAGCCTCGCCAATTCCACTGCTTGCCCCCGTAATGACGACGACTTTGTCTTCGATTCCTAATGAATTCCGCATGTTTTTATCCTCTTCTACAACGATTTGATGAAGAATCCTTCAGGTTCGGACTTCGCATGGTGAAGACAGTAGGCTCAGATACGTTTGAGCCAAGAAAGACGCCCGTCTAACAGCGGTCAACCGTGACTGTCGAGGCGATTTCGGAAGCCACTATTCAGGTTTTACTGGCGGTGGGATTGGATCGATTGACGGCAACGCGGGTGGCAGCGCCCGCCATACCCAAATGCACGAACCATCTCTATGTTTTAAAGATTGTACGGGAACCCGAATTCAAACCGACTTGCTTCATCGAGGGACTTCAAATGTTCGGCGGAAAAGGGCAAGATCGAAACTGGCGATATCGTCCTGGAGTTGGAACACCTTCCTTGCTCGAACGATCGGGATGACGGGCCTATTCGATAGTGCAGGCGAGGGCGACTTGCGCCATGCAGCGCCCAGCCCGGAGACCGACTTTACCACCGATATGATTCGCGCCAGCGTCCGCCAAGCCAAAGCGCGGGGGCAAGCGAATATCCATTTCGACCCGTTCCTTAACCAAAAGGAAGCCTTTAGCGTTGCCATCTTCATCTAGTGAGAGGCCCCGAAAAGAACCGGAGTGACCATGGTTTCAATCCTGGCTGCCATCTCCTCGGCGGGGACACGATTGGGGGTCTGAAACCAGCGTCGCGCGGCTCCAAAAACGGCCCAGGCCGCTGTTGTCGCCCGCAGTGCCGCATCGACACCGGGTGCCATCCCATGATGGGCAAGGCCTTCCTTGAACATATCCTCGACGACCGGGATGATGGAGCCTTCGATCGGTATCTGAGCCAACTGACCGGGGCAACTTGTGGTTTCAGCGAGATAGTCGCAGACGCCGAGAGCAATCGCGCGCAGTGCCCCATTGCAGTCGGTAAATGTAATGCCTCGGCGCTCTATCAGGTCGCGGAACCGCACGCCTGTCATGGCCTGCAGCAATGCATTCTTGTCTGGATAGTGCAGGTAAAAGGTGGCCCGATTCAACGTGGCCTCGTCAGCGATCTCCTGGACAGAAATGTCTCCGAACTCCTTTTTAATCAACAATCTAGCTAGTGCGTCCAAGAGCATGCGGCGGCTGCGCAGAATGCGCGGATCCGTCGTTCCGGTCTCGGGTTGGAGAAGCTCAGCCATGCTGCTTTAAGGATACCTCCGTGCAGACCAAAGCGACACTTGTTTATTTTCTTTGAATCGACATCTGTTGATTACTCATCAATTGTCGTGTAGGAGGAATTCGGCGATGTCAACTCTGCTTCATATCGATTCTAGCCCACTCTACGGGCGGTCAGTCTCTCGCGAGCTGACCGCTGCGTTCGTCACCCAATGGAAGGCTTCGCACCCGGATGGAAGGGTCGTGGAACGCGACCTCAACGCAACAGCAATGCCACCGATCAATGCGGAATGGGTCGGGGCCGTCTACACGCCGGAAGAGGCCCGCACCCCGCAGCAGAAAAAATTACTTTTGCTCTCCGACTCCCTGCTTGCCGAATTGGAGCAGGCCGATGAGTACGTTATCGGAGTACCGATGCATAACTTTGGTGTGCCTTCCGTGCTCAAACTATGGATTGACCAGATTGCGCGTGTTGGCAGGACCTTTTCCTACGGCGACGGAAGGCCGAAGGGCCTGATTATCGGCAAGAAGGCGACCTTCATCATCGCAACGGGCGGGATCTACGACGCCCAGACGCAGATGGCCTCGTTCAATTTCGTGGAGCCGTATCTGCGGTCCGTATTTGGTTTTCTTGGCGTGACGGACGCGACGTTCCTCACCGCAGGGGGGACCAGCGTGCTGAACCAGGGGCGTGACTGGAACGCGTTTCTTGCGCCGCACCTTCAGTCCGTGCAGACGCACGCGCAGACCTCCGAGGGAGATCACGCATGAAGATTGCTTCGATTTTTGCGCGCTATCTGTTGGGACTGATCTTTACGGTCTTTGGGATGAACGGGTTTCTTCACTTTATTCACCAGCCGCCACCGGCGAATCCACTGGCAATCCAGTTCCTTGTAGCCGTAAGTGCATCGCACTTTGCCGCGTTCTTCTTCGCACTGCAGGTACTTGGCGGACTGCTTCTACTCTTCGGCTTTTTCGTGCCACTTGCGCTGACACTGGTCGCTGCGGAGCTTTACAACATCCTTGCGTTTCACGTAACGATGGCACCGGGCACTATCGCGCCTGCACTGGTCTCTTGCGTGTTGTGGATTCTGGTCTTCCTGCAATACCGCGAAAGTTTCAAGGGCATCTTCAGCGCGAAGTCTGCGACGCAGGCATGAATTTGCGGTATGAGAGGCACGGTGTCTCCTTGCTGCGAAGTGCGTGATCGCGGGCGGTGCGGCACTACTCGAATGGCGCAGAGAGCCCGCTCTGCAAACCGTTACCAAGCGAACGGGAATTGATTTCAGAAGGAGAAAACATGTCGCAACAACGCGGTATTAGGCGCGTGGTTAACGTTCCTCCAGCGGCTCCTGGATTCGTCGGTCGGGGGCATCTAGCAGCACCTGTCGTGTCTCCCGAGAACTTCGAGATGAACGACCCCTTCATCTTGTTGATGGACGATCATCTTGACATCGGAGACCGGCCAGTTGGTGGTCCTCACCCGCATGCAGGTTTTGAAACCGTGACGCTCATTCTCGAAGGCGCGATCTTTGACCGCGATGAGGGCGGCACACTCAACGCTGGCGAAGTGCAGTGGATGACCGCGGGCAGCGGAATTATTCACAGCGAAGACGTCAGGACCAAAGGAAAGGTCCGCCTACTTCAGCTATGGCTTACCTTACCCAAGAACAAACGCTGGATTGCCCCGGGTTTTCAAGCTATTAATGTCAATGCGGTTCCCGTGCGGCACGAACTCGGCGCTGAGATCCAAGTCTATAGCGGTTCCTCCGGCGAGCTTCAGTCAGGCACACGAAACCATGTGCCGGTGACTATGGTTGAGATCAATTTAGAGCCACACGCCTCCGCCGAGCAGGACGTACCTACTTCATACAACGGCTTTGCATTTGTCATTGATGGTTCGGTTCAAATCGGCGACACCGTGCTGAACACTGGGCAGGTCGGTTGGCTCGATCGCCCGACTGACAACGGTACGAGTTTGTTGCGTGTGGTCGCCGGCAAATCTGGAGCGCGGCTGATTTTATACGCGGGACAACCCCAAGGAGACCCCATCGTGTCCTATGGTCCATTTATAGGAGACTCGAAACAAGACATTGCCAGACTCTTTGCTGAGTATCAGGCAGGAAGGTTTCCTCGCCTTAGCGAATTGAAAAAGCAACAGCTCTAACCGTTGCGCCGCTGCGTCCTAGCAACGCTCAACTGCTCCTCGAACGCATTGCTGCAAGCGGGGGAAGAACTGCTCAGAGTTTTCGTTAAGAACGTGCCAGCGGCGATCGCGATGCTCGACCGCGACATGCGTTATCTGCAAGTCAGCGACCGATGGTGTACTGATTACTTACGTGGCAGAACGCAGATACTAGGGCGTTCGCACTATGAGATTCTTCCAGACATGCCTGAGCGTTGGAAGGAGGTTGACCGCCGCGGCCTTCAAGGAGAAACCCTGCGAGCCGACGAAGACCGTTGGGATGGGCAAGACGGCCCTCATTGGGCACGCTGGGAAGTTCGCCCTTGGAAGACCCCCGAAGGTACTGACGGGGGAATTCTTATCCTTGGAGAGGACATTACCCGTCGCAAGCAGATGGAAGAGGCGCTGCGCGAGGGCGAGGACAAACTCCGACTTCTTCTCGATTCGACCGCCGAAGCCATTTACGGAATTGATCTCGAACACCGATGCACGTTCTGCAACTCTGCCTGCCTGCGCACTTTGGGATATGAGCGCATTGACGAAGTGCTCGGCAAGAATACGCATGATCTGATCCATCACACTCGTGCGGACGGGACATTGCTCCCGATAGAGGAGTGTCGAGTTCACCGAGTAATACGAACCGGGGAAGGAGACCACGCGGAGGACGAGGTGCTATGGAGGGCGAACGGAACAAGTTTCCCCGCTGAATATTGGTCGTATCCCCAGCGGAGAGGGCAAGAGCTTGTTGGGGCAGTGGTCGCGTTTATCGACATCACCGAGCGCAAACTGGCGGAGGCTGGGCTCGCAAACGTGAGCCGAAAGCTGATAGAGGCACAAGAGCAGGAACGTAGCCGGATCGGCAGAGAGCTTCACGACGACATCGGTCAACGTCTCGCAATGTTGGCTATCGAGTTACAACAACTCCACGATAACTCTCTCATTTTGCCCGAAGTGCGCAGCCGTATGGGCAAACTCCAGAAGCAGACCTCCGAGATAGCCACCGATATTCAATCCTTGTCACACGAGTTGCACTCGGCGAAGCTGCAATATCTTGGCTTCGCGGCGGCCATGCGAGGCTTCTGCCAAGAGTTCGGCGAGCAACAGAAAGTGGAGATTGACTTCCAAATCCACGATCTGCCAAGCCCTGTGCCGCCGGACACTTCTCTTTGCTTCTTCCGAGTATTGCAAGAAGCCCTCCATAATTCGGCAAAACACAGCGGGGTGCGGCACTACGAAGTGCGATTGTGGGGAGCGACAGATGAGATTCATCTCACGGTTAAGGATTCCGGCACGGGCTTCGACCGCGAAGCAACAAAGGAGAACCGTGGTCTTGGTCTCATCAGCATGGAGGGGCGACTGAAGCTGGTGAAGGGAGCGCTATCAATCGACTCGCAGCCCAAGCGTGGTACCACCGTCCACGCTCGCGTTCCTATCGTTTCGGGAAGCGATTCGATGCGTGCCACCGGGTAAAGACGCCTGAGAAGGGACTTTAGTCTCCCCCTCTGGTTGCGGTGCGAGCACCGGACTTGAACCCGGCGCCTCATGAGCCTGAGGTCTTCGCTACCGTAGGGCCGACTTCGCGGTACCAATCCTCGGGCTTCGTTGACAATTTCTGCCCTTAAGCTCTCTCTAGTACGAAATGGGTCGCGTGTTCCGTAGCTGTGTGCTCGGTCACTGAAAATCCAAGTGCAGGCAGGTCGAGATCGGCGAACAGCGCTTCTCCTCGACCGAGTACAACGGGGGAAAGCGCGAATTGCAGAGAATCTATCAGCCCAGCTCGTAGATACTGCCGTACTGTGGAAACACCGCCTCCGATTTTGACATCTTTGTCGACCGCCGCTTGTTTCGCGAGTTTCAATGCTTCTTCGATTCCGCCGGTGACAAAGTAGAAGGTCGTTCCGCCTTCCATCACCAGAGGCTCATGCTCATAGTGGGTAAGAACAAAGGTCGGCGTATGATACGGCGGGTTGTCGCCCCACCAGCCCTTCCATGAGCGATCCAGCCATGGCCGCGCACGGGACCGAACATGTTGCGACCGAGGATGAAAGCGCCAAAGTTATCCATTGCTTTGCGTGCGAATTCATCGTCGGTATCGACAACGCCACCTTCCTGTCCGAGCATCGCGCGGAATGTCTTTGTCCGAAAAAACCACTGAAAGATCTCGCTGCCCCGCTTGCCGAGTGGATCACTCAGGCTCTGCTCAATCCCGGCGCTGAAACCGTCCAACGAAACACCAAATCCTGCGACACGAACCTTTTGCATCCGTGTTCTTTCCTCCTGGATTTCTGTGCAAACTCTTTTTGCTAAGGCCGGAAGCAGCACCAAAATCAGCTTTCCCCAGCTAACTGAAAAGCATGATTGCGATCATCCAGCCTCGGCCACGATCGTGATCATTCTTCTGACTTCGGCTCGCTCTCAACGCGCCGTGTTCTTTCGTCGTCGCTGCTCACTTGCCTTCATGATTTCGTTCATGTCCCCCGCTGGCCGAATCTCGAAAATGTTGCCATACGTCAGCGCCGGATGCTGCGCAATGAGCTGTACAGCATGATTCATGTCCCGCGCCTCAAGGACGAGAATGCCGCCGAGTTGTTCCTTGGTTTCCGCATAGGGACCGTCAGTAGTTGCCACTTTGCCGTTCTTCCAATACAGGGTCAAGGCGGTTTCCGGAGACTGAAGCGCTTCTCCACCAGCCCAGTGCCCGTTGGCGCGAAGATGGTCGTCGTATTCAAAGCATATGTCGAACATGGCGTTTTGCTCGCCCTGAGTCATGCCATCAAATTTGCCTTTATCGTAGTATCCCAAGCAAACGTATTTCATTCTTCTTCTCCTCCTGGTGGAAACCAGCAGCGCAACTGCGCGCTAGCTCGTTCACCTATAGTCGTCGGGCGTGGGGAAAATCGACAGACAGAGCCAAATTTTATTTCAATTCCTGCAGCCGAGCCGCCAGGAATCGGCGGTCGGACTCCTGCCAAACCAGGGCCAGCGCCTTCTCATAAGAAGCAGAGGCCTCCGCAAGCCGACCCAGCCGGCGACACAATTCCGCCCGGGCGGAGTGTGCGAGATGATAGTTGGCGAGTTCTCCGCGCGCCAGCAAGGCATCGATGAGAGCAAGACCCTTCTCTGGATGCCCGCACATGGCGACGGCAACGGCGCGGTTGAGTTCCACGACCGGTGATGACTGGATACGAATCAGCCGGTCGTAGAGTGCTGCGATCTGCTGCCAGTCTGTAGATGCTGCGGATGGAGCTTCGGCGTGAACCGCAGCAATGGCGGCCTGCAACGTATAGGCGCCAAAACGGTGCGATGCAAGAGCGCTCTCGGTTAGCGCAATGCCTTCGGCGATCTGGTCTTGGTTCCACAAAGAGCGATCCTGTTGGTCCAGAAGGATGAGATCTCCCTGCGGAGAGCTTCGGGCGGCACGGCGCGACTCCTGCAGCAACATGAGCCCTAGCAGGCCCGTTACTTCGGGTTCCGGAAGAAGCTCGCGGAGCAGTCTGCCCAGACGAATCGCCTCGCGGCTTAGTTCGGATCCTGTTGCTTCCGCCGAGTAACCCTCGTTGAAGACCAGATACACGACTTGAAGTACGGCTCCCAATCTTTCCGGCAATTCCTGTGGTGAGGGCACCTGGTAAGGAATAGTCTTATCGCGGATGATGGCCTTTGCGCGCACGATGCGCTGCGCGAGTGTCGCTGGGGTAACGAGAAACGCGCGAGCAATGTCTTCTGTTGTCAGGCCGCACACTTCGCGCAGCGTAAGAGCAACCTGTCCTTCCGGCGCAAGAACAGGATGGCAGCACGTGAAGATGAGACGGAGGCGGTCGTCCTCGATCTCCTCTTCCTCTGGTTCCTCGTTAATGCGCGTCTGAAGGTAGAGCGCGAGGTCCGTTTGTGCAGCGTCGAAGCGCGCCCGACGGCGTATCCCGTCTATGGCCTTGAAGCGTGCGGTTGAAATGAGCCAAGGGCGCGGGCTATCTGGTATGCCTGCCTGATGCCACGTGTCCAAAGCAGCTGCAAAGGCCTCGTGCATGGCCTCCTCAGCGAGATCGAGATCGCCGAGCAGCCGCACCAGCGTAGCCAGAATCCTGCCCGATTCAGACCGGTAAAGCGTCTCTATGGTTTTGCTCAGCTGTTCGGGTACATTTGGCGGCATCACGCCACGCTAGCAAACGGACTGACTCTGCACAACTGCGCCTGACGTCACAGTTGTGATCACGACTTGAGAGATTAGTGGTGCTAACAGTTCAAAGGGCTCATCGAGGCGGATTGCGCTAGAACAATCAGGATAGATCCTCATAAACGGGCATCGGACATGTTTTCCGTGAGACCCCCACTCCCCGATTCGCGAACGCTTCGTATCTGAAAAGCACCATTTCCCATTCAGTCTCCGGATGCTACGAACGATGCCTTTTGTCGTGCCCAGTCTATATCTTGCCACTTCAAGCCCAGGTATTCACTCGGGCGCATTCCAGTCGTGAGCGCGACCGCGAACACTGGCCCATACTTGGCGCCCTGTGCGGCTTTTAGTAACGTCCTCGCCTGATCAACGCAACAGAGCCCGCATTTTGTTTCGTGGTTGCTGCGCTACTTTGAGTCCATCGGCAGGATTCTCAAGCAACAAGCGCCACCGCACGGCCTGCTGCATCGCAGATTTCACCACGACATGCGTGTACCGGACTGTCCGAGCGGACAGGCCTCGTTCGGTCACCTGCTGATTCATGGTTTGAACGTCTAGAGGTCGCAGTGCGGCTAGAACTCGGTCACCGAGAATGGGTCGGACGTACCGCTGCAGCATCCCATGGTAATCTTGGAAGGTTTTCGGGCGCACGCTCGCTCGTACGGCTATTTCAAACCCTCGGTCAAGGTATTCGTTCAGCGTAATCTTGGCGCCTTCCAGATCCCGTCCTAGGTCACGCTCTCTCAGTTTTCTTGTTAAATACGCTTGGGCCTCCCTCATACTGCCGTGGATTGTTCGGTTGTAGTAGTTGCGTTTCTTAGTTTCGTGATCGCGGCCGAGATAAACTCGGATAAGCCATCTGGGATCGCCTCGCGCGATGATTTGGCCAACTTTGCGAGCCATAGAGATTTCCTCCTTGGATCGCAACAGAGGCACACCGCTGGCGCACTCGTACAGCATCGAACTGCGGATATTCAGGTTGATTGAACAGAAGATGGATGAACGGCCGTCAGTCCACCGCGTCGACGGGCGGCCCGTCCGAAGCAACTAGCGTGTGCACCCTCCAAACACTGCTCTTTTCGACGGTTTCCGATTGAACTCGATAGTCCCTTTATCACTCAGGAAGATTACCTAGCCATACCGAATGGATAATCTGGAAGCGCTGCAATGACGATGGGCGAGAGGAGGTGAATCGTGGCTGCCGGCGACAGAACAGTTAAAACGGCTGGGATTGCGTTTGAGCAACTAATTACATTGAGAGAAGCGGCGGATCTCCTCGGGATCCACTGGAAAACACTGGAAATTCAGGCACGCCGCGGAGAGGTACCCGCAACCAAAATCGGCAAAAGATGGCGGTTTCGAACCAGTTTACTCGACCAGTGGCTCACGTCCCGGTTTGCGCCGGGGGACACTTCGGTGATGCACACCCATGAACCCCCTTACCTGTTAGTTGCGGCCACGTCCATGCATTTGAAGATGACGGCGCCCGACGGAAAGTCATTCGCCGACGAAGTGAGGCCGGGCGATTTTCACTTGATCGACTCGAAAGTGACGCACACTTTGACCAACGAGGGGACGGCGGAAGGGCAGATCGTCGAGATGAACTGAAGTAGAGCGACCGCCACAGTCAAAGCTAATCCGCTCTATGAGAGTGATCTTCCAAGGCAAGCAGGGTTAGGCAGCCAAGATCCATATTTTTGAATTGCAAATTCTTGGACTTTGTTTTCAAAGTTGTAAGGTCACTGTTAGTCGTCAGCTTAACCTGCCACGCGACGTGCGTGTTCGGCCAGACGAGTTTTGACAATCTAATTACAAACTTTCTCACACCAGGAGTATTCTGTGGGCAAGCCGACTTTCACCGCTAATCTCCGATGCCGATATTCAACCGATCAATTGTTCAAAGCGCGAGAGCCCTTTTGTTTTTCATTTTAATGTTGTTGGCAAACTCAGTCGCTGCCGTTAGCCCAGAGGCCGACAATAGCAACAATTCAGATGTTCTCATTGCTCATGGAGTACTCTCTCGTTATGGCAAGGCAGGCAACCTGTGGACGCTCAAGCCCGAGCCGTTTTCTCTGAAATTTCGTGGCGAGACGATAGTGGAAGTGACCTTCATGACGAAAGCGGGTCCGGCGACGCGCATTTACGGTCCTTTCGAGGAGAAATTCGTTGAGCTCGTAGGTGAGGTGAAATCCGTATTCCACGGCAACGCCGCCCTCAACCAGGTCCGGTCCATCGGAGTAGTGGAGTCAGCATCTCTATCGGCGCGTCTTAATGCAGCTGCGGCCATATCGGCAACGGGGGTGTCTGCTTCGAATCCGATAAATCGCACTCCGTACAAGCATGCCTATTATCTATTCCTCGCGGACCCGCCAACCGGCTGTCAAGCATGCTATGTTCCACTCCTTATCACGCAGAGCTCTCTAGAAGAGATAGCCAGCGGCGGAGACACTCAACTTTGCGTTTTCATGTTTACCTATGAACGGGATTCCATCTGGGAGATCAAGGGTGCGGTGCCGGTTGATGTTACCTCAATCGAGTTACACCCGCGAATCATCCATGTCAACGGAAGGTCTTACCGATACCAGGAGATATCTCCCAGCGATGTTCTCAAACTCCTGCAGGAGCCTATGGGGACGATCCCGATATCCAGACCTGGCATCATGAACAAGGCGGTAGCTGGTGCGAGCATGGATGAGCTGATCGGGGATTTCCGCAGTCTTCTCGACGGGGGTGTAATAGATCATCGGAATTAAAGATGCTGCCAGCGCCAGGTGGAGTCCAATGATTTGTTGACAAACTGTCTGGGTTGTCCCGCTATTATTTATGCGTGGAGCTGGGGTCCAGATAGATACTCGCTTTAAGCTCCCTCAAAAGTACATTCGTTTCGTCCGTCAATGGAGAAATATGCGTTTGCTGAGCCTTAGAGATGTGGAAGCACGGCCGAGCGACCGCGTGTTCTGTTATTCGCGTACACGGGCGTTGCTGCTTGGAGTTGCGTGGGTTGCCGCAATTCTTGCGCTCGCCGTTCGCGCATTCGAAACTCATTGGAACGTGGGGTACTACCTGACCGCAGTGTTGTTCCTTTTTTTGCTGCTGACGCGCAGGTACATCACGGCGCGATTCCGCACTTCAAATTGGCTGGTGCGGATCAAGGACGAGGGTGTGTTTGTCCAGTTCCGTTCCTACCTGAATTATCATCTCCCGCCCGAGGACCTCACAGTTGTCTTCCTCTCATTCGGCGAGATCCGCTCGGCGCGCGTCGTGCATGAGCGCACGAAAGCATATTCGCCGCAGGGAGGGAGATCGACCCAGACATTTCGGTACGTGGAACTTGAACTGGCTGGCGATATCGTTCCACTCGCGAAAGCTCTTGAGACCGAGGCAGCAGAAAAAGCTCCCACCGAGAAGCGCTGGTATGGGAGTACTTCGACCTTGTATGAAGATCATCCAGTGTGCATGAAGTCGGCGCCGTTTTTGCGGATTCGCTGGCAGGCAGTTCCCTCTGCGCAAAACTTTCTTGACCTGCTGCGGCCTTATACCACGATTGATAACCCAATTTCGCTCACCCAGGATTTTGTGCATCTGCAATCCCTAACCCGCGATGAACAACGGCAGCTCCTGCGTGAACTCGCAGCACGAGGCGCAACCGTTACGGCGATTTACACGGCGCGCAGACTTTACGGCTGCAGTTTGGCGGAGGCAAAAGCGATGGTGGAGGGAAATTCCCAGCCATAGGCCCATGTGGCGAATGGAATATTACGCCATTGAAGCCTCATAATCAGCCTGTATTGCAGTCTGAGGAATGGCCGACGTCCTTCGCTCCAGCCCGCCGCACTATCGAGAGCTTGCTCGAGTTCTCAAGACATTTCTTCCTTGATTGAGCATCTTGAGAATCGGGAGATTCAAGAGCAAATCGCTGCTATTCATCGGCTGCACGCCGCGGAGCTTGAAAATGTTCCCATTACTGAGCCACAGAAACTGCAACTCATTGCCAAGCTGGCGCCAATCATGAGGAGCTATCTCAACCAGCCAGGGCTCCTGGAATGATCAGAGCCTCAGAAGTTATAGTTACGACAGCACTGAAGACCCCAGCCTGTTTATTTTCAGCGACGAGCAGGGCAAAGTCGACGCATTCAAACTGAAACAAGCAATTGCGCTCCTCGGCCTGTATTTCGCAATTACACCACGCGCAGATTGTACGGCTGCAGCGTGGGGGAAGCAAAAGCGATGGTGAGGGGACATTCCTAGCCATTAGCGCAACAACACGTCGGCGATAATGAGTCCGCCCAGGACCATTACACCCGTGCCCGTGATGATCGCAATCGGCTTCGACCAGCTGGGGGCTCTTGGATCGTCAGAAAGATGATCCCGACACATCCCGCACCCAGGGCAAACCATTTCATGGAGAAGCCGCCACAGCAGCCCAAGCAGATCCATAAATGACCCGTCGTCATTTTGACGGCTGGAGATTCGGACTTCGCACGGGCGTGCCTGACCTGCGAAATGTACATCAGGTTATTTGTGCTCGGGCTGTCGCAATCGTTTCTCTCTGGAGCTGGGCTTGTGCACACCTTTCCGCTTATTCTTGCATTCTTTGGCGGTTCCTGGCCGGCAGCTTGGATTGCTTGCAAGCTCTTACCCAGCCAGCGGCGCCGGATGTCCCGCGATTGGCATCCGGCATCTATGCCGGGTATCTCGTGCGCTGGATGTTGTTGGGGCTAGGTTCCGTTCTGCGACCAAATTGGCCCGACAGCGATCCTAGGACTCGCTTCATAGCGCGTCATGATGCTGCTCTAGTCATTATTCCATTCTCCATCTTCTTTATTGTGGGGCCGTTTTATTGTGGGGCCGTTCGTGTTTTCACGCTGGAGAAGCAGGCCGTCATCTTGGGTTGCGTTTATGACCCTAGTTTTGGAGGAAGCCTCGAAAGGGAGTATTCCCGTCTACACGCCAGCTCCAAGCATTAACTTAGTTTTTACAGAACTGAGGCGTGATTTGATTCACTGACATGCCGTTGAAGCTCCGACGCATGTGATTTGCTCTACTTTTTGCAACTTTACGGGATTACCTCCCGCAAGGACTTCCAACGCTGCCCGATCATAAGTTGTCTTGCCGAGTTTATTGTTCTGTGTCAGGGTGCCAGGAATTCTGATACGGACAACGCCGTCCTTCTCACCAAGCACTTTGGCCTTTGCTGAGGCCGCAAAGGTTGAAGTGAATGTGGGCGCGCCTTTTTCGTCAAGGAAACCCTGCATGAGATTCATGAAGTCTTTCCATCCGCTCTCGGTGAAATCATTTCGACTTTGGGCAAAACCTGCGGCATCACCTTGACGAAAATTGACAGCCCGAATAGCGGCGCTTTCAGCGAACGCAACAATACTCGCCTGTTCGCGATTGGGGCGCTGTCCGGAAGACGCCTCAACTGCTATCACTACCAGCTTGTCTTCCTCATACTGGCAGGCCAGTTGTCCGCCGACCACCCTATAGCCCCTCTGCAGCAGTTCGTGGTTCGCCATCTGCATCTTTCCGCTGCCGGATGGGGCACCGAGGACGGTTGTAACCTTTGCCGCGGAATCGCCCAAGCTGATGCCGGCCAGGGCGGTTAAATGCTGACCAGCAATTCTCGCGCCTTGGCAGCCGGGGGCGACATCCGTGAACGTCGTAAGCACTATGCTGCGAATACGACTCTCATGCTCGAAGGAAGATACCGAGAGATAGTCCCGATCCTTCTCTACGTAATAACACAAACTGCGAAAGTCCTGGACATTGGTCTCTGCGCCGTTGCCATAAAGCGAACGGGCTTTATCGAGCGTGTCGACACCCGCCGTGAGTGCTGCGACTGTTGGTTCTAATCGCGCACGTTGTTGCGCGGCTGAAATCAGAGGACTCAGGACCAGTAGAAGTGCACCAACGCATCTGATCATGGGGAGCGACAGCATTAGCCCGATTTTGTTTTTACACGCCCACATTGGCGTTGAATTCTACCGGCAAAAAATGTGCGATTGTCACAGGATTGTCACCGCGAAATAGAGCGAACCAAAGTCGCCATCACCTGTGACTGTGCCGACGATCTTTTTGTGGTAAAGGCGCTTGCGGTCAGGGCTGGTTAGTGACCAGTGAAACTGGCAGGCTTCGGGACTTCGATTGCGGTCGAGTCTCTCCATACAACCATGTTGCATACGTCTTCTCCTGTACCGTAGTTGCGGTGCGGAAAGAATCTTCAGGCATAGTGACGGAGGACGAAGTCAGCCAAGTGAATCACTTTCGGGGCAGTGTTCTCTCCTCCTCGCCGCTGTCCTACATTTTTGGAATAGACTTGCGACTTTTCTGACCGCTTTTCCCAGACCACGGTTTCAAACGGCACTAGGACCAAGATCAAATGCGTCATGTC
>Ga0134124_10002543_pt1 | contig 14751 bp, 18 predicted proteins | sample KB304_FD_96880 | JGI IMG/M metagenome (GOLD analysis project Ga0134124, IMG submission 96880) | Terrestrial soil microbial communities without Nitrogen fertilizer from Kellogg Biological Station, Michigan, USA - KB3-0-4 | ecosystem: Environmental > Terrestrial > Soil > Unclassified ... | reverse complement strand
CGGCACGCCTTCGGCGTCCCAGCGGAGCTTGGCCGCCGCGGCCGCCGGCGCGGTGCCGAGAAGGCGCCGCGCCAGGGTCTCGACGATCGCCTCGCCCAGGGCGCTCGCCAGGCTCGCGCGCGGCGGCGTGCCGCGGAATCCGTCGGACTGCGGCTCGTCCACGAGCTGCGCGCCGAGCCGCGCCAGCCAGCCCGGCGTGCAGCCGACGAGGAGATGCACGGCGCCGTCGCTTTGCGCCGCCAGCCAGCGCTCGGCGTGCGGCGCCGCCTCCCGGGCGGGCGCCGCGTCGGACGCGCCGTCGGCGAGCCATTCGCGCTGCCAGGCGGCGAGCGCGTCGTCGACGCGCTGCACGAGCGCTCGGTGGTCGCTCTCGCCGAGGAGCAGGAACGGGCGCGGGCTCATCCGTGCTTGCCGTCGAGGTTGATGAGCTGCTGGATCATCTCGTTCGCCACCGAGGTGACCTGCGAGCTCGCCTGGTAGCCGCGCTGCAGGATGATGAGGTCGGTGAACTGCTCGGTCAGCTCGACGTTTGACATCTCGACGCGGCCCGAGGCGATGCGGCCCATCTCGCCCGTGCTCCCCGTGCCGAGGGTGGGCGCCTGGCCGCCGTCGTTCACGAACACGCTGCCGCCCGAGATGCGCAGCGACTGGAGGTCGTCGAACCAGGCGAGCGCGAGCGAGGGACCGGAAACGGTCTTGCCGTTGGAGTAGGTCAGGCGCAGCGACCCGCTCTCGTCGAAGGTCGCGCTGGTGAGCGAGCCGGCGGCGGCGCCGTCCTGGCTCAGCACCTGGAGCGTGCTCTGCGTGGGGCCGGAGAAGTTGGTCATCCCGGAGAAGGTTCCCGGATCGCCGATGTCGAGCGTGATCGGCGCCGCGTCCGGCGCGAGCGAGAAAGTGAACTTGGTCGCGTCCTGCGCCGGCGAGCCGTTCGGCTGGAAGCGCACCTCGCCGTTGCCGAGGAGCGCCGAGTTCTCGTCGCGTACCTCGACGAACCAGTGCGTGGAGTCGGCGGCGTCGCGCGTGAACTTGAACGCGAGCGTGCGCGAGCGGCCGTTGGCGTCGATCACGTTCACGTTGGCGAGGTCCGCGGAGGCGCTGCCGGGCGAGAGATTGCCGGTCACCTTGATCAGGCTGGTCGCCACCGGGGCGCTGGTGCGCAGGGCGCTGATCGAGATCTCGTGCAGCCCGGCGCCGTCGTAGCCCATCACGCGGAAGCCGGTGCTGCGGTCGACGAGCACGCCGTCCTTGCCGAACTCGAGCTGGCCGGCGCGCGTGTAGACGCGCGCGCCGCCGGCGCCGTAGAGCTGCTCGCCGTTGTCGGGCTGCAGCACGAGGAAGCCGTTGCCGTCGACCGCGACGTCCATCGGGTTGCCGCTGTCGCGCAGCTCGCCTTCCTTGAAGCGGGTGCGCGTGCCGCCGGTGTCGAGGCCGGCGCCGATCTGCGAGCGGCCGCCTTCGGGCTGGCCGCCGCCCTCCGTGTAGCGGTAGAAGAGGTCGCGGAACTCGAGCTCCTGGCTCTTGAAGCCCGGCGTGTTGAGGTTGGCGATGTTGTTGCTGATGACGTCCAGGCCCTTGGAGAAGCCGAGCATCCCCGAGAGCGCGGCGTAGATGGTGGAGAGCATTACGGCGTCCCCGGCGTGGTCGGCGTTCCTGTCGTGGACCCTGTCCCTGCGGTGTTGGACGCCGTGGGGGCGCTGTTGTTGACGAGCGAGACCTGCGCCAGGCGCACGTCGGTGAGGAAGGCGCCCGAAGCGGTGCGGATGGTGAGCAGCGGGTTGCCGTTGTCGAAGCGGATGGCGGTGACCGCGCCCACTTCCTGGCCGCCGCCGTCGGTGGCCACCTGGACCGTGCGGCCGATCAGCGTGAGCGACTGGCTCGCCGACTGGATGGTGAGCAGCGCATCGATGCGCTCGCCCTGCTGGCGCGTGAACTCGAGCGAGGAGAACTGCGCGAGCTGCGCGATGAACTCCTGGTTGTCCATCGGCTTCAGCGGGTCCTGGAACCTGAGCTGCGTCAGCAGGATCTTCAGGAACTCCTCCTGCCCGACCACCGCGTTCTGCGGCGTGTTCACGGCCAGCGAGGCCGCTCCGATGCTGTCTATCGCCATGACGATCTCCTTCCGGTTAGCCACAATTCGTCCTGTTTCTGCTGCTCGAGGCTCTGGCGCTCCTGCTGGTGCTCGCGCCGGCGGTTGTCGCGATGGCGCTCGAGCGCGCGCACAGCTTGCAGCGAGCGCAGCAGGTGCTCGCGGGTCTGCTCGTGCAGCTCCTGCGCCTTCTCGGTCTGGCGCGCCTTCACCCGCAGCGCTTCGCGCATGCGGGCGACGTAGAGGGACGCGCTTTCGTGCTGGCGCGGGTCGATCGGCGCGCCCGCGCGGCGCGCCTCGCGCAGCGCGCCCTCGATGCCGGCGAGGGCGTCGTGCGCGCGGCGCGCTTCGTCCACGTGCGTCTCGAGCGCGCGCCGGGCGCCGCGCTCGCGCGCCGCGGAGGCGTCCTGCTCGGAGCGGCGCTGCTTGAGCAGCGCCTCGAGCGTGTAGCGGAAGCGGCCGCCGGCGCGCATCAGGTCGTCCTCGCGCCGAGGAGGGCGCGGAGCTGGCGCAGGGCGTCGGCGCGCGAGGTGCGCGTGCCCGCGTCCTGCGAGAGGAATTCCTCCAGCGCCGGCAGCAGCTTCACCGCGGCGTCGAGCTCGGGGTTGGCGCCGGCGCGGTAGGCGCCGACCTCGATCAGCTCGCGCGAGGCGGCGTGCACGCTCATCAGCTTCAGCACGCGCCGCACCAGCGCCTGCTCGTCCTTCGAGGCGAGGTCGGGCAGGAGCCGGCTCACGCTGTGGGCGAGGTCGATCGCCGGATAGCGGCCGCGGTTGGCGATGCCGCGGTCGAGCGCGATGTGGCCGTCGACGATGGCGCGCACCGAGTCCGAGACCGGGTCGTCGAGGTCGTCGGCCTCGACCAGCACGGTGTAGAAGGCGGTGATCGAGCCGCTCGGCGCGGCGCCGCCGCGCTCGAGGAGCCGCGGCAGCGAGGCGAACACCATCGGCGTGTAGCCGCGCGCGGTGGGCGGCTCGCCGATGGCGAGGCCGATCTCGCGCTGGGCGGCGGCGAAGCGCGTGACCGAGTCCATCATCAGCACCACGTGCTTGCCGGCGGCGCGGAAGCTCTCGGCGATGGCGGTGGCGAAGAACGCCGCGCGCCGGCGCACCAGCGCCGGCTGGTCCGATGTCGCCACCACCACGACCGAGCGCTTGAGGCCTTCCGGGCCGAGGCTGTCCTCGATGAAATGGCGCACCTCGCGGCCGCGCTCGCCCACCAGCGCGATCACGTTCACGTCCGCGTCCATGTTGCGCGCGATCATCCCGAGGAGGGTGCTCTTGCCGACGCCGCTGCCCGAGATCACCGCGATGCGCTGGCCGCGGCCGATCGTGAGCATGGTGTCGATCACGCGCACCCCGGTCTCGAGCACGCGGCCGATACGCTCGCGCGCGAGCGGATTGATCGGGCCGGGATAGAGCGGCTGCTCGGCCGCGAGCGCGAGCCGCGGCCCGTCGTCGAGCGGCGCGCCGAACGCGTCCACCACGCGCCCGAGCAGCGCGTCGCCCACCGCCGCGCGCGCCGCCTTGCCGGTGGCCACGACCTCGGCGCCGTAGGTCACGCCGCGCAGGTCCTCGTAGGGCATGAGCAGCACGCGGCCGTCGCGGATGCCGATCACCTCGGCCGAGACCGTGCGCGCCGGCGAGCGCGACTGCACCTCGCAGAGCTCGCCCACGAACACGTCGGGGCCGGCGGACTCCACCACCAGCCCGTGGTATTCGGTGACGCTGCCGAGCCGGCGCATCAGTTCCGCGCCTCGGACGGCCTCGAGGTAGTGGTTCACTCGGAAATTCGCGCGGAGAGGAGCGTTTTGCGCAAGTTGTCGAGCTGGACTTCGAGCCGCCCGTCGAGGCTTCCCGAAGGCGTCTCGAGCAGGCAGCCGCCGAGCTGGACGCGCTCGTCGGACACGACTTCGGCCTGTCCCGCCTCGAGCCCCTCGAGCACCGTGGCGAGGTGCTCGCGGACCAGCGCGTAGTCGGAGGGGCTCACGCGCAGGGTGAGGCGGCTGCGCTCGCGCGCGCGGCGCACCACTTCGCGCACGGCGGCGATGACGCCCTCGCGGCTCGCCAGCGCCTGTCCGAGCAGCTTGCACACCGCCTCGTACACGACCTCGGCGCCCATCTCCGAGAGATCGCCGATGCCCGCATCCAGCCGCTCGCGCGCGCCGCGCACCAGGCCCGCGAGCGCCTTGAGCTGCGCCGCGTGCTCGGCCGCGGCCTTGGCGCGCCCGGCTTCGCGGCCTTCCAGCCGCGCGCGCTCGAGCGCCTCGGTGCTCAGCGCCTCGAGCTCTTCCTGGAAGCGCTGCTTGTATTCCTCGTAGGAGATCTTCGGCGCCGGCGGCTCCGCGCTCGGCGCCGCCTTGACCTGGGCGTCGACGGCGTGCGCGGGCGCGGGCCGTTCCTGGAGGCTGCGGAGCAGCAACACCGGCTCCCTCAGCCGCGGCGCCCGGATGACGCCGCTCATGCCAGCCTCGCGAGCAGCTCGTCGAAGGCGCTCGCGGGCTCCGGCGCCGGGGCCGCGATCTCGCGCAACCGCGCCGCCAGCAGCCCGATCGCCGCCTCGCAGGCGCGGGGCTTCGCGCCTTCGCCGGCGCGCCACACGAGCACGCTGAGCTCCTCGGCCCGCGCGGGCTCGAGGCCGGCGAGCAGCTCGCGATCCCAGGGCCAGCGACGCTTCCCGAGCACCAGCGCGACGAACCAGTCGGGCTGCTCGAGCAGCAGCTTCGCCACGTCGGCCGCCGCCGCCTGCTCCAGCATCCGCTCCGGCGTGAGCTCGAGCTCGACCGGCGCCGGCGGCGGCGGGGGCGGCGGCTCGGCCTCGACCGGCGCCGGCCTCGGCTCCATCAGCTCGCGGAGGCGCAGCGCGTCGTCGGAGGAAAGCCGGGCGAGCACCCAGTCGCGCTCCGCGCTCGGGAGCGCGGCGAGCCGCCGCGCGGCGTGCTCGTAAGTGGGGATCACGGGCGCGCCTCCTTCAGCGTGCGGCTGATTTCGGCGAGCACGAGCTCGCGCCGGCTGCGCCGGAGCACGAGCGCGATCGCGAGGCCGAGCGCGAGGCCGAGCCCGGCGGCGATCGCGAGCGCCGTCGTCACGGGCGCGCCGGCGACCAAATCGGTAACCCACGCGGCTCGCGGGTCGTGCTGCACGCGTGCGGGGGCGGGGCCCGAAGCGGCCGGCGTTTGCTCGGCGCTCGAAACGGCGCTCGAAGCGGGCGCCTGCGCGGGCAGCGGCTGGTCGAGCGAGTGCACCGCGATCGCGTCGCCGCGCCCTTCGATCTCGAGGCCCGCGGCCATCGTTACGAGCTTCTCGATGCGCTCGGCGACGTCGCGGGCGACGCTGCGCGGCAGCACGATCCCGACGCTGATGCGGCGGATGCTCCCGGGCTGGGTGACGATCTGCTCGACCCGCCGGCTCACCTCGTAGTTGGTCTCGAGCGTGGTGCTGAGCTGGCCGTCCTCGCGCGCGTTGTTGACGCCCTCGGCGTCGGCGACCCGGAGCGTCGGCGCGGACCGGGTATGGCGCTGCACCGCTTCGCGCCGGTGCACCATCACCCCCGCTGCCTGCTGGCTGCCCGCGCCCGAGGCCGGAATCACTTCCTGCTTGGTGAGCCGGATCTCGTCGGAGTTGAGCGCGACGTCGATGCTCACGATCGCCTGCCCGGGCCCGAAGCTGCGGTCGAGCACCTCGGCGACCTTGCGCGTGAGGTACTCCTCGACCTCCTTCTTGACGCGCAGCTGGCCGCCCGCCATCGCCGGCGTGGCGTCGGCGGCGGCGGACAGAGTGACGCCGCGCTGGTCCACCACCGTCACCATCGGCGGCTCGAGTCCCGGCGCGGCGGCCGCGACCAGGCGCTGGATGCCGAGGATCCGGCCCTCGTCCAGGCTCGTGCCGGGCTGCAGCAGCAGGCTGACCGAGGCCTTGGGCCGGCTCTTGTCGCGCTTGAACAGGCTCGCTTCGGCGAGCACCAGGTGCACGCGCGCGAGCTTCACGCCTTCGATCGACATGATGGTGCGCGCGAGCTCGCCCTGCAGCGCGCGCTGGTAGTTGATCTTCTGCGCGTACTCGGTGGTCGAGAGGTCGTTGTGGTCGAAGAGCTCGAAGCCCACGCCGCCCGAGAGCGGCACGCCGCGGCCCATCAGCGCGAGGCGTGTCTCGTGCACGGCGTCGCCGGGCACGCGCACGGTGGTGCCGTCGGCCTCCAGCCGGTAGGGCACCTTGAGGCGCTTCAGCTCGGCGACCACGGCGGCCGCGTCGCGCTGCGCCATGTCCTTGAACAGCACCTGGTAGTCGCGCTGCAACGCCCACCAGGCGAAGGCGGCGGCGACGAGGACGATCAGCGCGAGCCCGCCGAGCAGGCCGGCGCGCCGGCGCGCGTCGAGCTCGTCCCAGAATGCGCGCAGGTTTTGAGCGAGGTTCATGGCCTAGATCTGCATCTTCATGAGGTCCTGGTACGCGTCGAGCAGCTTGTTGCGCACCTGGACCACGAGCTCGAGCTGGAGCTTCGCGCGCTCGAGCTGCACCATCACCTGGTGCAGGTTGACGGGCTCGCCCACCGCGAGCTGGCGCACCGCGGTGTCGGCCGACACGACGTCGGCGTTGGTCGCCTGCACCTGCTGCTCGAGCCAGGCGGAGAAGCTGCTACCCGTCGCTTCAGCCCCCTGCAGGGAGGCAGGAGTCAGGGAAGGAGAAGCGAGGAGCGCGGGGTCGATCGCGGGAATGTTCATCGCTCGCTCCCGATCTCGAGCGCCTTGAGCGCCATCGAGCGCGCCATGCCGAGGGCGCGCACGTTCGCCTCGTAGGCGCGGCCGATCTCCACCAGACGCACCATCTCCGAGACCGGGCTCACGTCCGGGTACGCGACGAAGCCGCGCGCGTCGGCGTCGGGATGCCCAGGGTCGAGCACCATGCGCGCGGCGCTCGTGCCGGGCACGAGCGCGGGGGAGAGCGGCCGCGGCAACGCGGCCGCGAGGCTCAGGTCGAACGCGTCGGGCGTGCCGGAGGCGGCGATCGCCCGCAGCGGGCGGAACGCGGTGCCGGTGGTCTGGGCGTTGGCGAGATTCGCCGCGGTGGCCTCGAGGCGCATGCGCTCGAGGTTCATGCCGGCGGCGCTGATGTCGAACACGGCGGAGAAGTCCATCAGCTCCTCCCTTCGCGGATCGCGAGCCTGAGCATCGCGCCGTTCTTGCCGAGCGCGCTAAGCAGCGCCTGGTAGCGCACCGAGTTCTCCATCATCAGCGCGACCTCGCGGTCGAGCTGCACCGGCTGCGCCTCGGGCTCGGGCACGACCTGCGGCTCGAGCGAGGCGGCGGCGCGCTGTGCTGCCGCCTCGTTGCCACCCACCAACGCGCTGCGCGCCGCGGCGAGCTGGTCCTCGAACTCCACGCGCAGCGGCCGGTAGCCCTCGACCGAGGCGTTGGCGATGTTCGCCGAGTGCACCGCGTGGCGCACCGTGGCGGCGTCGAGCGCGCGCAGCACGAGATCGCTGGTGGCGCCGCTCAGGATTCCCTGGATCCCGCTCATGACGCGCCTCCTCCCGTGGCCTCGCGCACGAGCGCCGCGCCAAAGCCCAGGTCGACGGACGCCGCGAGTTGCTCGGCGAGCACCTGGCCCAGCATCTCGCTGTCGCCGCCCATCGTCTTGCCGAGGTCGCCGACCAGGAGACGCAGCACCATGGCGTCGAACTCCTTGGCGAGCCGCGTCGGATCGTCCGCCAGCCGCCCCGGGTCGGCGGCGCCTTGCAGTGGCAGCATCGAAATTGCACCGATGTTCATTGAATTCCCCTTTATTGAATAACCAGATCCGCGTGCAGCGCACCCGCGCGCTTGATGCTCTGAAGGATGGCGATGGTCTCGCGCGTGGTGCTGCGCACCTGCTTCAGCGCCGCCACCAGGTCGGAGACGGTGGCGCCGTCGGGCATGGTCACGCTGTTCATGCCCGATTCGTTCGCCTCGATGCGCGTCTGCGGCACGATCGCGGTGCGCACGCCGCGCCCCACGTTCACGTTGCTGTCGAAGCCGCCGAAGATCTGCGGCTGGGACACCAGGAAGTCGGTGGTGATGTTGACCTTCAGATCGCCGTGCGCCACCGAGACCTTGGAGAGGCGCACGCCGCCGCCCGAGACCACGGTGCCGGTGCGCTCGTTGATCACCACGCGCGCGCGAAGGTCGGGCTGGACCGTGAGGCTCTCGAGCCGCGCGAGGAAATCCACCAGGCGCGCCTGGTTCTCGGCCGGCACGCTCACCTGGACGCGGCCGGCGTCGATCGCAGTGGCCGGCGCGGAGAGCTTCTCGTTCACCGCGGCGGCGATGCGGCTCGCGGTGGTGTAGTCGGGCTCGAACAGCACCAGCTTCATGGTGCCGTCGGCCGCGAGCACCGTGGCGTTCAGCTCGGCCTCGACCATCGCGCCTTCCGGGACGATGCCGGTGGTGGGATGGTTCTTCTGCACCATGTTCTGGTTCAGCTCGAACTTGTAGCCGCCGATCAGGACCGCGCCCTGCGCCAGCGCATAGATGCGCCGGTCGGCGCCGTAGAGCGGCGTCATGAGCAGCGCCCCGCCGGTGAGGCTGCGAGCGTCGCCCATCGAGGCCACGATCACGTCCACCCGGTCGCCCGAGCGTGCGAACGGCGGCAGCGTCGCGGTGACGAGCACCGCGGCCACGTTACGGCTGGAAAGCTGCTGCGGCGTGACGTTCAGCCCGAACTCGCGCAGCGCGTTGGCGACCGACTGCAGCGTCGACTGGCTGCGCGCGGTGTCGCCGGTGCCGGCGAGGCCGGTGACGATGCCGTAGCCCGAGATCATGTTCTCGCGCACGCCGTCGACGCGCCCGAGCTCCTTGACGCGCACGCCGAGCTCCTGCGCGAGCGCCGATGTGGCCGCCGCAACCAGCAGGATCGCCGCGGCGGAAACCAGAACTACCGCAAGCGCGCGCTTCACAGGATCCTCAGCCACGAGAGGAACCGCGTGAGGACGCCGGGCTTCTGCTTCTCGGCGAGCAGGCCCTGGCCGCTCATCTCGATCTTCGCCTGCGCGAGGCGCGTCGAGAGCACGGTGTTGTCGGTGCCGATGTCCTGCGGCCGCACGCGCCCGACGACGGCGATGCGCTGGCGCTCCTCGTTGACGAAGATGTCCTGCTCGCCGTGCACCACCAGCATCCCGTTCGGCTCGACCGCCTCGACCACCACGGTGATCCGCGCGAGCAGCTTGCCGGTGCGCTCGATCCGGCCGCCGCCCTTGAAGTCCTCGGTCAGGTCGATCGAGCCGGAGAGCGAGCGCCCGTAGGGAACGCTGTCCTTGGTGCGGTTGTAGCTGGCCGCGGCCGAGATACTGCCTTCCTTGTTGGTGGCGGTGGTCGCCGTGGTCGAGGCGACGGCGTTCTCGGTGATGAGCACCGTCAGGTTGTCGCCGGGCCGGACCGCTCGCTGGTCGGCGACCAGCGAGCGGTAGGTCTCGCGCTCGACCAGCGAATCGCACCACGCAGCGGCGCTCATGGAGCTAAGAACGATTGGAAAAAAAACTTTGCAGGCGATGCGGTGTGCGTTCATGGTTTTCCCCTGACGAGGACTGCGCGTTCTCCGGTGACTTCCGCAAAATAGGGCTGCGCCTCGCCGGGGCGCACGACGCCGATCACGGCGCCGAGCCGTCCCTCCTCGCGGGCGACGCCCGTGGTCTCGATGGTGAAGCTGCCCGACACGACGCTGACGCGCACCTGCTGCCCGCGCAGCACCTCCGGGGCGGGCTCGAGGTCGGCGCGGCGCAGCGCCGCGCCCGTCTGGACGAAGCGGGTGGCGCGCCAGCGCGCCTCGGCGAGGCCCGGATCGGCGTCGAGCAGCGCGCCGCCGCTGCCGGCGATGTCGCGCTCCTCGAGCGCGATGTCCGCGGGCCGCACCGGCTCGCCCGCGCGCAGCGCGCGGCGCGCCACCACCACCGGCGCGTAGGCCTTGAGCGACCACCAATGCACGCTGCGGCGCGGCGTTCCGTCCCTTGCGGCGGTGACGACGTGCGTCTGGATGCGCTTGTCCAGCGTAAGCTCGTCCGGAAGCTCGACTTCTGTTCCCGCTGCGCGCGGGCGCGACAGCGGCGTCACCTCGAAGCGCACCACCTCGGGAAAGCGGGCTCGCAGGGCGCTCACGAGCGCTTCGGAATCCTGCGCGAAGCCGCACGTGCTGACGCCGGCGAGGGCCGCAAGCAGGAGGAGCTTCAGACGGGCTCGCGAGCGGCTCATCGATGCAGGTTGTTCGCCATGCCGAGGAGCTCGTCGGAGGCCTGCACCACCTTCGCGTTCAGCTCGTAGGCGCGCTGCGCGAGGATCAGCCCGAGCAGCTCGTCGATCAGCTTCACGTTCGAGCCTTCGAGGAAGCCCTGCTGGACCTGGCCGCGCCCGCTGTCGCCGCCCGCGCCGAGCGAGGCGGCGCCGGACTGGTCGGTGGCGCCGTACAGGTTGTCGCCGAGCGAGGAGAGCCCCGCCGGGTTGGGGAAGGCGGCGAGATCGATCTTTCCGAGCTGGCTCTCGGCGGTCTCGCTGGGCAGCTTGGCGAACACGCCGCCGTCGGCGGCGACGCGCACCTCGCTTGCGTCGGGCGGGACCTGGAGCTGCGCGCTCAGGCGGTAGCCTTCGGCGCTCGCGAGGAAGCCCTCGCGATCCAGGCGGAAGGAGCCGTTGCGCGTGTAGGCGAGGCTGCCGTCGGGCAGCACTACCTCGAAGAAGCCGGCGCCGTTCACCGCCAGGTCGTAGGTCTCGCCGGTCTTCTTGATCTCGCCGGCACCGAAGATCTTCCCGGCGCCGGACACCGCCGTGCCCATGCCCATGCGGCCCGCGGCGCGCGCCCCGTTCATGGCGCCGGGCAGCTCGACCGAGCGGTAGACGAGGTCGGCGAACTCGGTGCGGCCGCGCTTGAAGCCCGAGGTGTTGACGTTGGCGAGGTTGTTCGCGACGGTGTCGATGCCGAGCTGCTGCGCGTTCATCCCGGTGGCGCCGATGTAGAGCGAGTCGATCATGTGCGTCCTCCTTTCGTTGTCCTGGTTCCTAGGGTTCGCCCAGCACGCCGAGCGCGCGTTCCATCATCTCGTCGTGGCTGCGGAGCAGCCGCTGCCCGGCCTCGAAGTGGCGCATGGTCTCGATCAGGCGAACCATCTCGCGCATCGGCACCACGTTCGAGGCCTCGACGTAGCCCTGGCGCAGGCGCGGCATTTCGAGCTCCTGGAGCGGCTGATCGCAGGCGTACAAGCCGTTGCCGAGCGAGGTCATGTTCGCCTCGGCCGGCGCGCGCACGACGCGCAGCGTCCCGATCTGCTTGTCGCCGTCCCAGACGTTGCCGGCCTGGTCGATGCGCGGCTCGGACTGCGACAGCATGATTTCGCCCGTCGTGCCCATCACCGCGGCGCCGTCGGGGCCCACCAGGCGCCCCGAGGAATCGAGCTGCAGCGCGCCGTGGCGCGTGAGCACCGGGCCGGCCGCCGACTGCAGCACGAAAAAGCCGTCGCCCTCGAGCGCGACGTCGAGCGGGTTGGCGCTGTAGCGCAGCGCGCCCTGGGTGCGGTCGATCTGCGCGCTGACATGGGCGTCGAAGGGGCGCGTCACCGCGACGTCGCGCCGGTAGCCGGGCGTGGTCACGTTGGCGAGGTTGTGGCTCAGCAGGCGCAGGCGGTCGACGTCGCTATTGAGGCTCGCCCCGGTGAGGGTCAGCGGGTCCATGGATGGCCTCCCTGCGCCGCTGGCTCGAGCGAGAACACGTGCGCGAGCAGCGCCGCGACCAGCTCGTAGAGCTCGGGCCCGATCGGCGCCTCCATCGGCAGGCGGTAGAGCTGCTCCGCCAGAGCGCCGTCGTGCACTACAGGCGGGCCGCCGTGCGCCTCGCGGTTCCGCAGCAGCTCTTCGGCCGCGGCGCCGGCGCCTTTCACGATCACCTGGGGCACGCCTTCGCCCGGGTCGTACTTCAGTCCGACGATCTTCTTGATTTCGCTCATGTGCTCCTCTCAGATCTTCCGGTCCAGCGATCCTTGCGCGACGACGTGGTCGGCGACCGCGCGATAGGCGGCGTTGTGTCCCGCGCCTTCGCGCGGCTCGTAGGTGATCTCGTCGACGGTCCAGCCGAGCCCGGCGAGCCGCCGCGACAGCTCGTCGCGCCGGCCGGCGAGCAGCTCGAGGGTCGACTCGCGCTCGGCAGCGAACCGCAGCCGCAGCCGCGAGTCGACCAGCCGCGCCGACACCTCGACGCCGCCGAGCGATGTGCTGTTGAGAAGGAAGACGAGATGGCGCGATCGCGCCTCGCCCTGGCGCGATTGGCGCGCGCCCTGGTCAAAGAGCGCGACGTCGACTTCCACCAGCCGCCCGGCGACGAGAAGCGGCAGGGTGCCGACGCGATGCGACACCGCACCGCCGGTTTGCGTGTTCATGACGCGCTGCCCGAGCTGCTCGCCCGAATTTCCGCTTTGAGAACCTTGTTGCTGTTGAGGGTTGTCGGAGGCCACCTGCAAGGGCGGCGCTGCGGACGGGGCGGGGTCCTGCTGGCCCGGGGCGAGCGTGGAGCGCAGCGCTTCCTGGAGCTGCGCCACGAGCTGCGGTCCCGGCGCGACCGGGAAAGCGTCCTTTGACACGTCGGCCGCGGGAACCGCGGCGGGCCGGCGCCGCAGCAGCCCCTGCACCGCGTCGATCAGCTCGGCCTGCTGCGGCAGGCCGAGCTTCGCCAGCGTCATCGCCGCGAGCACGGTCGCCTGCGGGTCGGCCGCGCCTTTCAGCGAGCGCATCACGGCAGCGCGCGTGGCGTCGTCGAGCTGGAGGCCGAACTGGGCGAAGGTCGCGCTCAGTTGGTCTACCGGCTCATCGACTTTCCCCTGAAGGGGCCCTTGGAAAGTGTCTTCGCTTACGGCGGGAGGTAGCGGCTGGAGCTCGATGCGGTCGCCGACGGCGATGACGCGGCCGCGCACGAGCTCGCCCGTGGTGAGCGGCACGCTCGAGTCGACCACGCGCTCGCGGCCCTCGAGCGACACGAGGTAGCGGCCGCCTTCGTAGTGCTTGAGCACGCGCGCCTTGACGATCTGGCCGAGGCTCAGCGCCGAGGGCAGCTCGAGGTGCAGGCCGGCGGCCGAGACGTCGGTGGGCGAGATGCTCATGCGCCGACCATGGCGAAGGACTTGAGGCTGAGAGTGCTCGGCACCTCGGAGAGCGAGAGCACCGAGAGCTGCGGCATCAGGCGCTCGGTGAAGCGGCGCACGTGGCGGCGCAGCGCCGGCGCGCACAGGATCACCGGCACCAGGTCGCTCGAGAGCATGCGGTCGGCCTCGGCCGCGAGCCGGCGCAGGAGCTGCTCGGCAAGGCGCGGCTCGATCGCGAGCGCGGCGCGCTCCTCGACCTGGCGGATCGACGCCAGCATCTGCTGCTCGATCGCGGGATCGAGCGTGAGCACGTAGAGCTCGCCGGCGGGGCTGGCGAGCGTCTGGCAGATGGCGCCGCCGAGGCGCTCGCGCGCGAGCTCGGTCAGGGCGTCGGCGTCCTTCACCTTCGCGCCGTGGTCGGAGAGCACCTCGAGGATCGCCTCGAGGTTGCGGATCGGCACCTTCTCGCGCAGCAGGTTCTGCAGCACCTTCTGCACCTCGCCGAGCGAGAGCACCTTGGGCACGAGGTCCTGCACCAGGGTCGGCTGCTGCTCCCGCACCCTGGCGACGAGGCGATCGGTCTCGGCGCGCGTGAGGAGGTTCGGCGCCTGCTGCTTGATCACCTCGGTGAAATGCGTGACCAGCACCGTGAGCGGGTCCACCACGGTGTAGCCCGCCTCGCGCGCGCGCGGCTTGACCGGGTCGAGGATCCAGTACGCCGGCAGGCCGTAGGTCGGGTCGCGCCCCTCGACGCCGTCGAGCCGCTCGCGGCTTCCTCCCGGGTTGATCGCGAGGCTGCGGTCGGCGAGCACCTCGCCGTCGGCCACCTTGGTGCCGAAGACGCGCACCTCGTAGCGGCTGGGGGCGAGCTTCTTCTCGTCCTTCACCCGCACGCGCGGGAACACCGCGCCCATGTCGAGCGCGAACTGCTTGCGGAACGCGACCACGCGCTCGGTGAAGCCGCCGCCGGCGCCGACCAGCGGGATCAGGCTCTGCCCGACGGCGAGCTCGATCGGCTCGACGCTCAGCATGCCGTAGAGGTCGCCCGAGTCGCCCTCGGCCGCGCCGGCCTTGGCCTGCTCCTCGGCGGCGGCGCGGCCCTCGCGGCGCCGCGCCGAGAGGTAGATCGCGCCGGCGACCAGCGCGAGCCCCCCGACCGCCAGCACCGGCATCCCCGGCAGGAGCGCGAGCCCGAGCAGCGCCAGCATCACCAGCAGCACCGCGCGCGGCTGCGACAGCATCTGGGTCGAGACCTCGGCGGCGAGGCGCGCGTCGGTGGCGGCCCGGGTGACGATGATGCCGGTGCCCGTGGCGATGACCAGCGCCGGCACCTGGGTCACGATGCCGTCGCCGACGGTGAGCAGCGTGTACGTCTGCAGCGCCTCGCTCCAGCTCAGGCCGCGCTGCGCGATGCCGATGGCGAGGCCGCCGACGACGTTGATGATGATGATGAGGATGCCGGCGATGGCGTCGCCCTTGACGAAGCGGCTGGCGCCGTCCATCGCGCCGTAGAAGTTCGCCTCGCGCTCGATGGTGCGGCGCCGCTCGCGCGCCTCGGCCTGGTCGATCAGGCCCAT
>Ga0134124_10002542_pt1 | contig 14753 bp, 14 predicted proteins | sample KB304_FD_96880 | JGI IMG/M metagenome (GOLD analysis project Ga0134124, IMG submission 96880) | Terrestrial soil microbial communities without Nitrogen fertilizer from Kellogg Biological Station, Michigan, USA - KB3-0-4 | ecosystem: Environmental > Terrestrial > Soil > Unclassified ... | reverse complement strand
TGAAGTCCTGGCCGTAGTCGACGAGGCGCATAAGCACAAACTTCCGGTGGTGGCCCACTCGCATCGTCCGGAAGAGATCCGGCGCGGCTTAAAGGCGGGCGTCGATTGTTTTGAACACACCGGACTCGCAACGGCGCCCGAGTACCCGCCGGACATCATTGCGATGATTCGCGAACGCACGGCGAAGATGAGTCTGGGCCCACTGTTTTGGACGCCCACCGCCCAGGGACTTTTGAACTACGAATCGGTGCGCGACAATCCGGAGCAGCTTGATGATCCGTCGTGGCAAGTGGGACTGCCGAAATCGATCGTTGACGACATCAAGGCATCTTTGGCTCACCCTGAACAGCTTGGTTACTATCAAATCACTCCACTTCGGCGTCCGACTCTGGCGAGAAAGATTCAGCAACTGTCTGAGTCTGGTGTAGTTCTCTTGATTGGTACGGATAGTGGCATTCCGATGAACTTTCACAGCCAGAGCACCTGGCGCGAGCTCGACGCGTGGGTGAACGAGTTCAAGATTGAGCCGATGGTGGCGATTCGCGCGGCGACGTACTGGCCGTCGGTGGCGATGAAGGTTTCCGATCAAGTCGGGACCGTGAGCGAAGGAAAGTACGCCGATATCATCGCGGTCCGGGGCGACGTGCTGCGGCACATCGATCTATTGCAGAACGTGGATCTGGTGATCAAGCACGGGAAGCGTTGGAAGTAGGAGACGGCTCTGAGCATCGTCCGCGGACGGGTGCTTTGCCTCAAAGGCGCCTGACCCACGGATGAATCGGTGGGCTATTATCATTCATCGGCTACGCCGACTTTTGAGGCAAAACCTCGCGACGGACGACAGGAATGCCTTCAGCCGAGATTCAGGCTTTCGCGGATCGGGTGAGCGATTCCTGATTTGCGGGAGTGACGGAATCAATGACCCGTTCAGGCAGAGGTTGGCCCGCCATCTTCGCAAACAAATCTTCATACTGGTCGACTACGTAGTCCCAATCGTATTTCTCCTTCACGCGGGCCTGGGCGCGGTTGCGATACGCATGGACCAGCGAGCCGTCGCGAAGAACGAGCTGTAACTTCTCAGCCAAATCTTTTTCGTCTGAATAGGGAATCCCGGCATCGCCGACTGCTTCGATATTTTCCGGAGCGGCCAGGGTGAGCACGCAATTGCCGAAGCCCATCGCTTCCAGCAGTGCCGGATGCGTGCCGCCGACTTCGGTTGCGTGCACGTAGCAGTAAGCGTTCTGCTGCAGCGCGCGATAGTCGCGGCCGAAAACAAAACCGGTAAAGACGATGCGCTTGTCGCGGCCGGCGCGCGCTTTGAGATCGTTGATGTATTCGCGCGCGTAGGGAGCATCGCCGACGATGAGAAGTTTGTGCGCCGTGCGCACGCGCTTGAAAGCCTCGATCACCATGTGCGCGTTGTTTTCCGGCTCCAGTCGCGACACGTAGAGCACGTAACGGTTGGGCTCGACACGCCAACGCCGCACGAGCGGATCAGGGCGCCGTTCGACTTCCGCGCCGTAAGCGATCATGGTGGTCTCAATTCCGTATCGAACGCGGTAGTAATCCTGAATCACGCGCGCATCTGTAATCGTCTCACTCGGTAAGATCGTGGCCAGCCGCTCTGCTAATCGATAGTAGTTTCGTGCAATCCAATTCCATTTCTTCCGCTTGTGCTCGAGCCCGTCGACGTTAATGGCCACCGGCGTTCCCGTTAGTCTCAGAATGGGAGCAAATGGGGCGTTCGCCGCGTTGCAGATAAGCGCTGCGTCATAACGTGCGGGCACTGCGTGCAGCGCCGAAATAAACGAATGCACCACCGTGTCAAAATATTTGTGGCGAATGGTGGGAAGGACCTTGAGACGAACACCCTGGAACTTGATTTCTCGCGGGCTGGTGTAGTGTGCGCGGCAATAAACCGTGACCTCATGACCTCGCGCGACGAGTCTCGTCGAGAGATGTTCCGCGAAAGTTTCGAAGCCGCCGTAGTTGGCCGGTATTCCTCGTGTGCCGAGAATAGCGATGCGCATATATCCGATTCGGGGAAGTCCAATAATGAAACCACAAAGTGCGGCGCAAGTCGAGGTTTATCTTCGTTTTGCGGCGCGCTCATAGGCTTGTAATGTAAGCCGCGCGGTTGTCTCCCAGTTGAATGCACGGGCCCGCTCGATTCCTCTAACGCGCAATTCGTCGCGATAGCCGGAATCCCCGATCATTTTGGCGAGGGCCTGCGCGATTTCTGCCTCGCTGAAGGGATCCACCAGGACTCCGGCATTGCCCACAACCTCAGGCAGGCTGGTTCGATTTCCGGCAATCACCGGAGCGCCGCATTGCATGGCTTCGACGATGGGAAGACCAAAACCCTCAAAATAAGACGGATAAGCAAAGCAGAGCGAGCCGCTGTACAGACCGGGAAGATCTTTGTCCGGTACGTAACCGGTAAAAAGAATGTCCCGGCTGAGTTCGTTCTCTCCGGCCGCGCGAAAAATTTCCTTCTCGAGCCAGCCGCGCTTTCCGGCTAAAACAAGTTGCGGCAATTTCAAATCGGGGTGAAGCCGCCGTAAAGACGAATAGGCCCCGATCAGCCTGACCAGGTTCTTTCGCGGCTGAATCGATCCGAGCGACAGAATGTATTCGCGTCCAATCCCGTAGGTCGTGCGAATTCGTTGCAGTTCCGTGGAGTCAGTGACCGGCGCAAAGTCCGTAGGCGCGGCCGCAGGAGTAACAAACACGCGCGCCGGATCGATGTCGTAGGTCTTGATAATGTCGTCGCGCGAAAACTCTGACAGCGTCAGGATTTGCTTTGCCCGCCGCGCCGTATGACGCACGGTCAAATGAAGTTGAGCGCGACTGCGACGATTGAACGTCTCAGGCAGGTGTTCAAATGAAAGGTCGTGAATGGTGGCCACTACCGGACAGGGCGCGAACGGCGGGGCCGTGTATTGCACGTGCAGAACATCGACGCGACGGCGGCGCAGCGCGGCCGACAGCGTGATCGGAATACGCACGAGGGGCGTATGCGGAAAAGTCTGCTTTACTTTGAAGTTGGGCCAGCGATTGGCGAATCGATCGATCGCGGCCCGCTTGGTGACGAAGACGGTATATTCGTTGGTTTGATCGATCCCGGCGAGCGCTTCGATTAGATTGGTGGCGTAGGTTTCGTTACCGGCCAGCTGAGCCCCAACCGAATGCGCGTCGATCGCGATGTGCATGAGTCAGAATCCCGATTAAGCGGGACAGCGGGCGATTGATCGTTGCGGTGAGGTCCGGCGCCGCAGTCAGCTGCAACCATTCGCTACTGCAGGTGGCTCGTGACTTATCTATTCCTTGCCTTCTGCGGCCCCACCTCCGCGGGCCGCCTGGGCGGCGGCGGCGCCGCTCGTCAGCCGCGTGTCGCGCTCGCGAATGCGGGCGGCCTTGCCGCGAAGATTGCGCAGGTAATAGAGCTTAGCGCGTCGCACATGTCCGCGTTTCACCACGTCGATGTGATCGACGATGGTCGCGTGCAACGGAAAGATTCTTTCGACGCCAACACCGAACCTCGTCTTGCGCACGGTGATAGTTTCGCGCGAGCCCCCGTGTTTGCGGGCTATGCAGACACCTTCAAATGCCTGCAGGCGCTCTTTCGTTTCAGATTCCTTGATCCGAACGTGAACGCGGACGGTGTCGCCCGGCTGAAAATCAGGGATGTTGTTTCGTAGCTGCGTCTTTTCAATACTGTCTAAACGATTCATGACTACACTCCAAAATGTTCTTTGTACTTAGTGCTTTGTACTTTGACTTCTTAAATGAAGTAATGCGCAACGTCGAACGACGTCAAAGCACAAAGTACAAAGATCAATCCTTTAAAAGATCCGGCCGGTTCCTTTTTGTCTTTTCCCCGGCAGCCTGTTCGCGCCAGCGCGCGATTTCCGCATGATTGCCCGTCAACAAGACATCGGGCACTTCCATCTCTTCAAATTTCGGCGGCCGCGTGTAATGCGGATAATCGAGCAAGCCGTCGGAAAACGATTCGTATGTTGCCGATGTGGCACTGCCGAGCGCGCCCGGCAAGAGACGCACAATCGCGTCAATCACTACCGCCGCGGCCGGCTCGCCTCCTGAAAGCACATAATCGCCAATCGAGACTTCGTCAGTGACCAGAGCTTCGGCGACGCGCTCATCAACGCCTTCATAACGGCCGCAAATCAGGATGAGCTGTTCGCACAAGGCAAATTCCGCGGCCAGCGATTGCGTGAATTGCTTGCCCTGCGGAGAGAGCAAAACCACGCGCTTGTCCGCGGGAATCTGTTCACGGCGGTTTGCCCCGGCCAGTGATTCAACTGCTGCAAAGATCGGTTCCGGCTTTAAGACCATGCCATCGCCACCGCCAAAGGGCCGATCGTCAACGACATGATGGCGATCCGAAGTCCACGACCGTAAGTCGTGCGCCTGAATATTTACCAAACCCGCCGCGCGAGCTCGGCGAACAATTCCGTAATCGAACGCTTCGCGAAAATAGTCGGGGAAGATCGTAATGATGTCGACGCGAAGCATGGTGATTGACTCATTGAATCATTTACTCATTGATCCAATGAAACAATGGATCAATGAATCAATCTCACAATTCCAAAAGTCCCTGCGGCGGATCGATGCGAATCAATTTGTTCGCAATATCAATCTCAACACAGATTTCCTGCGCCATTGGAACCAGAAACTCTTTTTCAGCCTGGTTGGCTACCACAAGTATTTCGACACCGCCGGTGCGCATGATGCGAAGGACATTCCCGATGGTTTGCCCGTCTACCGTCTCGACGCGGCAGCCCGCCAACTCCCACTCGTAAAACTGACCTTCGGGCAGTTCAATCCGCTCTTCAGCCGGCAATGCTAATTCGTATCCGACCAACGCCTTGGCGGCGTCGACCGAGTCATAACCGGCGAACTTCAAGACGATGCGATCGCCGTGAAACCAATGCTCTTCAATTGCCAAAGATCGTTGAGTCTCGTCGGGCGCGACGCCCCAGACTTCTTCTAATCCTTCGAACCGATCGGGAAAGTCAGTCAAAAGATCCGCAACCACTTCCCCGCGCAGGGCCCGCGTTTTGACGATGCGGGCGACAACTATCAACTCATCGAGTGGCACAGACTCCGCCACTTACTCCACCACATCGAGGACAAAGCGCCGGTGCTGTTTGATGCCGGCCGCGTAAACCAGCGAGCGCAGAGCACGCACTGTGCGGCCCTGCTTGCCGATCACTTTGCCCATGTCGGACTTGGCCACGCGCACTTCAATGCGGGTGGTGCCTTCGCGATCGATTTCGCGCACATCAACCGCGTCGGTCTCGTCGACCAGGGCCTTTACGACCAATTCAATAGTCTCGCGCATGGGTTACGTTTTTGGGAGTGCGGTAACTTGTTGCCGCTTTTGAAAGCGCTCACAAGTCAGCGCACTCCTAAAGATTACTCCGCCTCGGTGGTCGCAGCCGCCTGAGCTTTCGCCGCTGCCTTGATCAGCCGGCGCACGGTATCGGTCGGTTGCGCGCCTTTGCCAATCCAATACTGAACGCGATCGGCTTTGAGATTAATCTCGGCCGGCTCACGCGTCGGATTGTAGGTGCCCAAATTCTCGAGATACGCGCCATCGCGCTTCGACTGCTTCTCTTTTACTACGATGCGATACGACGGCCGCTTTTTCGCGCCGGTGCGCATTAATCTGATTGCTAACAAGTGTCTCTCCTTCGTGCTTTGTCTGGTACGCACGCCTCCGGCGTGCTCCTTCGTGCTTTGTTTGGTACTAACGCCTCCCGGCGTGCTATTAGTCGGCACGCGAGACGCGTGCATATAGCCATTATCTTCGTCGCTTCTTTTTCTTCTTCTTTTTCCGCGAGGACCCCGGCAGTCCTGCCGGCAAACCCGCCATCATCGGATCGCCTGCGGCGGCGTCCATTCCCGGCATTCCCGCCATGCGGCGCATCATCTTGCCGCCGAGCCCGCCACTGAACATGCCCTGCATCATCTTCCGCATTTCGGTGTACTGCTTGATCAGCGCATTGACCTGCGCCACTGTGGTACCCGATCCGCGCGCGATGCGCCGGCGCCGGTTGGCGTTCAGGATCATGTGATTCAGGCGCTCTTCGCGCGTCATGGAATCGATGATCGCCTCGGTGCGCCGCATCTCTTTCTCCATCTGTTCTGATTGTTCGTCGGTCAAATCCGGCATGCCGACGCCGCCGAGAAGTTGATCCGGCAACAACTTCAGAATTTTTGAGAAAGAGCCGAGCTTCTTTACCTGCCTGAGCTGCGAACGAAAATCGTCGAGCGTGAACTGGTTCTTTTGCAGCTTCTTGAGCTGCGCTTCCGCATCCGACTGATCGATTTTGTCCTGGACCTGTTCGATCAGCGAAAGTACATCGCCCATGCCCAGAATGCGCTGGGCAACGCGATCGGGATAGAACGGCTCGAGCGCGTCGTACTTTTCACCAACGCCAACAAACTTAACAGGCTGGCCGGTGACTTGTTTGATCGACAAGGCCGCGCCACCGCGCGCGTCGCCATCCATCTTGGTCAGTACCACTCCGGTAATGCCCACGCGCGCATGAAACTCTTCTGCCGATCGCACCGCGTCCTGTCCGGTCATCGCATCGGCGACAAAAAGAATCTCAACCGGATGTGCTTCCGATTTGATCGTAACCAGTTCTTCCATCAACTCGTCGTCGATGTGAAGACGTCCGGCCGTGTCAATCAGGAGGGTGTCGTAACCGACATCGCGCGCATGTTGCAGTGCCGCCCGCGTCAGCTCCAGCGGATCGTTCGTTTCAGGCTTTTCAAAGATCGATTGGCCGGTCGCCTGGGCGATCACCTTTAATTGCTCGCGCGCTGCCGGCCGGTAAACGTCCGTGGAAAGCAGCAGAGGCTTTCGCTGCTGGTTCTGCGCCAGCCATCGCGCAATCTTTCCCGTCGAAGTCGTTTTGCCTGAGCCTTGCAGCCCGACGATCATCACGACGTTCGGACTGGTTTTGGTAAACACCAGTCTCGATGATTGTCCGCCCAGTAACTCGACCAGTTCATCGAAAACGATCTTGACGACTTGCTCAGAGGGCTTTAGCTCTAGCCAAACCTGCTGGCCTTCTGCCTTTTCTTTTACCGACGCGATAAAGTCTTTAGCGACCTTATAGTTAACGTCGGCTTCCAGCAGCGCCAGACGAATTTCGCGGAGCGCCGCGTCAACGTGCTCTTTCGTCAGGACGCCTTCGCCACGCAGGCTTTTGAGCGTCCGCTTTAGCTTGTCGGAAAGAGACTCGAACATACATCAGGCGATAATTCCGGCCAATGCGGAAACAAGCATGATAAGGGGCGGTCTGAGGGGTGTCAAGGAATGGAAACTGCCAAATCAGCCCCGAATTGCGGGTTGGCTTGAAAAAACTGCGATCAGAGACCCGCAGCTCTTAATAGATCAAAGAAGAGCGTGACCAGGCCAGCATACTGTGTTATTTTCAGCACGTTTAGCGGATTTGGATGGGTAACTCTCAAACCCATTTTGGCCTGCCCGGTGGTATTCGGAGATGAAAAGCGAAAGTCATTCTGTCTTTATTGATATTGTCATCAATAGAGTGAGCATACGAAAACATTCTGCTTTTCACGGGAACTTGCCCTTTTGAGCGAAGAACACCAAAAGAAGGACGGCGGGGTTGTCGATCTCGAACACGCGCGCGCGCGCCTGCGTTCGCGATCGGCAAAAGCTTCGCCGGAATCCCTGGCCGGCGACCTGAAAAAAATCCGCGGGCTGATCGATCAGGGTTTGAGCGGCGAGGCCCGTACCCATCTCAACTCGCTGCTGGCAAACGCCAGAAGCCATCCCGCGATTCTCGCTGAGGCGCGTTGCCTGCTATCGATCGCTCTGGAAATGCAGGGCCAATATCGCGAATCGCTGGACGCCGTGGCCATGTACGAGCTTCCCGACATGCGCGCGAAGTTCGATCCGGATCTGAACATCAGGCTGCGCGTGCAAATCGCGATCGCATACAACTACAACGGAGATCATCCCAAAGCAATTACGCTCCTGAAGTCGGCCCTTCCTGAATTGCCCGAAGACGGCGCGCAGGTCGGCCTGGTCTATGCGGCCCTGGCGCGGGTCTATCGCAGCATCAGCGAGTACCCGATTGCCCGCGACTATTCGCGTCGCGCTCTGGATTGTTATCGGCAGACGGGGGAATGGCGTGGCATGGCCGAGGCTTATTTCGGATTGGGCACTGCCGATGTTCACGAAGGACACCACGAAGCGTCGTTGGAGAACTACGAACAAGCGATTCAATTGGTAGGTGATCACTCCGCCACACTTTTGTTGGGCCGCACCTACGCCAACATGGCCGGTGCATGCTGGTTTCTGAAGCGGCCGCACGAAGGCATTCGCTATCTGGAAAAGGCGATCGACTACTACGAGCGCACCGATCACAAAACGAGCGCTGCCGACGGTTATAACAACCTCGGGATCAATCTGGTCTTAATTGGACAGTGGGACCGCGCACAGGCGGCCCTCGACCGGGCATTGACCCTCGCTACCGACGTCAATGATCGCGGTGCTGAACTGCCGATGATACTGGACTCGCTCGGCGACCTGCATACGCTGCGCGGCAATCTCGAGGAAGCTCACGACTATTTGGAGCGCGCCGTGGCGTTGGCTTCCGAGCGCGCCAACAAATGGTACGAAGGGCAGACGCGGCGCACGCTTGGGCGTTGCCTGCTGGCCATGGGCCGCAGTCAGGACGCAGTCGCGAGCGCGGAACGGGCGCATTCGCTTGCCCAGGAGATCGGCGATCGCCAGGCAGTCTGCGAGTCACATCTCCTGCTCGCCGAAGCTTTTCTGGAATCCGGGAACGAGCAAGAGGCTAATGCGAGCTTGCAGAGAGTGCTCGAATTGGTAACCGATTCGCCCGCAGATTTTCATATCGCCGGCGAAGCCCAGCGCTTGCACGGACGCCTGGAAATGATGAGGTCCGAAGCGGCGAGCGCCGCGCAGCATTTTGGTCGCAGCGTTTCCATCTTTGATTTACTTGGCGATCGGTATCACAGCGCGCGCGCACACCATGAACTGGGCCGTGCCTACACGGTAACGCAGCCCGAACGGGCCGAAGAGCACCTGACGCGCGCGGTAAACATCTTTCGCGAGCTCGGAGCGCGGCTGGACATTGAAAGAGCTGAAGAAGCGATCACCGCGCTCGCTCAACTTGGGCCGGAACAGTTGAAGCAGCGCGACACCGTGATCCAGCTGCTGACTTTGCGTTTAGCTGAAGCGGTAGCCTCGCGTGAATTGCTTTTACGCGAACTCGCAGCGGTGATTCGCCAGGAAACAAACGCCGATCAAGTCCTGATTATCGAGCCGGACCAGGGCGGGCAGTACCGCGTGGTGGTGGCCCACGGCTGCACTAAAGACGAGAGCGAGAATTTCGCGACCGAGTTTGCGGGGCTTACTACGGATGCACAGCACGATCGCTTTGCCGAAAAACTGGATGTCACGGTCATCAATCTGAAATCGACGAATGCCAAGCCGGCGTACCTGCTGATCTCGCCGCGTGATCGCGCGGCCCTGCCCGGCGGTATTTCGCTCGATCCGCTTCTGCGCATTGTCGAGCTGGGTATGGATGTCTGTTCGCTGCGCGAACGCACACGCATGGGCCCGGAAGACGAAGAAGAAAACGCGCTGGCCGGATCAAGCCTGATGCCCGGCTTTATTCACTCAAGCCCGGCCATGACGCGCCTGGTCGAAGAAGTACATAAGATCCGTTCGTCCGACGTTACGGTGCTGGTCACCGGCGAATCAGGAACGGGAAAAGAGCTGGTGGCACGCGCGATTCACGCGCTCTCAGCCCGGCGCGACAAGATTTTTGTACCTTTCAATTGCACGGCAGTACCCAAAGAACTTTCAGAAGGATATCTATTTGGCTACCGCCGTGGCGCTTTCACCGGCGCAGTCAAGGATTCCGATGGCGTAATTCGCACTGCGGCGGGCGGCACGCTTTTTCTGGACGAGGTCGGCGATCTTCCCCTGGATGTTCAGCCGAAGCTGCTTCGTTTTCTGCAGGAGGGCGAGATTCAACCGCTCGGCGAACAACGGCCGGCGAAAGTGGACGTGCGCATCATTGCCGCGACCAATACCGATCTCGAAGAGATGGTGTCGGATGGTCGCTTTCGCGAGGACCTCTATTACCGTCTGAATGTAATTCGCCTGCGAGTCCCGCCCTTGCGCGAACGCCGCTCTGAGATTTCGACGATCGTCAACTATTACGTCAATCACTACTCGGCAAAGTTTGGCCGGCGCGATGTTCAAATTACTCCGCAGGCTGTCGACCTGCTGATGGTGGCGGACTGGCCGGGCAACGTGCGCCAGCTCTGCAATGAAATCCAGCGTGTGGTAGCGCGCTCAGAAGATGGAGCGGTAATCACACCGGAACAACTGTCGCCGGAACTGCGCCGCATGTCCGCGCCGGTGACGCCTCCGTCGAGTGTCGCGCCATTTGGGGGTGCTTCGGTGACCGTGCCCCTGCAAAACGTGACGCTGGCCGATGCGCTGGCTGAAGTCGAGCGTCGCATGATTGCCGAGGCGCTGCGCAAGCACAACGGAAACATCTCTCGCGCCGCGCGTGAGTTGGGCCTGACGCGCCGCGGTCTCTACCTCAAACTCGATCGCCACCAGATGTCAGCCAGCGCCTGACTTTTTCCGCCGGCGAACGTCCTTCCCGCAACTTCAATCGTGCCAGAGCGTGTAAACTATCGCCCGCCGATCCGGCGTTGCGCTGGTTTGCGAGCGGCGTGTATCCTCTTAACGAAGTCGAGCGAACAGAGTTGTGATCACCAAAGGTAATCTCGCCAGTAATCCCTTTCGCAATCGCGTGTTGCCGTGGACGGTGACCGCGATAATCACCCTGTTTTCCATTGTCGCGCTGGTTTTCATTGCTAAATGGACCTTTGAAACCAGGGCGAAGGCGCAAACCACGGCCGGCGAAGTTGCCACGCTGAAGTCTGAGATAGATGCGCTCAACAAGCGGGCTGAAGCAGTCAAAACCGCCCTGACACCGGAACAGCAGCGCTCGTTAAAATCCACGCACACACTGGTTAATCGAAAGCAATTCTCATGGTCCAGATTGTTTGCGGACCTCGAAAGCGCGTTGCCAGGTACCGTGCGCGTTACGCGAATCGCAGTTAAGGAAGTGGGCGCACAGGATGATCGCACGGTGGCGAACCTCGAGCTGGTCGTAGCAAGTAAGAACCCGGCGACGATTACAGAAATGATCCAGGAGATGGAAAGGCAGGGCATTTTTCAGCCGGTGCTGCGCTCGCAGAATCTGCAGCGTGGCAAGGAAGGTGGCGGCGCCGAATACGAAATGGATGTGATTTATACGCCTCGAGCCAGTGTGCCCGTCGATCCCGCTGCACATCGGCCGGTGGATACTGCCGGCGAAGGAGCTAAAACTAGATGAGCCAGGAGCGGCCACTGGAAAGCCCCACGCTGGCTCCGCGCCGGCAAAGCTCTTTGAGTCTGACCCAGATCAGGCGCGCGCCAGTGCTTACTGTAATTGGCCTGCCGGAATTGTTCGGGCTCGCCGGCGCAGTCCTGATTGCATTCATAACCATCTTTGCCTATTTCTATTTTTACCTGCCCGCACACTCGCGTCTGGCATCGTTGGAATTGGAACGCAACCGGTTGCAGGGACAAAAACGAGCATCGCAATCGAACGTCGACACGGGGATTACCGTGCGCGAGGAAGTAGAGAAGATCAATTCGAGCATGACGGATTTTGAGAGTAATTACTTGCCGGCGACATCGTCCGGACGTCTGTCGCTCTACAGCACGCTTAACAATTTGATTAAGAGCAATGGTCTGCGCAATACCGCCGGCCCGACCTACACAGCACTCGATCCGCTGGGGTCGAAGAATCAAGTCCAGCCCACCGCCAGCGCTGAACGGCAGAGCGTAACCAAGTGGCAATCAATTTATCCGGGCATCGCGGTCAGCGTGACCGTTGAAGGACCTTACCAGCGGATCCGACATTTTGTGCGCGACATCGAAACCAGCCACCAGTTTCTGATCATCAATGCGGTCGAGCTCGAGACTGTCACGCAATCAGGCCTTCCGGAGCTGGCCACAGTTCCGGGCGGCCCGGCTGGCGGTAAAAGCACACTGGTGAGTTTACGTCTCGAGATGGCAACATACTTTCAAAGGTCTCAGCCGGCCAACGCCCAGTAGGCGGCTGCCCATCAAAATTTCTCGAACCGATGGTGGTAAAGGGCGTGTCTTAAGAGCAGAGTGTTAAGTAATGCAGCTTTTTGATCCCAAAAACCCGAACGAAAAGAAGAAAATGATCGCGGCGGCGGTCCTGGGGCTCTCAGCTATTATCGTGCTGGGTTATCTCTTTTTGGGCGGCAGTCCGTCAAAACCGACCGCCAATCGGCCCGCAACTCCGACGTCGACCCCTAGAGTTGCCAAAGGCCCCGACTTGCCCGAAGAGACTCCGGGTATCTTTCAACCGATTGATTACCCGCGCGCCATCCCGGCGGTCGCCGAAGCTAACCGGAACATCTTTGCTTACTACGAAGCGCCGAAACCGGTGCCGACGCCGCAGCCACCACCTTCACCTACTCCGACGCCGCCGTTAGTGGCCAATTCGGTGTCACCGCAAAGTGTTTATGCGCGCACAGGAGATTTCAGTTTGCAGGTGATGGGAGACAAATTCGTTCCGGGCGTGAATATCGTAATCGATAATCGCCCGATGCAGACGCGCTACATCAGTGCGCAACAACTGGCCACCACCGTCTCGTCCGAAATGATCGCCAACCCCGGCAACCGTCAGATCGTTTTGAGGAATGCAAACGGCTCGCTTTATTCAAACCCGGTTAACTTGATGGTGACCCCTCCGCCTCTGCCCAACTACAATTATGTCGGACTCATCGGTAAGCCACGCGCCAACGACCTGGCAGTCTTGCAGGACAAGAACAGCAAAGAGTTGCTCAACGTGCAAAGGGGTGATGTGGTTGGTGGGAGGTTCCGAGTCAACAGTATCTCCGACAAGGACGTTGTGCTCGTCGACACCAATCTGAAAATCAGGCACACGATCAATTTCACCACTGAGACGGCAAATGCCCCGGGACGTCCGACGCGGCGTGCTCCGGTGGACGAAGAGCCATAGCGGCAAATCAGCATGACAATGTTACGAGTTCAGATCGCAGCACCGAGAGTTAATCGAACACCGGCCGACGGCGAACGTGGCTACACACTGGTAGCTTTGCTTGCGCTCATGTCTCTGCTCGCTTTGGCTGCGATGGCTGCGGCTCCGAATGTCAGTCAACAAGCACAGCGAGAACGTGAGAAGGAAGCAATCTTTCGGGGCGAGCAGGTTTCAGATGCAATTCGTTCCTACTATCAATATCGCGGAGGACAAGGCACCAATTCACTTCCCACTTCGATGGACCAATTACTCGAAGGCATTCCGCGGGGCACAAAGAAGTTGCAAATCCTCCGCTCCGAAGCTGCGCGAGACCCGCTTTCACGCGACGGCGAATGGCGTCTTATTAGCCCAACATCGTCGGAATTGGGCCGATTTGTGCAATCTTTGACGGTTTACGCAAACGGAACGCCCCCGGTGCCGCGTCAGAGTTTTGCTGCGCTGGCCGGCATGATTCCGCAACTCAGAAACGTTCTCGACACTGAATCGGAAGGGACAGCGCCTGGAGGAGAAGATACTTCCGCAAGCACCTCCGGTCCTTTTCTTGGCGTCGCCAGTCGCAGCCAACGCGACTCAGTGATCACATATTACGGAATCGATCGTCACGACTACTGGATCTTCACACCCATCTTTCGCTGAAGTTCTCGCGTCGAAAAATCTTCGTCAATCGCATCGGTGTTGCATCGCTACATCATCGCGCGTGAGATCAAAATTCATCTCGCCATCATCTCGTTGAAAAAGTAATTTGTGCTGATCGATCGCGCGATCAATCGCTCCTCTTGCGCTGGTGTGCGCTCAAGCGTGTGTGAAAATAATTCACGTCGCGAGTAATAAATTGTTGACAATGTTTACAATAAAGTTTATATAGCAAGATGTTGTGCGCCGTTTTCTCTAGACCACAAGAGCTAAAGCAACACAGTATCTTGTGGTCACAACCTGAAAACTAAGAAGGAGAAACGACAATATGGCAACTAAGAAAAAGGCCGCTAAAAAGGCCAAAAAAGCTGGCAAGAAAAAAGCCGCTAAGAAGAGATAGTTCGTTCACTCAGGAAACAACATCGACCACGTTCAAGTGGCGCACATCCTATGAGGCCTTGAAGGCCCTTGGAAAAAGGAACGGCGAATGCCTGGCACCGCCGTTCCTATTATTTTTTACTACACACTTTTTTCTGGTGTTGCTGTGCGAGAAAGGATTTGGGGGGAATGCGCGAGTCTGATGAACGCCCCTGGGGTCGCTATGAAGTTTTGGAGGAGCGGCCGGGCTTCAAAGTGAAAGTGCTGGAAGTTAAGCCGGGCGCCAGACTGAGCCTGCAACGTCACGCGCAGCGAGGTGAACACTGGGTCGTGGTGAGCGGCGTTGCTGACGTGGTTCGCGGTGATCAGGAAGTGCGTTTGCAGCGCGGCGAGCATATTCACATCCCACCCGAAACAAACCATCGCATCGGCAACAGCGGGACCGAAACGCTGGCCATCATAGAAGTTCAATTGGGCGATTACCTCGGTGAAGATGACATCGTTCGTCTGCAGGACGACTATCAAAGAATCAAGTAGCCCTGA
>Ga0134124_10002540_pt1 | contig 14754 bp, 12 predicted proteins | sample KB304_FD_96880 | JGI IMG/M metagenome (GOLD analysis project Ga0134124, IMG submission 96880) | Terrestrial soil microbial communities without Nitrogen fertilizer from Kellogg Biological Station, Michigan, USA - KB3-0-4 | ecosystem: Environmental > Terrestrial > Soil > Unclassified ... | reverse complement strand
CTATGCCCAGCAGCGCTACGGCTCGCAGGAGAAGGCCCAGGACTTCCTCGCGCGGCTGCTCGCCAACGTGCCGGTGCTCGACTCCGGCGCCCGCGGCGCCACCACCACCTTCGTGGAGCGCGGCCTGGGCGACGTGCTGCTGGCCTGGGAGAACGAGGCGCTGCTCGCGGTCAAGGAGCTCGGCCCCGAGCGCTTCGACATCGTCGTGCCCTCGGTGAGCATCCTGGCGGAGCCACCGGTGGCGGTGGTCGACAAGGTGGCCGACCGCCGCGGCACCCGCGCGGTGGCGCAGGCCTATGTCGAATACCTCTATTCGCCCGAGGGCCAGGAGATCGCCGCGCGCCACCACTACCGGCCGAGCGATCCGCAGGTCGCTGCCCGGCACGCGGCCGACTTCCCGAAGCTCAAGCTCTTCACCGTGGACGAGCTCTTCGGCGGCTGGCAGCAGGCGCAGAAGACGCACTTCGCCGATGGCGGCAGCTTCGACCGGGTCTATTCGCGCAAGTGAGCCTTGGGCGCCCTTAACTCCTTTCGCTCATAACCATCAGCGAAATCAGTCGTTTTCCGTTCGTCGAGCGCGCCCTAGCATCCGCCCCCTCCACCCTGGGGCGCGAGAGCGCCGACCCTCCATGCCGCATCCGATCCGCGCCTTCCCGACTTCGCTCCTGCGCCGTGCGCTCGTGCTGGCCGCCTTCGCCGCCGCCTGGAGCAGCGCGACAGCCGCCGGCCCGACCCTGCTGAACGCGAGCTACGACGTCGCGCGCGAGTTCTACAAGGACTACAACGCCGCCTTCATTCGCCACTGGAAGCAGGCGAGCGGCGAGGACATCACCATCAACCAGTCGCACGGCGGCTCCAGCAAGCAGGCGCGCGCAGTGATCGACGGCCTGGAGGCCGACGTCGTCACCATGAACCAGGCCAGCGACATCGACGTGCTGGCCACGCGCGGCAAGCTGATCCCCGCCGATTGGGCCAAGCGGCTGCCCGACAACAGCTCGCCCACCACCTCCACCACCGTCATCCTGGTGCGCAAGGGCAACCCGAAGGGCATCAAGGACTGGGCCGATCTCGCCCGACCCGGCGTGAGCGTCGTGATCCCCAACCCGAAGATCACCGGCAACGGCCGCTACACCTACGTGGCCGCCTGGGGCGCTGCACTCAAGGGCGGCGCCACGCCCGCGCAGGCGCGCGAGCAGGTGCAGAAGATGTTCGCCAACGTGCCCGTGTTCGACGGCGGCGGGCGCGCGGCCACCACCACCTTCGCCCAGCGCAACATCGGCGACGCGCTCGCCACCTTCGAGAGCGAGGTCAACCTCATCCGCGAGGAGTTCGGCGACCACTTCGAGGTCGTCTATCCGCGCTACAGCGTGCTGGCCGAGAACCCGGTGGCGGTGGTCGACAAGGTCGTCGAGCGCAAGGGCACGCGCAAGCAGGCCGAGGCCTACCTGAAGTACCTGTGGTCCGACGAGGGCCAGGAGATCGCCGCGAAGCACCAGCTGCGCCCGCGCTCGGCGCAGGTGCTGTCGCGCCACGCGAAGGACTTCCCGAAGGTCGACACCTTCACCGTCGACGATCTCTTCGGCGGCTGGACGCGCGTCCAGAAGGAGCACTTCGACGACGGCGCCATCTACGACCAGATCCTCGCTGCGGGGAAGAAGTCCTGACGTGATCCTCTCGCGCGTCCTGCTGCGCCGGCACAGCGTGCTGCCGGGCTTCGACATCGCCCTCGGCTTCACGCTGCTGTACCTCGCGCTCATCGTGCTGGTGCCGCTGAGCGCGGCCTTCCTCAAGACCTTCAGCGGCGGCTGGGCGCAGTTCTGGGAGGCGGTGAGCGCGCCGCGCGTGGTCGCCTCCTATCGCCTGACCTTCGGCGCCTCGCTCGCCGCGGCCGTGGTCAATTCCTTCTTCGGGCTCGTGATCGCCTGGGTGCTGGTGCGCTACGAGTTCTTCGGCCGCCGCTTCGTCGATGCGCTGGTCGACCTGCCCTTCGCGCTGCCCACGGCGGTGGCGGGCATCGCGCTCACCGCGCTCTATTCCGAGAACGGCTGGATCGGTCAGTGGCTCAAGCCGCTGGGCCTGAAGGTGAGCTTCACGCCGCTGGGCGTGTTCGTGGCGCTCACCTTCATCGGCCTGCCCTTCGTGGTGCGCACGCTGCAGCCCGTGCTCGAAGACCTCGCCGCCGAACTGGAAGAAGCCGCGGCCACGCTCGGCGCCAGCCGCTGGCAGACCTTCACCCGCGTGATCTTCCCGGTGCTCACGCCGGCGCTGCTCACCGGCTTCGCGCTCGCCTTCGCGCGCGCGCTCGGCGAATACGGCTCGGTGATCTTCATCGCCGGCAACCTGCCGATGGTTTCGGAGATCACGCCGCTGCTCATCATCACCAAGCTCGAGCAGTACGACTACGTCGGCGCCACCTCCATTGCGGTCGTGATGCTGATCGCGAGCTTCGTGCTGCTGCTGGGCATCAATGCGCTGCAGGCCTGGTCGCGGCGCCGACAGGGGGGTGCATGAGCGCACTCTCGCGTTGCCAAGACTCTCTCTCCCGCTTGCGGGAGGGGGCTGGGGTGAGGGTGGAGGCAGTGAACGAGCCCTCACCCCGACCCTCTCCCGCAGGCGGGAGAGGGAGTGAAGCCGAAGGCATCGCCCCGCCCTCGCTGCGCCGCGCCACCGAGGAGCCTGCCTGGGTGCGGCGCTCGCTCATTGCCGTGGCCCTGCTCTTCCTTGCGCTCTTCCTCTTCGTGCCGCTCGCCGCGGTCTTCTACGAGGCGCTGAAGAAGGGCGCCGGCGTGGCGCTGGCCGCCATCACCGAGCCCGACGCGCTCTCGGCCATCCGCCTCACGCTGCTCACCGCGCTCGTCTCGGTGCCGCTGAACCTCGTGTTCGGCGTGGCCGCGGCCTGGTGCATCGCCAAGTTCGACTTCCGCGGCAAGAACGTGCTGCTCACGCTCATCGACCTGCCCTTCTCGGTGAGTCCGGTGATCGCCGGCCTGATCTATGTGCTCGTCTTCGGGCTGCAGGGCTGGTTCGGCGAGTGGCTGCGCGACCACGACCTCAAGGTCATCTTCGCGGTGCCCGGCATCGTGATGGCCACGGTGTTCATCACCTTCCCGTTCATCGCGCGCGAGCTGATCCCGCTGATGCAGGCGCAGGGGCAGGAGCAGGAGGAGGCCGCGCGCGTGCTGGGCGCCTCGGGCTGGCAGATTTTCTGGCGCGTGACGCTGCCCAACGTGAAGTGGGCGCTGCTGTATGGCGTGATCCTCTGCAACGCGCGCGCCATGGGCGAGTTCGGCGCGGTGTCGGTGGTCTCGGGGCACATCCGCGGGCAGACCAACACGGTGCCGCTGCACATCGAGATCCTCTACAACGAGTACCAGTTCGCGGCCGCCTTCGCGGTGGCTTCGCTGCTGGCGGGCCTCGCGCTCGTCACGCTGGTGCTCAAGTTCATCGTCGAGCGGCGCGTGTTGCAGCAGATGCGCGTGGCAACGCAGGCGGGAGAGCAGGCGTCATGAGCATTGAAGTACGCAACCTCACGAAGAAGTTCGGTCAGCTCGCCGTGTGCGATGACCTGTCGCTGCATATCCCCTCGGGTGAGCTCGTTGCGCTGCTCGGGCCCTCCGGCTCGGGCAAGACGACGCTCCTGCGGATCATCGCGGGGCTGGAGCGCCCCGACTCGGGCACGGTGCGCTTCCACGGCGAGGACGCCACGCGCACCGACGTGCGCGAGCGCCAGGTCGGCTTCGTGTTCCAGCACTACGCCCTGTTCGCGCACCTCAGCATCTTCGAGAACGTGGCCTTCGGGCTGCGCGTGCGGCCGCGCGCCACGCGCCCGAGCGAGGCCGAGATCCGCTCGCGCGTGACCGAGCTGCTCAAGCTCGTGCAGCTCGACTGGATCGCCGACCGCTTCCCGCACCAGCTCTCCGGCGGCCAGCGCCAGCGCATTGCGCTCGCGCGCGCGCTCGCCGTGGAGCCCAAGGTGCTGCTGCTCGACGAGCCCTTCGGTGCGCTGGACGCCAAGGTGCGCAAGGACCTGCGCCGCTGGCTGCGCCGGCTGCACGACGAGATGCACGTCACCAGCGTGTTCGTGACGCACGACCAGGAGGAGGCCATGGAGGTGGCCGATCGCATCGTCGTGATGAACCACGGCCGCATCGAGCAGGACGGCCCGCCCGACGAGGTCTACGACCACCCCGCCTCGCCCTTCGTGCTGCAGTTCCTCGGCGACGTGAACCTCTTTCGCGGGCGCCTGGGCCACGCGCCGGGCGGCGTGGACGCGGCGACGAGCTACGTGCGCCCGCACGAGCTGCAGATCCTCGCGAACGCCGAGGCCGGCACGCTGGCGGCGACGCTGTCGCAGACGCTCACCGTGGGGCCGAACACGCGACTCGAATTCCGCCGCACCGACGAGGACAGCTACGTCGACGTCGAGCTGCCGCGCGCCGAATACAACGCGCTGCGCGAGCGCGGCGTGCTCGCGCAGGGCAAGCTCGTGCACCTGAAGCCCAGGCGCATCACGCAGTTCGAGCAAGGCGAGCCGATCGATCCGGCCGCGATGATCTGAGCCCCGAGCGGGCTCAGATTTCGTAGGAGCTGCCGGCCGGGGAGTCCAGCGCCTGGCGCACGACGGCGGGCGTCAGCGGCGAGGCGAAGGTCTGGATGAAGTCGTAGGCGTAGGCGCGCAGGTAGTTGCCGCGGCGCACGGCCAGGCGCGTCATGTTCACCGCGAAGAGATGGCGCGCGTCGATGGCGCGCAGCGTGCGGTCGCGCTGCGCGTCGAAGGCGATCGAGGCCACCACGCCCACGCCCAGGCCCAGCTCCACATAAGTCTTGATGACGTCGGCGTCCATGGCGCTGAGCACGATGTCGGGCGAGAGATTGGCGCGGTCGAAGGCTTCGTCGATGTGCCCGCGCCCGGTGTAGCCGGGGTTGTAGGTGATGAGCGGATAGGCGCACAGCTGCGCGAGCGTGAGCGGCCCGGGCAGATCGAGCAGTGCATGGCCCGGCGGCACCACCACCGAGTGCGTCCACGCGTAGCAGGGCAGCGCGACGAGCTCGTCGTACTGCATGAGCGCCTCGGTCGCGATGCCGATGTCGGCCTCGCCGTTGCGCAGCATCTGCGCCACCTGCTGCGGCGAGCCCTGGTGAAGCTGCAGCTGCACCTTCGGATGGCTCAGCCGGAAGTCGCGCACCGCGGCGGGCAGCGCGTAGCGGGCCTGCGAGTGCGTCGCCGCGATGGACAGGGGGCCCGCGTCCTGCTGGGCGTAGTCGGCGCCCGCGCGCCGCAGGTTGTCGGCCTCGTCGAGCAGCCGCTCGACGATGGGCAGCACCGCCTCGCCCGGCGGCGTGAGGCCCGTGAGCCGCTTGCCCGCGCGCACGAAGAGCTCGATGCCCAGCTCGTCCTCCAGCTCGCGGATCTGGCGGCTCACGCCCGGCTGCGAGGTGTGCAGCGCATGGGCCACCTCGGTGAGGTTGAAGCCCCGGCGAACGGCTTCGCGCACCGAGCGCAGTTGCTGGAAATTCATCGCGGGCAGAGGGCCGCGCGCAGGACGCGGCGAGGCGGGGGTGCGGCATTGTGTGGAGCGTCGTGCGCGCGCGAAACGATGGATTCGTTCTATGCACAGCGCACGCGGGCATAACGGGCACTTGGACTACGCTTTCGCGCCATGGACACGCCCCTGCCCGCCACCCCGCGCCCGGCGCTGTCGCGCCCGCTCGCCAGGCGCCTGCGCGAGATCTATCGCTCCGCGGGCTGGCCCTCGCAGGACCTGCTGGAGGTGGAGCTGCTGGCCGCCGGGCTCGTCGAGCGCGTGCGCTCGGCTGCGGGGCACGAGACGCTGCGCGTCACAGACGCCGGCATCGCGGCGCTGTCCGCCAGCGCGCAGCGCAATCGCGCCGCCTTCGATCCGCACGAGACGCTGGTGGCGCATGTGGCGCAAGCCATGCAGCACTCCGGGCGCATCGCCTGGTGCGAGCTGTCGCTGCGCGCGAAGGTGGGCGAGGCCTGGGTGATGGCGCGCCCGGATGTCTTCTCGGTGCGCAACACCACGGTGGAGGACTACCTCCAGCCCATCGTCCACGAGGTGAAGGTGCGTCGCGCCGACCTGCTGGCCGACCTGCGGCTTGCGGCCAAGCGCGAGGCCTACCTGCAGATCGCCGGCGAGTGCAGCTACGTGATCGCCGAGGGCATCGCGCAGCCCGAGGAAATCCCGTCGGAATGCGGCGTCATCGTGGCGCGCCGGGCCGCCGGTCGCGCCGACGGGGTCACGCTCGAATGCCTGCGCCCGGCCCCGCGGCGCCCCATCCGCCTGCCCTTTGCCGTCTGGATGGCGCTGGCCAAGGCAACGCCGCGCGAGGCGCCCGACGAAGCCCAGGACGGCCTGCGTGAACACGACCACGACCCGCCGCCCGGCGCATGACGCCGCCCGCTGACGGGGCAAGGGCGATGCGAGACACTTGGGGCCCCGTTTCAAGAAGAACTCCCATGCGTGCCGAACTGACCCGCGCCCCTGCCCTTTTGACGGCCGTTGCCCTCGCCGCCCTCCTCTGCGCCTGCTCGAAGAACCCCGAGCCGGCTGCGGCCCCCGCCGAGCCGGCATCGGCTGCCGCCTCGGCCGCCTCCGCCGCTCCCACCGCCATGGCCCAGGCCAGCGCGCACGACGGCATCAACTGGGTGAAGGCCAAGACCGAGGCCGACGTCGACGGCGCCTTCGAGCAAGCCAAGGCCAGCGGCAAGCCGCTGTTCCTGTACTGGGGCGCCGTGTGGTGCCCGCCGTGCAACCAGGTGAAGGCGACCATCTTCCCGCGCGCCGACTTCATCGAGCGCAGCGCTGCCTTCGTGCCGGTCTACATCGACGGCGACACCCCCGGCGCGCAGAAGCTCGGCGCGCGCTTCAAGGTGCGCGGCTACCCGACCATGATCCTGTTCCGCCCCGACGGCGCCGAGATCACCCGCCTGCCGGGCGAAGTCGATGCGCAGAAGTACCTGAAGGTGCTGGCGCTGGGCCTGGAGGCGAGCCGCCCCGTGAAGATGGCGCTCGATGCCGCGCTCAAGGACCCGAAGTCGGTGAAGCCGGCCGACTGGCGCCTGCTGGCCAGCTACTCCTGGGAGACCGACGACGACCAGCTCGTGAGCGAGAAGGAGCGCGGCGCGCTGCTGCGCAAGCTGGCCGCGGCGACCCCGGCCAGCGAGGCCGAGGCGCAGACCACGCTGCTGCTGAAGGCCGCGGCGCTCGGCGGCAAGCCCAGCGACAAGGCGATGCTGGCGCGCCTGAACGAGGTGCTGGCCGACGAGACGCTCGCGCGCGCCCAGGCCGACATCCTCGTGAACTTCCACCGCGAGATCGTCTCCGCGCTCACCGCGCCGAAGTCCGCGCAGCGCGCGAAGCTGCTCAAGGCCTACGACGATCGCCTGGGCTCGCTGCAGACCGACTCGCTGCTCTCGCGCCTGGACCGCCTCACCGCGCTGGACGCGCGCGTGCAGCTCGCCCGTCTGGACGACCCGAACGCGGCGCTCAGCCAGGCGCTGCTGCAGCAGGTTCGCGACGAGGCCGCGCGCGCCGACGCCGAGATCACCACCCCCGAGGAGCGCCAGGCCGCGATGCCCACGGCCGCCGATGCGCTGAGCCACGCGGGCCTGCTCGACGAGTCCGACACGCTGCTCAAGGCGCAGCTGCCGAAGTCGCACAGCCCCTACTACTTCATGCTGCAGCTCGCCTCCAACGCGAAGAAGCGCGGCGACAAGGAAGCCGCGCTGCAGTGGTATGAGCGCGCCTATGCCGAGTCCAAGGGCCCGGCCACGCGCCTGCAGTGGGGCACGACTTACGTGAACGCGCTGCTGGAGCTCGCGCCGCAGGACGAGGAGCGCATCGAGCGCGCGGCCGCCAGCGTGATCGGCGAGATGAAGGGTCAGCCCGATGCCTTCGAGCAGCGCAACGCGGCGCGGCTCGCGCGCATGGACAAGGCGCTCGCGAAGTGGAACGGCGCCGGCGTGCACACCGCGGCGCTGGAGCGCGTGCGCACGCAGATCGGCGAGGTGTGCGCGCAGCTCCCCGCGCAGGACGAGCAGCGCAGCGCCTGCGAGGCGCTGGCCGGCGGCAAGCCCGCCGCGAAGTCGCCCGGCACTTCGGCATGACGACCTCGGCGCGCGAGATCAGGTGGTGGTGGGAGGACTTCCCCGTGGGCTCGATGCGCGAGTTCGGCGCGCACACCCTCGAGCGCGATGAGATCGTGCGCTTCGCGGCGCAGTTCGACCCGCAGCCCTTCCACCTCGACGAGGAGGCCGCGCGCCACGGCCTCTTCGGCAAGCTCGCAGCCAGCGGCTGGCACACCTGCTCGCTCGTCATGCGCATGATGTGCGACGCCTACCTGCTGGAATCCGCGAGCCTCGGCTCGCCGGGCGTCGAGAACCTGAAGTGGCTCAAGCCCGTGCTCGTGGGCGACACGCTCGGCGTGCGCATGCGCGTCCTCGAGGCCCGCCCCATGAACAGCCGCCCGGGCGTGGGCCTCGTGCGCAGCCAGTGGGAGGCGTTCAACCAGCACGGCGAAACGGTGCTCACGATGGAAGGCTGGGGCATGTTCCGCCGGCGCGAAGTCGCGGCGCCCGGCGCCGGCCCGGGAGAGGCCGTGGCATGACACCGCCCATGCGCGCGAGCGCGCCGAGCTTCACGCCTGAGGACTTCCGGGCCGCGCTCGGAATGTTCGCCACGGGCGTGACCATCGTGACCGCGCGCACCGCCGACGGCGGCACGGTGGGCCTCACCGCGAATTCCTTCAACGCGGTCTCGCTGCAGCCGCCGCTCGTGCTGTGGAGCCTCTCGCGCAGCGCCGGCTCGATGCCGGCCTTCGCACGCGGCTCGCACTACGCCATCCATATCCTCGCGGCGAACCAGCGCGCGCTCGCCGAGCGCTTCGCCTCCAAGGGGATCGACCGCTTCCAGGGCGTGCCCTGGCACGAGGGCGTGAGCGGCGCGCCGCTGCTCGACGGCGTGGCCGCCTGCTTCGAGTGCTTCAACCGCAGCCAGTACGAGGAAGGCGATCACGTCATCTTCGTGGGCGAGGTGGAGCGCTGCGGGGTGGACCCCGAGGCCTCGCCGCTGATCTTCCACGGCGGCTGCTACTTCAGCGAGCTGCCCCTGTAGGTGCTGAGATGAGGAGCGCTGCCGGCGTCGTCATGAGCCTGTTGCTCGCAAGCGCACCGCTGGCCGCGCGCGCGGACGACAACACGCCGCAGCTCAATCCCTTCAACGATCCCTTCGTGCAGGCCACCGACGGCATCGCCGCCGCCTGCCCCGCGCCGCGCGGTCCGGCCTACAGCGCCGCCGAGATCCGCCAGGAGGCGCACTACCGCGCCGAGCGCGGCACGAGCTGCTGGCTCGCGGGCAAGTGCAGCGAGCCCAATGCCTACCGCTACGACGCGCCGATCGCGCGCGCGACCGTGCAGCGCCTGCGGGAGGATCGCTCGCTCTCGGCCACGGCGATCTGGGTGGTCGTGGATCGCCGCTTCGTCACGCTGCAGGGCTGCGTGACCTCACAGGCGCAGGCCGCACGCGCCGAGGCGCTGGCGCGCGAAGTGCCCGATGTGGAGCTCGTGGTGCCGATGCTCGGCCTGCCGGGGGAGACGCCGCGCTATCCCCTCGCCGTGCCCGCGCCGTCGCCGCCCGCCTCGCGCTGAGCGCGCGCTCGCGCGAATTCGACGAACCAGTCCACGCTCTGCGCATTCGCCATCGCGTCGCGGTTGAGCACGCGCGCGGGCGACTCGCCCATCAAGAGCTTCTTCACCGGCAACTCCATCTTCTTGCCCGAGAGGGTGCGCGGGATGGCACTCACCTGGAAGATCTCGTTGGGCACGTGCCGCGCGGAGAGTGCCGACTTGATCGACGCCCGCATGCGCTGCTCCAGCGCCGCATCGAGCACCTGGCCCTCGCGCAGCACCACGAACAGCGGCATGTAGCTCTCGCGGCCGAGGTATTCGAGGTCGACGACCAGGCTGTCCAGCACTTCCGGCAGCGCCTCGACGGCGCGATACAGCTCAGCCGTGCCCATGCGGATGCCGTGGCGGTTGATGGTGGCGTCGCTGCGACCGTAGATCACCGCGCCGCCGCGCGGCGTGATGCGCAGCCAGTCGCCGTGGCGCCAGATGCCCGGGTACATGTCGAAGTAGCTGTCGTGATAGCGCCGCCCCTGCGGCCCCGGCGGCTCGTCGCCCCAGAAGTAGAGCGGCATCGAGGGCATCGGCTTCGTGCACACGAGCTCGCCCACCTCGTCGACGAGTGGCCGGCCCTGCCCGTTCGCATCGGGCTCGCTGAATGCATGCACCGCGGCGCCCAGGCAGCGGCATTGCATCTCGCCCTTCACCACCGGCAGCGTGCGCAGGCCCGCGACGAAAGCGCCCGCGAAGTCGGTGCCGCCGGAGATGGGCGTGAGCCAGATGTCGCGCCCCTCGGGCTTCGGGCAGTGGTCCCAGATCCACTGGTAGCACTCGTCGGACAGCGGCGAGCCGGTGGAGCCGATTGCGCGCAGCGCCGACAGATCGCCCGCGCGCATCGGCTCGACGCCCGCCTTCATGCAGCTTGCGTAGAACGCCGCGCCCGCGCCGAAGAAGCTCACGCGCGCCTGCGCGGCGAAGCGCCACAGCGTGCTCCAGTCCGCGCCCGTGCGCTGCACCGGCCCGGCCGGATTGCCGTCGTAGATGCACAGCGTCGTGCCCGCGAGCAGCCCCGAGACCTGCGAGTTCCACATGATCCAGCCGGTGCTGCTGTACCAGTGGAAGCGCTCGCCGTTGTAGACGCTCGGGGCGATGTCGTTGTGCAGCGCACCGGCCTTCAGCGCTTCGATCATCACGCCGCCGTGCCCGTGCACGATGGGCTTGGGCAGGCCGGTGGTGCCGCTGGAATAGACGACCCACAGCGGGTGGTCGAAGGGAACCGGCAGCGGCTCGAACGGGGCATCGATGGGCGCGCTGAGTGCGGTGAAGTCATGCACTGTGCGTTGGGGCGCGGCGAGCGAATCGGCGTTCGCGTCCTCGCGCAGGTAGCGCAGCAGCACCACGTCCTTCACCGACGGCAGCGCGGCCAGCAGCTCGGCCAGCACCGGCATGCGGTCGTGGTCGGCGCCGCCGTAGGTGTAGCCGTCGCAGGCGATCAGCACCTTGGGCTCGATCTGGCGGAAGCGGTCGAGCACCGCCACCGGCCCCATGTCGGGCGAGCACACCGACCAGATCGCCCCCACGCTCGCCACGGCCAGGAAGGCCACCACCGTCTGCGCGATGTTGGGCATGAAGGCGACGACCCGGTCTCCGGGCGCCACGCCCATCGCCTGCAGCTTCGAGGCGAACGCCCCCACCTGCGCTCGAAGTTGCGGCCAGCTCGTCTCGGCAAGCTCGCCGCGCGCATGCATGCGCTCGTTCTGGAAGACGATGGCCGGATGACCGGCCGCGTGCGCCGCGTCGGCGTGGCGCAGCGCCTGCCGCGCGTAGTTGACCTGCGCTCCCGCGAACCACTTCGCGCCGGGCATCACCGGCTCGGCCAGCACCGCGCGCCACGGCGTGGGCGACTGGAGGTCGAAGTACTCCCAGATCGACGACCAGAAGCCCGGCAGGTCATCGATCGACCAGCGCCACAGCGTGTCGTAGCCCTCGGGGGTGCTCGGGTCGAAGTGCAGGCCGCGATGGGCCTGCAGCCATTGCAGGTAGCGGGTGATTTGTGGGGTCGACATGGCCGGCGGGCTCTGAGTTCTCGCCGATGAGACTAGCGCCCGGCCATGGGTCGCGCATGCGGGGGAATGCGCATCGCGACCCGCCCCCTCTCCCGCAGGAGGAAGAGGGAGCAGATGCGGGATCAGTGGGGCAATTTGGCGGTATCGATATCCACGTACTGCCAGAACTCCTGCCAGAACAGCGGGCGGCGATAGCCGACGAGCCAGGGCTGGGACAGGTCCGTCACGATGCGGTGCACGTGGTACTTGTACGGCTCATACGCGTCGATGAGCATCTTCGCCTGCGTGAAGAGCGCATTGCGCTCGGGCCCGTCGGGCAGCACCTTCATGTGGTCATAGACCTGGTCGAACGCCGCGAGGCGAAAGCGCGAGAGGTTGGCGCCCCCGGACGCCGGGCCGTAGGCGCGCTCCAGCGAACCCTGACCGTCCGCCGAGGCGGCCGACGAGCCCACGAACCACATCTGGTACTTGCCCGCGCGCGCCGCGCGCAGCTGCTCGGCCCACTGGCTCACCTTCACGTCGAGCTTCACGCCCAGGGCGTCGTAGGCCTTCTTGCGCAGCTCGGCGAGGGCGCGATAGGTCTGGTCGGGCGAGCTCGCGATCTCCAGCACCAGCGGCGAGCCGTCGGGCTGCTCGCGCCAGCCGTCACCGTCGCGGTCCACGTAGCCGTACAGGTCCAGCAGGGCCTTCGCGCGCGCGAGGTCGAAGCCCTCGCCGCGGTATTCGGGGTCGAAGCCGCTCGTGTGCGGCACCACGGCCGATTGCGCCGGCACCGCCTGGTTGCGCTGCACGAGACGGATCTCGCGGTCCACGTCGTAGGCAAGGCCCAGCGCACGGCGCAGCGCCACCTTCGCGGGCTCGTAGCCGCCGACCACCGGGTCCTCCATGTTGAAGACCGTCATGTAGGAGTCGGGGTTCACGACGCGGTCCATCGTGATGCCCTGGCTCGCGAGGTTGGGCGCGAGCTTGCCGTTGGGCACGGCGATGTTGCCGAACTCGATGGGCACGATCTGCACCAGGTCGAACTGCCGGTCGAGGAAGGACAGCCAGCGCGGCTGCGGCTCGTCGATGATGCTGATCTCCACCCGGTCGACCATCGGCAGCGTGCGGCCCTTGAGCTTCGCGAGGATGGCCTGGCCTTGCGCATCGTTCTTCTCGGGCTCGGCCTCGTAGACCATGTGGCGGAAGCTCGGATTGCGCTCCAGCACGATGAGCGAGCTGCGGCGCCACTGCCTGAGCACGAAGGGACCTGTGCCCACCGGGTGCTCCATGACCGTGTCGGGGTAGGCCTCGACCACCTCGCGCGCGACCGCGCCCATCAGGTCGCAGCCGGCGAGCACGCCCAGGAAGCGCGGTCGGCCCTCGGCGAGCTTGATCTGCAGGGTGTAGCGGTCGATCGCACGCAGGCCCTCGACCTCGCGGTCGTAGTCGAAGGGCTTCTTGTTCTTCAGCACGTCCTGGCGCAGCTCCTCCAGCCCGAGGATGCCCTCCTCCTGCATCGAGGAGTAGTTGGCGCTCTTGAACTTCGGGTCGTAGAAGCGCTTGAAGCTGTAGACGTAGTCGGCCGCGACGAGCTCGCGCTTCCTGCCCTTGAACGCCGGGTCGTCGCTGAAGTAGATGCCCGGGCGGATGCGCACCGTCCAGACCTTGAAGTCGCTCGACACCTCGGGCATGCCCTGCGCCGTGAGCGGGCGGATCTTGGCGGGGCGCGCCAGCGGGTCGTAGCCGTACAGGCTCTCGAAGATGTGCGGCGTGACCGAGCGTGAATAGATGTCGGAGATCTGCGCGGGGTCGAAGCCGGTCTCCGCGGTGCGGAAGGCATAGCGCAGCACCTTCTGCTGCGTGCCCGCGGCGGACTGCTCGGCGTGGGCGCCGAGGGGGAATGCAAGGCTCGCGGCGAGCGCGGCGGCAAGGGGCGCCAGGGCGCGGCGGCGCAGGGGGAAGCGGTTGTCGGAACTCATGGCGCCTCGCGGCTCAGGATGTCGTTGTCGATGTCCACGTACTGCCAGAACACGTTGCTGAACACGGGCCGCCGGTAGCCGATCAGCCACGGCTGCGTGATGTCGTTGTAGATGCGGTGGACGTGGTAGTGATACGGCGCGTAGGCCAGCACGAGATTGCGCGCGCGCTCGAGAACCTGCGCGCGCTCGGGGCCGTCGGGCAGTTCGAGGCTGCGCTCGTAGAGCCGATCCATCTCGGGCAACTTGAAGCGCGCGAGATTCTGGCCACCGGCCGCCGGGCTGTAGACGCGCTGCAATGCCACGCCGCCGTCGGGCGAGTCGGCGGAGCTGCCGAGGAACCACATCTGCACCTTGCCTGCGCGCGCGGCCTTCATGGTCTCCGGCCACTTGGCCACCTTGAACGTCATGCGAATGCCGATGGTGGCGAGGTTGTGCTTCCACAGCTCGTCCATCTGGCGCGAGAGCTGGTCGGGATGCGTGGCGTACTCGATCACCAGCGGCGAGCCGTCGGGCTGCTCGCGCCAGCCGTCGCCGTCGCGGTCGACGTAGCCGTACATGTCGAGCAGCGCGTTGGCGCGCGCGACGTCGTGCTCGGAGTTGTCGGAGCGGAACTCGGGGTCGTAGCCGATCGTGTTGGGCACGTAGAGGCTCTGGGCGGGCACCGACTGGCCGCGGCGGAAGAGGCGGATCTCGCGATCGACGTCGATGGCCAGGCCGATGGCGCGGCGCAGCGCGACCTTCTCGGGCGTGTAGCCGCCGACCACCGGGTCCTCCATGTTGAAGTACGACAGGGCCACGTCGGAGGCCACCACGCGGTGCAGGGTGAGGTGCTTCTTCGTGAGGTTCGGCGCGAGCTTGCCGCCGGGCAGCACCTGCGGCGCGAAGTCATTGGGCAGCCGATCCATCAGGTCCTGCTGACCCTGCAGGAAGGCCAGCCAGCGCGGCTGGCTCTCCTCGATGATGCTGATCTCCACCCGGTCCACCAGCGGCAGGCGCCGGCCCTTGAAGCGCGCGAGCAGGGCCCGACCCTGGGCATCGTCGGCGGCGGGCTCGGCGTCGTAATAGACCTCGCGGAAGTTCGGGT
>Ga0134124_10002537_pt1 | contig 14760 bp, 10 predicted proteins | sample KB304_FD_96880 | JGI IMG/M metagenome (GOLD analysis project Ga0134124, IMG submission 96880) | Terrestrial soil microbial communities without Nitrogen fertilizer from Kellogg Biological Station, Michigan, USA - KB3-0-4 | ecosystem: Environmental > Terrestrial > Soil > Unclassified ... | reverse complement strand
GGCTGCAAGGATATCGCCGAGTTCGGCGAGAAGGTCGGGTTCGACTATCCCGCCCCCATCTTCGAGCAGTACAAGCTGAGAAACGGGTTCGCGACGCCCACGGCGAAGGCGGAGATCTGGTCCGTCATGCTGGAGGAGCTTCGCTACGATCCGCTTCCATTATACTACGAGCCGGCGCTCGGTCCTGTCAACGAGCCGGAGTTGAATGCCCAGTATCCGCTGACCCTGATCGGTATCGACCGGCACCTCCCCAACTACCACTCCCAGTTCTACGAGGTCTCTTCGCTGCGCAAGATGTGCCCGGAACCGATCATGGACATCCACCCCGACACGGCGAGGATGATGAACCCGCCCATCACCGACGGCGACTGGGTCTGGATCGAGACCCGCAAGGGGCGGATCAGGCAGCGCGCCAGGCTCACCTTCGGCATCGACCAGAGCTGCGTGAAGACCATGCACCACTTCTGGTACCCGGAGATGCCGGGCGAGGAGCCGTACGTCCACGGGCTGTTTATCTCCAACACCAACGTATTGACCGAGGATGATCCCGAACTCTGCGATCCGGTCTTCGGCTCCTGGCCGCACACCGCCCTGCCTTGCAAGGTCTACAAGGTGGTGGACGGACAGAGCCTGCAGGACGACCGGTCACGCTAGACGGACCGGCCCTACGGCGCTCTCCGCCGCAGCTAGAAACCAGCAGATGTTTATTTAACCGCAAACCATAAAGGAGATACCACATGTCAGAAAATCTGAAAGTCATCGACAAAAAACTGGTAGGGAAAACCGCAATTATCACCGGTGCTTCCCGGGGAATGGGTAGGGCCGCCGCAATTCTCTTCGGAGCCCACGGCGCCGAGGTCGTGGTCAACTACCAGAAGGACAAGGAAGCCGCGGAGCAGGTCGTCAGCAAGATCAAGGAACTCGGTGGCAAGGCCATCGCCGTTCAGGCCGACATTGGCAAGCTCGCCGACCTTCCCCGTCTGATCGACGCCTGCATCAAGGAGTTCGGCAAGCTGGACATCCTCTATCACAATGCTGCGATCCACTGGGTTGCGGGCGAGCTTGAGGACGTGACCGAGGAGGTCTGGGACGTTACCTACAACAGCATCGTCAAGGGACCGTTCTTCCTCACCAAGCTGGCGATACCCCATCTGCAGAAGGCGAAGGGATCAATCATCTTCACCTCCACCAGCTCGGCCGGCACCGCCACTCCGGCGGATCCTCACTACATGACGGCCAAGAACGCGGTCAACGCTCTCTACCGTATCCTGGCCGGCTGGCTGGCGCCGGAGGTCAGGGTGAACTGCATCGTCCCCGGTTTCGTTATGACCGACATGTTCCGCCACCATCCGCCGGAGATGTGGGGGCATCTCGCCTCAATGGTGCCGATGAACCGGATGGCAACCCCGATGGATGTTGCCAACGCCGCCCTGTATTTTGCCTCCGATGACGCCTCTTACGTGACTGGCGTCTCCATCGAGGTGGACGGCGGCAGGTCGTCGGCGATCCCGAGGCGCAACATCCTTCCGGCTCTCCAGGCCATGAAGCCGGGCCTCGGCCATTACGACAAGAGCGCCTATGGCGAGGCCGCCATCAAGACCATGGACGTGGGGCTGTAACCGCTGAAAAACAGCCACCTCGCCGCCGTCCTCGTTGCTCCCTTGTGCGGCGTAGCGCTGTTTATGCCCAGGGGTACTACGCCTCCGCAGTCTCTCCTGCGGGTGCGACGATCTGACTTTTTTTGAGCGACCTGAATTTGTGAAGGATGGAGAGCATGAGCAGTCAACTGTTGAGCGAACGACGCGGGAGCGTCCTGCTCCTGACCATAAATAACCCCGACGCCCGCAATGCGCTCGAACCGGCTATCTATCAGCCCGGCGCCCGGGCGGTGCGGGAAGCCGGTGAGGACGAGGACATTGGCGCCATCGTCCTCACCGGCGACGGCGGCTACTTCTCGAGCGGGGGCAACCTGAGCCTTATCGCCTCGCTAAGGGAAGGGTCCCGCTCAGCCGCCGAGGAGGGGATTGCCGGACTGCACGACTGGATCCTGGCGCTGCGGACCTGCCCCAAACCGGTCATCGCAGCCGTCGAGGGTACTGCAGCCGGTGCCGGTTTCTCCCTGGCGCTGGCCTGCGACCTTCTTGTTGCCGCAAGGGAGACCCGCTTCTTCGCCGCCCACGTCAAGGTGGGTATCAGCCCGGATGGCGGCCTGACGGCTGCGCTGAGCCGCGCCCTGCCGCCCCAGATGCTGGCCGAGTTGATTCTGGAGGGGAAACCGGTCGATGCCGAGACCCTGGCCCGATTCGGCATCGTTAACCGCCTCTGCTCCCCCGGGGGAGCTATGGCCGCCGCTCTTGAGTGGGGAGAGCGGCTGGCTGCCGGGCCGCGCCAGGCCATGTCGAGAATCAAGCAGCTCCTGGGGGCGGCCTACCGCAACGATCTGGTGGCTCAACTCGACCTGGAGCAGCGGCTCGCGGTGGACGGTATATTCCATGACGAGTGCGGCGAGGGGATCGCCGCCTTCTTCGAGAAACGGAGTCCCGTATTCGGGGCTGGAGGGGCTCAATGAGCTGCCTGTTTACGACCCGCATCACCGAACTTTTCAACACCCGCCTCCCCATCGTGGCAGGCGGCATGCAGTGGCTTTCCGACGCGGATTACGTCGCCGCAGCGGCCAGAACCGGCCTGATGGGCTTCATTACCGCCGGCAGCTACCCTGAGTTGGAAGATCTGCGCCGGGAAATCCGCCGCTGCCGCGAGCTGGCCGAGGGGCTCCCCTTCGGGGTCAACGTCTCCATGCTCCCCAAGCTGGTGGAGGGAGAGAAGACCGAGCGCATCTTCGATCTGATCATCGAGGAGGGGGTCCGCTTTGTGGAGACTGCCGGGCGCAACCCCGAGCCCTACCTACCCAAGCTGCACCAGGCCGGGATCAAGGTGGTGCATAAGGTGCCCACGGTACGGCTGGCCCTCAAGGCCCAAGAGGTCGGGGTCGACGCGGTGACCGTGGTGGGTGCCGAGTGTGGCGGCCACCCCGGCATGGAGCTGGTCGGGACCTTTGTGCAAGCTGCGGTGGCGGCCCGGGAACTCTCGATCCCCCTGATAGTCGGGGGTGGAGTAGGGAGCGGGGCTCACCTCATAGCTGCGCTGGCGCTGGGGGCCGAGGGGGTAATCATCGGCACGCGTTTCCTGGTGGCCGAGGAGATCTGGGCGCACCGCTCCTTCAAGGAGAGGATTGTCGCCGCCCGCGAGACCGACACGACGCTGATGCTCCAGTCGGTGCGCAACACCCTGCGGGCGCTCAAGAACAAGACGACCGAGATCGTGCAGCAACTGGAGCGGGAACATGGTGACGACATGGATATCTCCATTCTGATGCCTTACCTATCCGGCAAGGTCGGCCGCGAGGCCTATCAGAGCGGCGATACCTCGCTGGGGGCCTTGGCCACCGGGCAAGCGGTAGCCTTCGCCGACCGGATCGAACCACTGGCGGCGATCGTGGGGAGACTGGAGCAGGAGGCGCACACAACTTTGGAGAGGCTGCGCAGTTTCGGCCCTCTTGCCTCGTGCGGAGCTTACTGAAACTTAAATAAGGAGGTTGTTATGACTTTAGGACTAATGGCAACAGACGCCGAAAGGCGCATCGACTTCGAGGCGATGCGGGCATACAAACTGGACAGGATTCAACAGCAATTGGTGGAGAAGAACCTCGGGGCGGTGATCTGCTTCGACCCCGACAACATCCGCTACGTCACCTCTACGTCACTGGGAGACTGGAGCCGGGACAAGTACGTCAGGTGGGCGGTCGTACCGAGAGGCGGCAAGCCGGTCCTCTTCGAGGTTGGGTCTGCGGCCGAAGTCAAAAAGGAGCTCTGTCCCTGGCTCGAGCGCGAGAACATCCAGGCCGGCGGCGGCTGGCTGCGCGGCGCCAATCACCCGATGGGGAACGTCTTCATGCTGGGAGCGACGACGACCAAGATCCAGCAGGTGCTGGCTGCCAACAAGGTGGAAGGGGATCCGATCGGCATCGATACCATCGACCTCTACATCCTGGGCGCGCTCAAGGAGAAAGGGCTCAACATCGTCAACGGCTGGGACGCGCTGTGGGACGCCAGGGTTATCAAGTCGCCGGACGAGCTGAAGCTCATCGAGATATCCGCTTCGCTGGCGGACGGCTGCTGGGAGCACATCGTCGACTTCATCAGGCCCGGGGTCAGGGAATCCGACATCGTCGCCGAGATCTACGGCTGGATGCTCAGCCACGGGGCGGAGCGCCTCACCGGGGTCAACTGTGTCTCTGGTCCGCGAAGCAATCCCCATCCGCACGACTGCTCCGACCGCATGATCCGCCCGGGTGAAATGGTCTTTATCGACATCATGAGCCACTACCTCGGCTATGGAACCTGCTATTACCGCACCTTCGCCACTACCCGGGCAACCCAGAAGCAGAAGGACCTTTACAAAAAGGCCTACGATTGGCTGCAGCGCTCAATCGAGGTGGTCAAACCGGGGATTACCACGTCGGACATTGCCAACCAGTGGCCCTCGGCCCAGGAGCTGGGATTCCCGAACGAGATGGCTGCCGCCGGCCTCTGCATCGGCCACGGCATAGGTCTCAGCATCCACGAGAAGCCGTTCATCACCAGGGCACTGATCGATTACCCGTCGCCGATAGAGGCCGGGATGCATTTCGCATTGGAAACTTTTTGCGGTGATGGTGCCGACGGGGCCAGGATCGAATCGCAGATCATCGTTACCGAAACCGGTCACAAGGTGATCACCACCTGGCCATGCGAAGAACTGATGGTCTGTGCGCCGAGGTAGAAGGCTGCTGAAAAACAACCATCTTGCCGCCGTCCTCGTCGCTTCCTTGTGCGACGTAGCGCTGCTACGTCTCCGCGGTCGCTCCTGCGGGTGCGACGATCTGGCTATTTTTGAGCAGCCTGGCTAAAACCAGGGTTTTCAACAATCTGGAAGGGCCATTGTCTTGAAGGAGAAATGAATGAAAAAACTAAGCAAGCAGGATTTGTTGCACCTCTATCGCAGCCTGGTTCGGACGAGGATATTCGACCAGCTCAACATCAGGCTCGCCGCGGAAGGGAAGCTGTTGACCTTTTATCACAGCGCTTATGGTCATGAAGCGATCGGAACCGGAGCCTGCGCCCTTCTCCGCGACGACGATTATCTCTTTATACATCACCGCGGCCATGGCCTTCCCTACACTATCGTCCGGGGAATCGACCCGAAGACCTGCATTGCAGAACATATGGGCAGGGCGACCGGCTGGGGAGGTGGAATCACCGGTTTTCACGCGGTGGATAAGTCGAGAGGGGTTCTCTCTTCCGCCGGCACCATAGGTTCCGGTTTTGTCCTCAGCGCCGGGTACGGTCTTGCCGCGAAAAAGAACGGCAGGGGCCAGATTGCGATCTGCTTTTCCGGAGATGGCGGGGTCCAGCGCGGACAGTTCCATGAGGCAATGAACATGGCAGCAACCTGGAAGCTCCCGGTGATCTTCATGGTGGAAAACAACGGCATGGCCTGGTTCACCCCGAACTGCGACACCACCTCGGTGGAGAACGTTGCCGATCTGGCCAAGGGGTATCGGGTCCCGTCAGAGATCGTGGACGGCATGGACGTCCTCGCAGTTTACCGCGCCACCGAAACGGCTATCGAGCTGGCCAGAAACGGCGGTGGGCCATCGCTCATCGAATGCAAGACCTTCCGTTTTCGGTCGCATTCCGAGGGACGCCCCGACGTAAGCCATTTTGAACCGAGAAGCAAGGAGGAGATCGCAGCCTGGATGGAGCGGGACCCGGTCAGCTCGTTCGAGAAGAAACTCGTCAAAGACAAGGTGCTAACCGCCGCACTGATTGAACAAATTGCAAAGGAAGCGGACGAAGAGGCGGTTGCCGCGGAGAAGTTCTCTTTCGAGAGTCCTTTTCCTGACCCCGCAAGACTGCCACATATGGTCTATGCCCCCTGAATGGAGAGCTAAATGAAAGAACTAACGTATTGGAACGCCATATCCGAGGCCATTGCCGAGGAGATGGCCAGGGACGACAAGGTTTTTGTAATCGGTGAGAACGTCCAGGAGAGCCCCTTTCTCGCTACCAAAGGGCTGGTCCAGAAGTTTGGCAACGAGCGGGTGATGGACGCGCCTCTCAGCGAGCTTGCCATAGCCGGGGCCACGGTTGGAGTTGCCATGGCAGGGTACCGCCCGGTGTGCGACCTGACCTTTGCCGACTTCATCTATTGCGCGGCCGACGAGGTACTTATGAAGGCGGCACAGCAATACTTCATCCACAACGGGGAAGTTGGCGTGCCGTGCGTTTTCATGGGGGTGGCCGGCGGGGGGTTCGGCAACGGACCGGAACATTCCCGCATCCCTGCCGCCATGGTCATGCACAACCCGGGGCTGAAGCTCGCTCTCCCCAGCAACCCCTACGATGCCAAAGGATTGATGAAAGCCGCCATCCGGGACAACAGCCCGGTCTGCTTCTTCTTCCACAAGAAGTGCATGCCGATGAAGCAGGAGATTCCGGACGAGGAGTACATCATCCCGTTCGGCAAGGCGGAGATCAAACGCAGCGGGAACGACGTGACCGTGGTTGCCACTTCGTACATGGTCAACCTGGCTCTGGAGGCTGCCAAGCAGCTTGAAGGAAAGGTCAGCGCTGAGATCATCGATCCGCGGACGCTGGTGCCGCTGGACATCGACACCATCATCGAGTCGGTCAAGAAGACCAACCGGGTGGTAATCATCGATGAGGATACGGAGTGCTGCGGAGTGGCGGCAGAGATAGCCCAGCAGATCATGGAGCGCGCCTTCGACTATCTAGATGCCCCGGTCACACGGGTCTGTGCCGCCAACTCCCCGATAGCGGGGGCGGCCATGGAAAAATACGTAATTCCCCAGCTGCCGCAAGTGATCAAGGCGATCGAAACGGCTGCGGGACAGTAAGTAACTTCGGTCTTGCGAGGAACGCTATGATAACCAAACTATTTATTCCCAAATTGGGAATGACCATGGAGAAAGCCACCATTGCCGAGTGGCGGTACCGGCACGGCGACCGGGTGGAGAAGGATGCTCCGGTGCTGGTGATTGACACGGAAAAGGTGGCCAATGAAATCGAAGCCCCGGTCGCTGGGAAGCTGGTGATTGTTGCTTCCTCAGGTGAGGAGCTTCCGTGCGGTGCCGTCGTCGGCTACATCGCGGATACCGAAGAGGAGTTCGCCCAGGCCGAGAAAGGGGGCGCACCGGCGATACAGTCGGCTGATACCGCACCAGCAGCCCCCGAAACGGGTGAGCCGGCCCAGCCGGTGGTTGCAAAGGAAGCGATGCCGGCAGTCGGGGCCGGGGAACGGTTGAAGATATCCCCCCTGGCGCGCCGGATGGCGCAAGATCAGGGGATCGACCCCAGGCGCGTTACCGGCAGGGGGCCGGGCGGCCGCATCGTCAGGAAGGACATCGAGGCCGCCAGGAAAGATGTTGTTGCGTGCGTCGCGACGGTTGCAGGAGCGCCGCCTGCTCAGGTAGCCAGCAGCGCATTAGTGGTGCAGAGGGGTAAACGTGCCAAGGAGGTGATCCCGCTGAAGGGAATCCGGAAGGTGATCTCGGAGCACATGCAACACAGTCATTTGGTTTCCGCGCCCGTCTCGGTCATCTCGGAGGTCGATATGACCGAAATGATCCGCCTGCGCGACCGGCTCAACGAAAAGGGGGCAGCTGCAGGCATCTCCATCACCTACACCGACATCTTCATCATGGTAGCGGCCAGAGCCCTGAGAAGGACCCCAATCATGAACTCCAGCTTGATCGGCAACGAGATCCAAGTCTGGGACGACGTCAATATCGGATTTGCAGTTTCTATTCGGATGGAGGATGGCAGCAACGCCCTGGTGGTGCCGGTGGTCCACAATGCGGACCGGCTTTCGCTTCGGGAGATCTGCGCACGGCGCAAGGATCTGATGGACCGGGCCCGTACCGGACGGCTCGCAGTCGACGAGACCTCGGGCGGAACGTTCACCATTACCAATACCGGCACGCTCGGGCCCAGGTGGCACGTCCAGACCCCGATCATCAACCAGCCTGAGGCTGCCATTCTCGGGACCGCCAGCATCGTGGAACGGCCGGCGGTGGTCGAGGGTTCAATCGGCATCAGGCCGATCATGCCGGTTTCCGTCACCTTCGATCACCGGATTATGGACGGCGCGCCGCCGGCGGAATTTCTGAACCATCTGCACGAGATGCTTACCGATCCGCAAATGATACTGGTGTGACGCAGGCAGCGCCATATTTGCGCCCTGAGTTCGTTGGCTACGTCGCCGGCATCCTCAACGTAGCCTCTGGCTACGCCTGCGGTGCCGACTCCTCGCCGCCTGCTCAGGACACAAATCTGACGCCGCTGGAGGGGTTGCTGGAACGATCTGACCGTTTTTGATCAACCTGAAATAAAAGCGTTTGCGAAAGCAATTAGGTTTCACTTCAAGTAAAGGAGATGCTCACATGGAAGAAAATCAGATGATGGAAGATGAGTTCATTTTTAACGGACATGTCGATGATGACGGAGTCAAATGGGTCAAGTCCCGCTGTTTCTTCTGTCACTCGCATTGCAGCATGCTGGTTGGCTCAAAAGATGGCGTCATCGTCAAGATGAAGCCAAATGCGGCCGACTTCTCTTCGAGCATGTGTGAGCGGATTGGTGACAACGGTGAACGGGCCATCAAGTTTCATTACCATCCGAAAAGAATTAATCACGCACTGAAAAGAGTCGGTGAGCGAGGTGAAGACAAATGGGAGCAGATCCCCTACGAACAGGCTCTGGACGAAATCGCTGCCAAGCTCAAAGAACTTAAAGAAAAGTACGGCCCTGAGACGCTGACCGCGATAGAGGGCACCTATCGTTCGGATCACCTCTGGGCCAGAAGCCGTTTCACCAATCTGTGGGGGAACCCGGGCAATATCGCTGACCCGGGAACTATCTGCTGGTGCGCTCTGTACGCAATCAATATGGCAATGTGCGGTTTCACCACGGAAACGGCATTCAACCACACGATTTCACAGTCAAAAACCATAGTCATCTGGGGGACACGGCTTACTGAGCGTTACAGTCCCAAAAGCTGGGTGACCAAGATCCTGAGGGATGCCTACGAGCATCCGTACGAGGAACGCCCCAACCTGATCGTGATCGATCCGGTCATGATCGATCCGGTTCGTCATGCCGACATGTACCTGCAGATCCGTCCCGGAACCGACCTTGCGCTGATGCTGGGGTGGTGCAACGTCATCCTCAACGAAGGGGTTTACGACAGGGATTTCCTCACTAACTGGTCCAATGGCCCGTTCCTAATTCGCATGGACAAAGGTGTCCTGCTGAGGGAAACAGATCTGATTTCGACCGGCAACAGGGAGAACTTCGTAGGGTGGGATGAAACGACCCAAAAACCAGCCATCTGGATTTCCAGTCAGAACCGTTACCGTGATGACGGGGTGAAAAATGCTCTGGAAGGCGAGTACGAGGTTACCCTTGCCGACGGTTCCAAAGTCACCTGCCGGACCTCCTTCGGGCTCATCAAGGAAAAGATCGACGAATACCCGCCGGAATACGTCTCGGACATCACCGGCATCCCGGTGGACAAGATCCGCAAGTCGGCACTGATGTATGCGACCCAAGGGCCGAGCACCATCGGCTGGGGCGTTGCGGTCGATCAGCAGGGCTGGAACGCAACATATGCAGGTATGGCCAAGATGCTGCTCCGCTCCTTCACGAACAATCTTGATATCAACGGGGGCGATTATATTCCCGAACCCGGACCGGTTATCAACGGAAACTTCCCGGTTCGCGACTGTGAGTTGGAACTTGCTGAAAAAGTTTCTCTCGAGGCACGCAAGAAGCTGGTTGGCGGCGACGTTCACAGGTTCATGGGATGGGAAGGTTTCGAACTTCTCGACAAACCGTACCGGGAGATGTGGGACATCCCCAGACCTCAAGTGCACCAGCTCCTGTCGTCCGCACCGATGATCTGGCGGGCCATGCTTCACAGCGATCCGTACCCGGTCAAAGCAGCAATCTGCTGGTCGGGTAATCCGATGATGTGGTCCCCCAATTCCAAGCTGGTGAACAAAGCACTCAGGAGCTTGGATCTGCTCGTAGTCCTGGAATATTTCAAAACGCCGACTGCAGCTTTGGCGGATTACATCCTGCCGGCTGCCGACTGGATGGAACGCCCTCTCTGCTCAACCGTGGAAGATTCTGCGGACATCTATCTTGGCGGCGACAGGGCGGTTCAGCCTCATGCGGACCGGCGGATGGACTATGACTTTTTCCGGGCGATCGGTATGCGTCTCGGACAGGAGAAAGACTGGCCCTGGGAAACGTATGAAGAGGTAATAGCCCATCGGCTTGAACGGGTCGGCATCAGTTACGAGGAGTTCTGCGAGACCGGGTTCCTCCCTCCCAACGTACAGGAGAAAAAGCATGAAATGATAAGGGAGAAGGATGGCCAGGTACGCGGGTTCGCGACTGCCTCACGCAGGCTCGAAATCTATCCCAGTGCTTTTGAAGAGCTTGGTTACAATCCGATACCTTACTATCGCGAGCCGGCAGAGTCTCCGTTCAGTACGCCGGAACTTGCGAAAGAGTATCCCATCATCCTGACGACGGGTGGTCGCTGGTCGCCGATGTTCCACTCCGAGCATCGGGTGCCGGGAACCGGTACAAGAGAAATGTTCCCGTGGCCGATATTCCAGATTCATCTCGAAACGGCCCGCGAACTCGGGATCTGCGACGGCGATTGGTGTTGGCTCGAATCGCCCCGTGGTCGAGTTAAACAGAGAGCACGAATCGGCTTTGATGTCGCTCCGGGAACGATCATCGCCCAACCGAGCTGGTGGTTTCCCGAGCAGCCTGCGGAGGATCCCTGGCAGTGCGGCGCCTGGGAATCCAACATCAACGTACTCACCAATGATGACCCGGCTACTCTCGATGAGATGTGCGGCAACTGGACCAATCGCGGGCTTCTCTGCAAGGTGTATCGCTGTGAGGAGATAGAAAGGGCTTCTGATCGGCTCCCCCCCGAAATGTTCATTGAAGGAAAGTCAGGATATCCCGGGGTTTCGGGTATCACCAACCGGTAATTCGTTTCCATCCGGAGACTCCGGATGAGAAACTGTTGGTTTTCGTTTCGGAAAGTGGGGATTTTTTCTCCTGGCCAGGAAATCGAGGGGTTGCGCGGAGGCGTACACCTGTACGCCGCACAAGCAAGAACGAAGATTGACTCCGCCAGGGAGAAAAAGCACCCTTCCCGGACGGAAACTAATTCGACTGGCAGAGGGCAGGATAGACCTGTTCTCTGCAACCCGCTCACTGGAGCACCAGAGGCAATATGAGCCACGGAATCAGGCCAACTGGGCATAAGGTACGTATCAAACAAGTAAATTGTGTGCACTGCGGCAAATGCCTGCATGTTTGCCCGAGAAAGAATTTCAGGAAGTCAGCCGATGGGAAAGTCGAGGTAGTAGATAAAAACAACTGCAATGGATGCACTAAATGCCGTGACGCGTGTCTGACAAAAGCTATCGTTATAGCGGCCGAGCCATTGCAAAAATATGAGTATGCGAGGCAATTACAACACGCCACAGCTAAAGATGCTAACTCGAAGTAACTAACACACTCACCAGTAAATTCTTCAAATAATGCAAAAAGGAGATATGACAATGGCCTATACCACAGCAAAGGAATCAATCGAAAAAATGCCGGTCGTCTTCGACGCCAATGCAGCAAAAGGATTAAACGCCGTATTCCAGTTCAACCTCACCGGAGATGATGGCGGTCAGTGGAACCTGACCGTAAAAGACGGTACCTGCGAACTTCAGGAGGGGGCACATGCCGCTCCCACGGTAACCCTCACCCTGGCCGGGACGACGTGGCTTTCCATCGTCAACAAGAAAATGAATGCAATGCAGGCGAGCATGAGCGGCAGGTTGAAAACCGTCGGCAACATGCTGACTGCGCAAAAGATACCGACCGTCTTTCCGCTGTAGTAATTCAGCGCATAAAGGCGTGCTTCGAATGACTACGAACAAAGAGATGCGATATAGGCTGAACATCATACATGAAGCACTCTCCCTGGTCACACTTTTGTTCGAGTCTGACAGGAGGATGAACCTTACCGAGCTGTCTTTTGCGAGCGGCATGACGAAAAATAAAGCGTTCCGTTTGCTCACAACGATGGAACAGCAAGGAATGATCGATAAGGACAAGGAGGGAAGATACTATTTCGGCATCAATACATTTATCGCTGCTCGGAATGCTTTGACCCGGATAGATATTCCCGAAGTCTTCCCGTTTCTTGAAAAGGTTGCCATGCAGTTGAATGAAGATGTGTACTTAGCCCGTAAAACGACAGGGCTTCCACTGTTAGTGGATTTCGCAAATTCCCGTCAGCAGGTCACCGTGCGTTCGTGTATCGGTTGTGTACTACGGGATCAGGGAAACGAAAATACCAGAGAACTTGTTAGGGTGTCGGTGGGAGCGTTGGACCCTGATGTTACAACTGTGGCTATCGATCTCCCCATTTCCCGTAACCGGGAAACCGGCGCATTGGTTGTCGTGGCCCCGACATTTAGAATGTCACCAGAACGTATTCGATCAGAAGTTATTCCTGTTTTGCAGGAAACAGTCCGGCAGATGGGTTACTTTCAGGCCGAATCCATGGTGCGGACGTCCCATCTAGAGACGGTGCAGGATGGACAAAAAAGGAGAGCGAAGGACCATTTGGGAGCGAGCGTACAAATACGGTGTCCGTAGGTGCCCCAGACTGTAGCAGTTGTCATAAATCCGTCCGGTCTCCGATAGTACTCCTTCATTGTTGGGCCTTTCAAGGGGTGGGTCGTAATGCCTGCCCCGTTTTTTTCCCCGGTTGAAGCTCGACCCCCCTTAGCATCCTCCATCAGAACCGACCACGCTGGATAGACCGTGAGTCTCACCAGTTCAATGACACCGTAGGCATCGGGAGTGACATAGGCTCTACAGACGCCATGAGCAGCCCCGGCCGAAGCTCGGTCCGTTAGGGCGGCTTCCCAACCGCTTGTGGTAGGCATTCTGGGACGCCGATGTCAGGTCAAATCCAATTTTTCGTTGACTTCGTTAGATCTTCGCCATAAATACCTTCGGTAACAGATGCCGACCCATTCCAGTTGCCTTTGAGGAGAAAAAGATGTGTCCGAAGAAATCAGAACATTTCTCAGACAGCGGTTTTTTGCAGAAGTCGTTGCAGACGCTTAAACAGATCAGCCAGGAGGATTCGTTTGGCCTGGCCGTACTGGATAACCAACTCAGATTTGTTTGGATAAATGATGAATTCGCCTCGTACAGTGGTATGCCGGCCGGACAGCATAGGGGAAGATCGGTGGAGGAGATGAGTTCAAGTCTAATTGCCGCCCTATGGCCGACCATAAGGGATGTATTGGATAAGCGTAAGCCACTTCTTAATCTGGAATTTCAAGTTCCGTCGGAGAGGGGGGTCGGAGATCATTTGTCGCGCTATTTGAAAATCAGCTGCTACCCGTTGCAGACAGAAGATGGAGGAGCGCAGGGCGTTGGCATAGTGGCCAAGGACGTCACCTACCAAAAGCGCAAGGATCGTGATCTGGCTGACCGTCTGCGCTTCGAAGCCATTCTGACCGAGTTTTCTGCCACCTTCATCAATATGCAGATCGGAGATGTGGATAAGAGGATTGAGCAAAGTCTCAAGAGCGTCAACGATTTTTTCGGCTTCGACCGTATTACCGTCTGGCAGTTTTCGCCGGACGACGGTCGCCTCTATTTGACCCATTCTCATCTTGATGCAAATTCACCCCCTGAGGTGCAGCCGCCTCATTTCCTTGATGATGTGGTCCCTGTTTGGGTTGATATGGCCCGCAAGGGACAGATGTTTTTCATTTCCAGGGTGGAGGAACTTCCCGACAACCAATGGCGTGAGAGGAAATACTGCCAAGAGCATGGGGGAATAAAATCGATTCTCTTCATACCTCTGAGTGTAGGCGGCAATGTGTTGGGAGTCATGTCGTTCGTATCGTTAAAATTCGAGACAAAATGGCCGGAAGTATTTGTCCAGAGACTCAGGCTTCTGGGAAATATGATCGCAAACGTCCTCGAACGCAAGCGTGCCGATCAGAGAATTCAGCAGCTCAAGAACAGGCTGGAGGCAGAGAACCTCTATCTGAGGGACCAGATAGATACGGAGCATAACCACGAGTCCGTTGTGGGACAATCCGACAGAATCAGACGTGTGTTAAAGAAGGTGGAACAGGTGGCTTCAACCGACTCCACTGTTCTTATCCTGGGCGAAACCGGCACTGGCAAGGAGCTTGTGGCGCATGCCATTCACAGCATCAGCACCCGCAAGGATCGCGCAATGATCAAGCTCAATTGCGCCGCCCTGCCGTCAACTTTGATAGAATCCGAACTTTTCGGGCGGGAGAAAGGCGCTTTTACCGGTGCATTGGCGAGGCAGATCGGCCGGTTCGAGGCGGCTGATGGCTCGACCATCTTCCTCGATGAAATCGGGGAACTGCCATTGGAATTACAGTCGAAATTGCTCCGGGTGTTGCAGGAAGGGCAGTTCGAGCGACTGGGGAGCCCGACTCCTGTAGCAGTGGATGTACGGGTAATTGCCGCCACCAATCGCGATCTGCGCGAGGAAGTGAAAAGAGGTACCTTTCGTGAGGACCTGTTTTATCGCCTGAATGTGTTTCCCATC
>Ga0134124_10002535_pt1 | contig 14766 bp, 9 predicted proteins | sample KB304_FD_96880 | JGI IMG/M metagenome (GOLD analysis project Ga0134124, IMG submission 96880) | Terrestrial soil microbial communities without Nitrogen fertilizer from Kellogg Biological Station, Michigan, USA - KB3-0-4 | ecosystem: Environmental > Terrestrial > Soil > Unclassified ... | reverse complement strand
GGCTGGGAGTGCAGCCTGGACGATAAACCGCGAGAGGCGAAGCATTTCTATGTGGTAATCGCCATCTCGACACTGGTGGGTATCTCGGTGGATTTTCTTGGAATCAATCCAATCAAGGCGCTTCTCTGGACTGCGGTGATCAATGGTGTACTCTCGCCGCCGCTCCTGCTAATCATCATGCTCGTTTCCAGCAACCGCAAAATCATGGGCGATAAAGTAAACGGGCTGGGCGCAAACATTGTGGGCTGGACCGCGACCGCCGTTATGTTCGCGGCGGCCATTGGGATGATTTTGACGTGGAATCAACAGTAATAGCTCGCCGGATTTCACTCGAAGTTAGATGAGAAACTCCAACGCCAGTCCGGGAGTCACCATGCGAGTGGTCATCCTCGCGCGAATGCTCTCGCATGAGAACCGTAGTCCCTTGCCGCTCTTTCATCCTCGCCGTTTGTCCATCCCACTGAAGCGCTCTAAGGTTTGACCTTCTTTTGTTCTTCGCGCAGACGTTTCTGCTCCTCACGTTGCTTAACGACCAGCGCCGCCTTCACGTCATCGAGGTCATAATGCGGAGTCTGTTCCCCTCCGACTCCTTCGATGCCGAGCCCCGCGGCCAGGCGAAAGCCTTCACACTCAATGGCCATATCCCTCAGGTCCTCAGCGTCGCGGATTTCTTTGTTCCGCCAATCATAGAACGGCTTCCACTCCTCGCGAACGGAAAACTTTGCCGCCATTACCGAAAGAAACTCATCCTTGCTGGCCCACTTGTTTGTTACCGGATATGCCACTCGAATATAAGACAGCCGGCCATCGGTGAACTTGAAAGCAATGCTTTCGACGCCTTCGAAAAATGAGCCTGGGCCGGCCAGGTTGCCGATGTCGGCCGCTTTCAGCTCTGCATTAGACACGCCCACTTCGTTGACCGTGCTGATCGAGAGATTGGGCACTATCTGCTTTATCTCGCTCTCGGTCATTCCCAGATAAAATCGGTCAACCCTCGGCGCTTGTTCACGCGCGAGTGCGCAAACCGTTGGAACCCTAATCCCGGGCTGAATGCCGGGAGCAGCCGGCTTGCCCAAAATCTGCGTCGGATCAAGCTCGAGCCGCGCGCGGGCGGAATGGTAGTCAACGATCGCCTGGTAATACTCCAATCGTGTCGCGGAATAGTTCGACTCGGCATCGATCACTTCCAACAGGTTCGCTTTTCCTGAACGATAGCTCTCAAAGGTCAGGGTCAGGTTCTGCTGAGCCGCGATCGCCGCCTGCGACGCGAATCCGGTGCGATCGATTGCCGAGAGCGCACCCGCGCGGGCTGCGTAGAACTCCTGCTTGAGTTGCGACAGCTCATTGTCCCGCTGGATGTCGAGCGATCGGGCGCGTAACTCGGCCTGCTTCGCGCGGCTCTTGCTCGCCCCGAAATTGAAGATGGGAATATTGAGCGTGATGAGGGCGGAGCCGCCGGAATAGCGGCCCAAAGGTCTGAAATTAGCTGCATCGAAGCCACCGTTCAGCGTGTAGCTCAACTGCGGCCAAAGTTCCCGTCGCGCCACGCGAGCGTCTGCGAGGGCGGCGCGCTTCTGCGCGTCGAGCTGCACGAGCTCAGGACGTAACATGATGGTGTCTTCCCCGTAATCGAAAAGGTCCATCAAATGCGGCGCGGCAGCGGTGAGCCGGGTCACCGTGATGTGGGTTGCGTAGTCCAGTCCCGTCAAAACTCTCAACTGGCTCATCGCTATTGATTCGGAAAGTTGAGCCTGGGCGAGTTCGTCTCGACGCGATCTCGCGGCTGAACGAGCGCGCAGAACGTCTGTTTCTTCGGTCGAGCCGCCTTTCTGCTGTTCTTCGAGCGAGCTGAGAAAGCCCTCCGCCATGGCCAATGCTTCGTCAGCCAGCCGGCGCCGCTGACGTGCGAGCGCGAGACCATAGTATGCGTCGATCGTAGCGAGCACCAGGTTTCGGCGCGCGACCATGGTTCCAGCATGCGCCGCCCCGAGCAACGCCCGCGAGCGCTGCAATTCGGCGTGCAGCTTGCCGGCGACATCGATCGTGCCGCTCACCGCCAGCGATCCAATGCTCTCGTTGATGGCGCTCGAGGCAACAAAACTGGCAATCAGTGGATCGCCGGGCTCCCGCACCATCGAAGGCGTGGTGCCCCAGTAGGTCAGCGGCACATTGAATTGAGGAAGCAGCCCGGCCCGCGCCTGCTTTACGTCTTCGCTTGCGCTTTGCTCGTCGAACTGCGCTTGCCGAAGACTCGCGGCGTAATCCAGCGCCAGCGTCACCGCCTGCTCAACTGACAGCGTGCGAGTCGTCGTCGTCGCGCTGCCATACGGGTAGTCGTAATATGGTGGCGGCGGCGGGGGCTGCTGGATCTGACCCGCCTGACCCGGCCCGGTTGGTGTTTGCGGTGCCGTCGTCATCGCTGGCGTCTTTTCTCGAACTACATTCGGTTGTTGGCCCATCGAATTGATCACCGCCGACAGGGCGAAGATCATAGGAAGCGAGAAACGGATTAGCTTACTCTTTTTCAAGTTAGACTCTCCTTCACCAGAGTGATGGCGAACAAAGTAATCGACTTTTGCTGAATATAGAAAGCCCGCTTCGGGGGGTTCGCTTCATCCGCAAGCGAGAGCGGGGTTCTGAAGCATTTGACATATACTTCGTGAAATGAGCCTGACCATTTATTTCCTTCGCCACGGACAAACTGAATTCAGCCGCGAAGACAACTTCTGCGGCTCCGGGTTAGACCCGGAGCTAACACCCGAAGGGATGAAAATGGCCCAGGCTTTTGCTGATGCTTATCGGGCCACGCCGTGGCGCGCAATCTACTCCAGCAGTTTGCGGCGAGGCGTTACAACCGGGCAGCCTCTTTGTGAAGCTCTCGGTATACAACTGCAAGTGCGCGAAGACCTGAATGAGATTGCTTATGGTGCGTGGGAAGGACTCACAAAAGAAAAAGTCGAGCAAACGTATCACGACGATTACATAAGTTGGCTGGCTGATCCTGCATGGCACGCGCCTACCGGAGGAGAGTTGGCCACAGTAGTTGCCCGGCGTGGTTTGCGTGTAATTGAAGAGATCAAACACGGGTTTAGCGATGGACGCGTCTTAGTCGTTTCTCATAAGGCGACGATCAGGATTATTCTCTGCAGCTTGCTGGGCATTGATGTGGGGCGCTTTCGCTACCGGATCGCTTGTCCCGTAGGATCCGTGAGCATGGTCGAATTCACTTCCCAAGGCCCGCTGCTGCAGGTGCTGGCTGATCGCTCACACTTGAGTGAAACGCTGCGAACTCTGCCGGGCACATAGTACTTCCAGGGCGAAAAACCGCTTGCACCCGTTACGACGCGGCCACGAGTTTTTCCAGCTTCTCGAACTTCGCCATCATGTTCTCGTTGCGCGCCCGACTGTTGGACACACTAAACCGAACCTCGGACGATCTTCTCAAGTCCTGAAAACCGTCTAAGACAGGGAATCTACTGAACCTGGGCATGAATAGTTTCGGAAAGAGGTGACTCATTGCCGGCGAATGACTTGAAAAAACTTCTGGAACGCATTCACACCCGACTCGATGAAAGTTCGGTCGGCATAAGTCACATCGTGGGCGATCTCGCCCCGCCCGATTTAGCCAATCTGATAAATCAACTGACTCTGGCCGAAGCTGCCACGGTGGTTTCGATGCTCCCACCGCCTCGAGCCATCGAGCTCTTTAACGAACCAATCATGCGCCGCCGGGCCGCGATCCTTGAACAGTTGGAGGCATCACGGGCGGCGGAGATTCTTTCAGGACTTTCTGCCGACGAGCGGACCGACGTGGTGCAGAAGATGAACCACCACGAGCGGCATCGCATTCTGCCAAAACTCACGGGCGAAATGCGAAGGGAACTCGAGGGCCTGCTCCAATATCCGCCGCATACGGCCGGCGGCATCATGACCACCGAGTTCGTGCAGCTCCAAAAAAAGATGACGGTGGGGGACGCACTCAAGCACATCCGTTCCGTCGCGCGAGAGAAGGAATCGATCTATGCCTGCTATGTAATGGAACCGCGCAGTGGACGTCTACTCGGGGCCGTATCGCTGCGCGATCTGGTCATGGCTGAGTTAAGCACGCCGGTCACCGAAGTCATGCGCCAAAAACCGGTGACCGTGCAGGCGCTGGACGATCAGGAAGACGTCGCCCGCAAAATCGGCAAGTACAACTTGTTGGCGGTGCCGGTCCTGGAAAAGGACGACCGAGTCGTCGGCTTCGTCACCGTCGACGACGTGGTTGACGTGCTGATCGAGGAAGGTACAGAGGACTTTCTGCGCATGGCGGCCGTTGAACCTGGGGCCCTCGATCGACCGTACATGCAAGTTTCGCTGCCGCTCATGATCAGGAAGCGCGCCGGCTGGCTTGTCATCCTTTTTCTCGGCGAAATGCTCACAGCGACTGCCATGAGTTTTTTTCAAGACGAAATAGCCAAAGCCGTCGTGCTCGCGCTCTTTGTGCCGCTCATCATTTCTTCCGGCGGCAATTCCGGTTCTCAGGCTTCGACACTCGTCATTCGCGCACTGGCGTTAGGTGAAGTTACTTTGAGCGACTGGTGGCGCGTTATGCGACGCGAGGTTTTTTCCGGACTGGGATTAGGGGTCATTCTTGGCACGATCGGATTCCTGCGGATCACCGCCTGGTCGGCGTTTTCAAATATTTACGGACCGCACTGGCCGCTAGTGGCGCTTACCGTGGGCGTCGCGCTGATCGGTATTGTGTTATGGGGCACGCTGGCCGGATCGATGCTGCCTTTCCTGCTGCGCCGTTTGGGCTTTGACCCCGCCACCTCCTCAGCGCCGTTTGTGGCCACGCTTGTCGACGTTACCGGACTAATGATCTATTTCGGTGTGGCGGTACTAATCTTACGCGGCACGCTTTTGTGAAGAGGTTTCGAAAAACCTAAATCAGAACTATCTTGAGTTGCGACCCGTTTTTGACAAGCAGCGGATCGTTTTCAAACTCTCCTTTGAAAAATTCGTGCGGTGAAATTCAATAACGTTCCAACAACGCCTCCATAAACGGGTCCCAGAACGCCCGCAAACCAGGCCCAGAACATTATTATGAAGAGAACCGACCAAAGGAATTCCTTCAAGTTGGGTTGGGGACTGGCAAGTGTTTCTTCAAGAGCCCAAAATCCAATGTGAGAAACAGTGCAAAGAATCCCTATCGCCATTCCCTGAGAGGCAGCAAAAAGAAGCTGCTTAGGACGCGATCCGGCTAAAATAGCCGCGCCCAACAGAGAGCCGCATATTCCTGCAACCGAAGCAGGCGCGATGATTCGATATAAGCCGTATGTTGAACTAAGGATTATTTTTAGATTCCAACTTGGACCCAGCAGGTAAGCAAAATAGGACAACTCTAGGACCCCGAACGCGAGGGCAAACCATAATCCCGCCGCCAGACGCATCAGCAGAGTAGGCTTCGCAAAACTTTCCGAACTCTGTTTGTCATTACCTTCGTTCATTCAATCTCAGGTTAGAAAGGTGTGTGATTACAGTAGGCGCGTAAGAAGTGGTAGCGCATACGGGACTCGAACCCGTGATCTCTGCCTTGAGAGGGCAGCGTGTTAACCAACTACACCAATGCGCCGCAATTGACTTCCGGGATTATAGGGGTCGCCTGTCCGGCGTCGCAAGTCAGTTCGCCAAAGAATCAGTATCCACAGATTACAGATTACATAGCTAAGAGTGCTGATCAGCTGAGTAGCCTTGCCGTCATTTTAGAAATCGCGACACTTGTCATGGCGCGTCTGCTCGTACCAGGTTGAGTTTATCTGCGTAATCTGCGGATGGTTTTTTATGAAAGCATGGTTCGCGAATGTGCGCGGCATCACATTTCGCCGGGGACGACGCGTGATATACTCCCGCTCGCAACTTATTCATCGACCTGGTGTCAGAAGCCCGACCGTAAGGGAGGGCTAGTTTACACTGGTCGCCCTTGCTTACGCGCGGGCTTCTGACACAGTAATCTGGCCAACCTAATGAACATCGCGGTGCTCAACGAGTCTGGAGCGAGCGAAGCGCGCGTCGCTTTGATGCCGGATTCGGTCAAGAAGCTCGTCGCCGCCAAAGCCCCAGTTTCGATCGAAAGCGGCGCGGGCCTGGGCGCCGCGCGCACCGATGATGATTACCGCGAAGCGGGCGCGACTCTCGTTGCGGATCGAGATGCGTTGCTCGCATCCGCTGACATCCTCGTAGGGATCAGCCGGCCTGCCGCAAGCGATTTTCAAAAAATGAAGAAGGGCGCAGTGGTCCTCAGCTTTTTGCGCCCGCTCGATGAACCACAAGCGTTGGTCCCGGCCCTCGAACAAGGCCTGACAACTTTCTCGATGGAGCTGGTTCCGCGCATCACGCGAGCGCAGGCGATGGACGCCCTCTCGTCGATGGCCACAGTCGCCGGTTACAAAGCCGTGCTGCTCGGCGCTAATCGCATACCGCGCATGTTTCCTTTGTTGATGACCGCGGCGGGCACAGTGCCGCCGGCGCGCGTGCTGGTGTTGGGCGCCGGCGTCGCGGGATTGCAGGCGATTGCTACGGCGCGAAGACTCGGCGCCGTGGTCGAAGCGTACGATGTGCGCGCCGCGGCCGGTGAACAGGTGAAGTCACTGGGCGCGACTTTTTTGGAAGTCGATCTCGGCGGTATTCAAACCGAGGACAAAGGGGGCTATGCCGTCGAGCTTTCAGAAGAAGCTCTGAAACGAGGCCGCGATCTAGTGGCCGAGCATGCCAGGAACGCTGATGTGATCGTTACTACAGCACAAGTACCCGGCCGCCGGGCCCCACTTTTAATGGACGAAGCGGCCGTGAAAGGTATGAAGCGCGGCTCAATCGTTATCGACCTGGCGGGCGCCACAGGCGGAAACGTCGTCGGTAGCAAGGCTGATGAAGAAGTGGAACTCGACGGCGTAACCATTCTCGCGCCGACGAACCTTCCCGCGACCGTTCCCGTTCATGCCAGCCAGCTTTATTCGCGCAACGTAACTTCGTTTCTGAATTTGCTGATCAAAGACGGCGAGTTGAATCTCGACATGAACGACGACGTAATCGGGCCTTCGTGTGTCACGCATGAAGGCAAGTGGATGAATCAACGTGTGGCGGCGGCCCTCAACGTTGCCCGGTGACGGTGGCACGCGCATCCTGCGCGTGATCTCACGGGCGAGACGCCCGTGCCACATTGATTTTTCAGGAGGAAGACTGATGAGGCGCAATCAATTACTTACCTTAATTCTGACCGCAACGTTGTTTGCCCCGACCGTCGCGCTCGCGCAAAAGAACAAACCGCCCAGAACTTCATTATCGACAACCGCCGCCAATCCTTTGCCGGCAATCAGGTTCACTGAGTACACGCTGCCGAACGGCCTGCGCGTCATCTTTCACGAAGATCATTCGACGCCAATTGTCGGCGTCAACCTCTGGTATCACGTCGGTTCGAAAAACGAGACCCTCGGCAAGACCGGCTACGCTCACCTTTTCGAGCACATGATGTTTCAGGGCTCGAAGAATTACGACAACGATTACTTCAATCCGATTCAGGAAGCAGGCGGAACGCTCAACGGCTCGACCACTACAGACCGCACGAACTATTGGGAGGTGGTCCCGTCAAACTTTCTCGAAACAGCACTTTTCATGGAAGCCGATCGGATGGGTGGCCTGCTCGATGTTCTGAACGAAGCCAAACTCGCTAACCAGCGCGACGTGGTCAAGAACGAGAAGCGGCAAAACTATGACAATCGTCCCTACGGACTGGTGGGCGCGAAGATCAACGAAACGCTCTATCCAAAGGACCATCCTTATCACTGGCTGACCATCGGGTCCCTTGATGATTTGACCAAGGCTTCGATTGCCGACATCAGCGACTTCTTCCGCCGCTTTTACACGCCGAACAACGCGAGCCTGTGTATTGCCGGCGATTTTAATCCGCAGCAGGCGCGGCAATGGATCGAGAAATATTTCGGGCCAATCCCGCGCGGTCCGCAGGTGCCGGTGCTCAACGCCCGCCCGGCGGTTTTGACTGAGCTGAAGCGGATCGAGTTGGAAGATCGCGTCGCGCTGCCGCGCCTGTACATGGTTTGGCCGACGCAGCCGCAGTTCACCGCTGATGCCGCCGCCACTGACACGCTCGCGGCCGTGCTCGGCAGCGGCAAGAATTCGCGGCTATACAAGACGCTGATCTACGATCGACAAATTGCGCAGGACGCTTCAGTTTTTAACAACACCCAGGAATTAGCCGGACAGCTTCAAATCATCGCAAGCGCAAAACCCGGCCACACCCTGGCTGAACTGGAAACTGCGATCAATGAAGAAGTTGAAAAGCTAAAGCAGACTGGCCCAACGCAAGATGAACTCGAGCGCGCCTACAACGCGCGTGAAGCCCGCATCATTTATAGTTTACAAACCATCGGCGGTTTTGGCGGCAAGAACGACCAGCTGAATCAATACAACACCTTCCTGGGCCAGCCGGATTATTTCCAACGCGAATTGTCGCGTTATCGCGCCGTCACCGCCAAAGATGTGCAGCGCGTTGCCAACCAGTATCTGACAGACAAACGACTGATAGTCAGTGTCAAGCCATCGGGCGGCGGCGGCCGTGGAGGCCGCGGCGCGGGCGAGTCAACTGCGGCCGAAGGAGCCGGAGACGCCACGCCCACGCAACAGCCATCACAACCGCCCCCGGGAACCAAGAGGACCGCGGACGCGGAAGAGGCGATGCAGGCAAAGCTGCCCAAGCCGCAAGCGGATCCGATGCTGAAGCTCCCGGTAGTTCAACGTCGCAGGCTTTCCAATGGTTTGGAAGTCCTCATCGTCGAACAGCATGAGTTGCCCGTCGTGAACATGAATCTGGTGATAAAAACCGGAGCGGCGAGCGATCCGGTCAGCACGCCGGGCCTGGCCAGTTTGACCGCAGACTTGTGGGACGAAGGCACCAAAACGCGCAGCGCCCTCGAGTTGTCTGAAGGGTTGGCCGCGATTGGGTCGCGGCTAAACACCAGCGCAGGTTGGGATGCCACCAGTGCGAACCTGATCACGCTTGCGCGTCATCTTGATCGCGCGCTCGAATTGTATGCGGACACGATCATCAATCCGGCTTTCGACGCGGCGGAATTCAAACGCCTGCAGGGACGGAGACTTACCAATCTGCAACAACAACGCGATAACGCCAACGCGATCGCGTCACAGGTGTATGCTTCGCTGCTGTTCGGACCGAACCACCCGTACGGTCATCCGGCTGTGGGCAATGAAGCTTCGCTCAATTCGTTGAGCGCCGCCGATGTCCGCCGCTTCTATGAAACTTACTACCGGCCAAACAACGCCGCACTGATTATTGCCGGCGATGTAAAACCCGCGACGATCATTCCTAAACTCGAGCGCGCTCTTGCCGGTTGGAAGGGTGGCGAAGTTCCGGCGCCGGTTAATGTCAGCGCGCCCGCGCCCCGCACCCAGGCCGAAATCTTCATCATCGACAAACCCGGCGCGGCACAATCGGTGATTCAGATCGGACAAGTTGGCGTAGCTCGTGGAAACGCGGATTATTTTCCCCTGCTGGTGATGAATTCGATGCTCGGCGGCGCGTTTGTCTCGCGCGTCAATTTGAATCTGCGCGAAGACAAGGGTTACACCTACGGCGCCCGCACTTCTTTCGATTACCGGCGCGGGCCAGGACTGTTTACCGCCAGCGCCGGCGTGTTCACCAAAGTGACCAAAGAATCAGTGGTGGAATTCATAAAGGAACTGCGCGGTATTCGTGGCGAACGTCCGGTAACTGAAAAGGAATTGAGCTATTTCAAAGAGTCGCTCATTCGCAGCTATCCGCGCGGTTTTGAAACGCCCGAACAAATCGCGAACCGTCTATCCGACGTGGTTTTGTACGGACTGCCTGACGATTACTTCAACAGCTACGCCGCCCATGTTCGTGCGGTCACCCTGGCTGACGTAACGCGCGCAGCCAACCGTTATCTCGATCCATCACGCATGGCGATCCTGATCGTCGGTGATCGCAAAGTGATCGAACCCGGTCTGCGCTCGCTTACAGACGTAAGCAGAAGCGTCGTGTTGCTTGATACTGAAGGCAAGCCGGCAGGCACAGGAAATTAGCAGGTAATCCACAGATTACGCAGATTACACAGATAAGGATCAGACAGGATTCACATGATGAACAGGATAAGAAAACAGAGGTTCATTCTGCTTTCTAATTCTGTCAATTCTGTTCGTCCTGTCCATCACTTCTTGCGCGTGTAATCTGCGTAATCTGTAGATAGTTCAGGAGAATCGATGTCATCCCAATCCATCATCGCTGCGCTCTACGTTTTTGCGCTCGCCGCTTTTCTTGGCTATCAGGTGATCTCGCGCGTGCCGCCGCTTTTGCACACGCCTTTGATGTCGGCGACAAATGCGATCTCAGGCATTTCGCTGGTCGGTTCGATTGTGATTGCCGGCGGAACCGGGCCGCATCACAGCAAGGTGGCGATGGTGCTCGGGTTTATCGCGGTGGTTTGTTCGACGACGAACGTGGTGGGCGGCTTTGTGATTACCGATCGTATGTTGCGGATGTTCAAAAGGAAAAAATGAATCCGCAGATTACGCAGATTACACAGATAAGATGCTAATCAGTTAGGGAGAATCTGTTTACCTATGCTCTACCGTCAATGGTTTCTTTCGGGTTCATACCGGCTTCTTAACGGGCTTGCCTTCTTATCTGCGTAATCTGTGAAATCTGTGGATAGATGCTAATGCACTGGCAAACCTACTTCATCGAGTTCAGTTACCTGCTCGCTTCAATTCTTTTCATTCTCGGATTGAAGGGCTTGAGCCATCCCGAAACCGCTAAACGCGGAATGCACATGGCTGAGTTCGGCATGCTGATGGCCATCATCGGCACGCTCATGCACTTCGAGATCGTTTCGTATACCTGGATCATTGTCGGACTCTTGCTGGGCTCTTCTCTGGGCGCAGTCATGGGCGTTTGGGTACCCATGACCGCGATGCCGCAACGAACCGCACTATCACATGCATTCGGCGCGTTTGCAGCAGCTTTGGTCGGCATCGCCGAGTACTACAGCTACACGCACGGCTTTAAACCTCTGGCTGAGCTCGATCATTTGAAGATGGGCGCGATGGGTTTCGAGATCATGCTCGGCTCGTTGACGACCACGGGCAGTCTGATTGCTTTCGGGAAACTGCAGGGCATCGTACCGGGCAAGCCTCTCGTGTATCGCGGGCAAAATATTTTCAACATGACGCTGCTGGCGGTGACCATCGGACTCTTCATCTACCTGATTTTTGTCCCGACCGCGGTAATTCCCTTCTACGTCATGCTCACCCTCGCGTTCGTGTTTGGAGTTTTGCTGGTATTGCCGATTGGTTCAGCGGACATGCCCGTGGTGATGTCGCTGCTGAATTCATACGCAGGCCTGGCCTCGGCCGCCACCGGATTTGTGCTCGGCAATAACGTGCTGATTATTGCCGGCACGCTCGATGGGTTCTCGGGATTCATTCTCTCAATCCTGATGTGCCGCGCGATGAATCGTTCGCTCACCAATGTGCTGTTTGGCGCGTTTGGCAGCGCCGCCACTGCTGCCGCAGGCGAAGGCGAGCAAGGCGAAATGCGTGAAGTCGGGCTGGAAGACATCGCGGTGCAACTCGCTTACGCCGGCAAAGTTGTGTTTGTGCCCGGATATGGTCTCGCTACCGCGCAGGCCCAGCACGCGGTCCGCGAGCTCGCCAGCGTTCTCGAGAATCGCGGTGTCACCGTGAAATATGGAATTCATCCGGTGGCCGGACGCATGCCCGGGCACATGAACGTGCTGCTGGCGGAAGCCAATGTGCCGTATTCGCAGTTATACGAGCTCGAACAAATCAACCCTGAATTCCCCACCACCGACGTCGCCGTCGTGATCGGCGCCAACGATGTTGTCAATCCCGACGCGCGCGATAACCCGAGCAGCCCGATCGCGGGCATGCCCATCCTGGAAGTTGATCACGCCAAATCCGTCGTCGTGCTCAAACGCGGCCAGGGCAAAGGTTTTTCCGGTTTGGAAAACCCTTTGTTCTTCAAACCCGTAACAGGCATGTTGTATGGCGACGCAAAAGACACGCTTACCAAGCTGGTGAGCGCCGTTCAGCACGCGTAGCACGCGCATCTTGCGGGTGATTCACGGTCGGGACCCTGCCACGCGTAAGTACATTTGCGCGGCGTCTTACAATAAACTAAAAGAAGCTCTTTCCCCTGGGAGTGCTCGATGAAAAGCAGGCGATTATCTCTCTCGTGTGCGGTACTTATTGGAGTGGCAATGACTATCAATTCCATGCCGGCGGCTACGGGCCAGAAATCCGGTGCGCTGTCACTGCTTGATTTGCAGGAAGGCCAGCTAGTCAACGGCTTCCAGACCGAAGCGTTGTACCTGAACGATTCTGACCGGCCCTTCGGCGCTCGTTTCCGGCACGTGCGCTCAGGATTCACGCTCGACTTTCTGCAAATCCAGTCAGTGCCGCAGGTCTTTGCATGGGTCAACTCGTTCCCAACTTCCGATCGCGGTGAACCGCACACGCAGGAACATCTGCTGCTAGGCAAAGGCAACGTGGGCCGCATGCATTCCGGTCTGGAAGGAATGTCGCTGGCCAGCTCATCCGCCTTCACCCAACAGTGGCGCACTTGTTATCACTTCCATACGGCTGCGGGGGCCGAGGTCTTTTACAAACTTTTTGAGAGTCAGATGGATGCGCTGCTTCATCCGGACTACACCGATGAAGAAATTCGACGCGAAGTCAGTCACTGGGGCATCAACGAGAACCCGGCTACCAAAGCCCTGCGCCTTGAAGAGAAGGGCACGGTCTATCAGGAGATGGTGACGACATACGATCGTCCCGTCAGTCTTCTGTTTCGTTCTGAAAACCAAATGCTCTATGGCGCGGCGCATCCGCTTGCCCTGTCGGCCGGCGGCTGGCCCGCGAGCATCCGTGAAATGAAAGCGGAAGACATCCGCAAGTTCCATGCGGACAATTATCATCTCGGCAACATGGGCATGGTGGCGTCCTTCCCGAACGAGATGCCTATGGACGATGTATTGCGACGGCTCGACGCGATCTTCAACCGCATCGAGCCGAAACAAGAGACCCGCAAATATCCGAGCGAGGCTGATCTGCCCGCGCCGCAACCGGCCACGCCCGGCGAGATTCGTCTGGTTGAATATCCGGACAAGAATGAACAGCAACCGGGCTGGGTGATGTTCGCTTATCCGGCCACGCTCAAACTCGACACACAGGACAAGACCCTGCTCAATCTGTTCCTCGCAAACATCGCCGGCGACGCGACCACCAACCTCTACAAGATGTTCATCGATTCGAAATCCCGAGTGGCGGACACCGGGGCCAAAAGCGTCTTCGCGTTTCTCGACGACGAGATGGTGGCGGGAAATCCGATCTACGTAGGTTTGACGGACGTGGTGCCGGCGAACATGACGAACGAAAAGATCGCGGACATCCGTCTGAAGATCATGAACGAGATGAAGCGTGTGGCGTCGTTCGCGGAAGGCTCGCCAGAGTTGAAAGAGTTCAACGATCGGCTCAAGAGCCGCGTGATCCAGACCCGGCGCTCGCTCGCAAAGTTCGTCAACTCGCCTCCGGGATTTGGATTTCGCAATACATTCTCGGACTGGATGACCCACCTGCTCGATCTCAACCGCACGCCCGGCTTTCGCAAGTCAGTCACCCTCAAGCCTGAGCTGAACGCCATTGACCAAAGCCTGGCGTCTGACAAGAACGTGTGGCGTGAGTTGATCGCTCGCTGGCGCCTCGCCGATACAGTGCCTTACGCCGTCGCCGCCAAGCCTGCGCCTCAACTCAGTGCACAGGGTGAACAGGAACGGGTCGCGCGCGCGAAGGCCGAGGCCGTGCGTCTGATGAAAAAATATGGCGTGGCTACTGAGCAAGAGGCTGTAAGTCGATATAAAGCTGAATACGATGCCACGACTGCGGAGCTCGAGCGACTGGCGAAGCAGTCGAACGAGATGAAGTTTCTCGACAAGCCGCCGCTCACTCTCGATGATCAACTCGACTTCAAAGTGGCGACGCTCAACGGCGGCGTGAAGATGGTCACATCGAAATTCGAAAACATGACCAGCGCCACGACCGGCATCGCGCTTCGTCTCGACGGCGTGCCCCAGGACAAGCTTGTCTATCTGTCCGCCATGCCGGCCCTGCTCACCCAAACCGGAGTGGTTAAAGACGGCAAGGCAATTCCCTTCGAGCAAATGAGCGAGATGCTGCGCAAAGAGATTCTCGCTTTGAATAGTTATTTCAGCACGAATTTTCGCACCGGCCGCGCCGAACTGGTGATGCGCGGCTCAGGCAACGACACGGCTGAGTCCAAACGATCGCTTGAATGGATGAAGCTGGTTTTGACGTCGCCAAACTGGCGCGAAGACAACCTCGCGCGTATTCGCGATCTGGTTGATCAGGTATTGAGCGGCATGCGCAACCGCACCCAGTCGGCCGAGGAAAACTGGGTAAACGATCCGGCTGACGCCTACTGGCGACAGGACAGTCCGCTGCTGCTTTCTGTTTCTTCATTCATGACACAGGCGCACAACGCGCATCGACTGCGCTGGATGCTGAAAGATGCCGGTGACGGCGCGAACCGCGAAGCGATTTCCAGTTTTCTTTCCAGCCTCTCGGGCGCCAAAGGCAATCGCGAAGAATTAAAGTCGCTGCTCGCCTTGATGCGCGGGAAGACCGACGCACAGG
>Ga0134124_10002533_pt1 | contig 14772 bp, 11 predicted proteins | sample KB304_FD_96880 | JGI IMG/M metagenome (GOLD analysis project Ga0134124, IMG submission 96880) | Terrestrial soil microbial communities without Nitrogen fertilizer from Kellogg Biological Station, Michigan, USA - KB3-0-4 | ecosystem: Environmental > Terrestrial > Soil > Unclassified ... | reverse complement strand
TTTCCCTCTTATGTCTTGCAATCAGACCATCGCACGCACAAGTTTGGCCAAACAAGCCGGTGAGAATTATCGCGCCGTTTGCGCCGGGCGGCGCGGCAGACACACTGGGGCGGATCGTAGCCGACCCGCTGTCGAGCATCTTCAAGCAACAATTCTTTGTTGAGAATCGCGCTGGTGCCGGCGGCATGATTGGTGCCGCCGCGGTCGCGACTGCGGCGCCTGACGGCTACACTTTCGTTGTCTCCGGCATTGCCTCGCACGTGATTGCGCCGGCGATGAGCCCAAACCCTGGCTTCGACCCGGTACACGATTTTACCCACATCGCCTATCTCGGCGGTCCACCGGTCCTGTGGATCGTACATCCCTCTCATCCAGCGAAGGATTACAAGGAATTCCTTGCCTACGCGAAGGCCAGCACGAAACCGCTCGACTATATCTCGCCCGGCACCGGAACGCAGGGCAACCTCTTCGCCGAGGGCCTCGCGCTGCGCGAAAAATTTAGAATCACCCACATTCCCTATAAGGGCGCGGGGCCCGCGCTGGTTGACCTGGTTGCCGGCCACGTGCCGTTCGGCTCCGTCACCTTCTCCTCGGCTGCGGAACTAGTCCGCGCCGGCAAGGTGCGCCCGCTAGCGGTCTCAGCTGAGCGACGGCTCGCCAATTTCCCCGATATCCCGACTTTCCGGGAGCTCGGCTACGACGATCTGGTCACCGCAACCTGGTTCGGATTTTCTGGCCCGGCGAACTTGCCGCCCGACATAACTCGTGCGCTCGGTCGCGAGATCACGAATACTTTGCATCAGCCGGAGGTGCTCAAGCGCATGGCCCAGGATGAGATTGAGATCAGATTGATGACACCCGAGCAATTTACGGAGTTCCTTGCGGGCGAAGTCGCACGCTGGGCACCGCTGGCGAAATCGCTTAATGCAACCGCAAACTAGATCGGCACGGCTATCGCCTCAAAAGCGCTGTCGCAGTTGATAAGATCGACCCGCTTCTGGACGATGCGAAAACTGGCACCAACACAGCGCAGCCGGTGGTGCTGGCGGCCGGCAAACATGCGCTGTGCGTCGTCGCGATATTCGACCATGATGACCGTCGAACCGACGACGAATTCGCCCCTTGGCGCGTCAGCCTGCTCGACGATAACGTTGCCGACGAGGTGTGCGGTGCGAGACGGCGGCGTTTGCACATGGATGAGCGGATGCTCGAGCCGGTCGACCCGCGTCTTCATCAATTCACGGTCGTCGTAGAACAGCGATGCCTGATCGAACGGGCTCCGCTGGTCTGGCACCGCCGGGACCCAATAAGTACCGTCGTCCGTGAACAGCGCCATCCAGTCGCGAAAGCGGCGCGCGTCCAGGAGCGTCGCCTCATGGATCAGAAAATCTTCAAACGCTACGCGGTCAATACCGGCGCCGTCCGAGCTAGCAGCCTCCATCAGATCGCCTCACGCATATAACCGAGCCAAGCCTTGTATTGTGCGCGCACGACCATCTCATGAGTAGCGAGTCCCCGGGTCGCGTTGAGCTCGCGCTCGGGCTCCTCGTCCCCGAGCCCGCGCGAAATATCGACCCAGTCGGTGAGATTGCTGCGCAACCCCTTCTGTGTGCGCACGAACGATTCCAGATCGTCGGTTTGCACGAACGACGCCGCAGAATGAGTGACGTTGAGCAGACGGATATTGCCAAAATTCATCGATTCGGGTGCACCGCAGAGACGGATCGGATAGATCGTGACTTCGGTACGATCCACTGCGAGCGGCTTGACCACGCGCACATGGATGTTGAGCCCCATGATCGACATGTTGGGATAGATCAGGGAGTTGTGCAGGCGCGGGGTGAGGATCTGCATCGCCCGCTCGGCCCCTACCTTGTCCGCCAGCATGCGCTTGTACTCGTCGAAGGCCGGGCTGGACCGCTTGCCGTCGTCGAGGATCGTATTGCTGGTCCAGCCGTGGCCGTTGCCGACAATGTAACTCTTGCGGTCCTTCCAGCTGCCCGCGGTCTGTTGCTTCTTCGTCTCGATGACGGCAGCACCCTTCTGGTCGCCCTCGCGGCGCGCAAACTGCACGCCTTCCTTATTGACGGTCGAGGCGTGGCCGAACGGGACGTGGTAGGAATCCAGCACGTTTTCGACTTGGAGCTTCCAGTTTCCGTTATAGACGTAGCGATGCATGCCGACGTCGAGCGCCAGAGTACCATCGGGCGCACGATCCACGAGATCGTCGATGTTGCCCTTCATTGAGCCGATATGATCCTCAAAGCTCGGCCCGGTCGCGGCGAGACTCGCGAATATAAAGCCGCGGTAGTCGCCGATGCGTGGTGCGCGTGCGAGCCCAAACGCCTCCTTATCGAAGCCTTTGCCGCAACCCTCCGGGACCGGAACGGACAGCAGCCTTCCGTCAGTGTCGTAAGACCAGCCGTGATAGCAACACACGAGCCGGGGCGCATGACCCTTACGCTCATTCACCACCTTCGCGCCTCGGTGACTGCAGCTGTTGAGCAGCACCTGCACACTGCCGTCGCTGTGGCGACACATGATCACGGGCTGACGACCGAGCTCATTGGTGATGTAGTCCCCCGGCTTCGGCACTTGACTGGTGTGACCGACGAACAGCCAAGCAGATTCGAAAATGCGTTCCATCTCGAGCTCGAACAGTTCGGGATCGGTATAGACGCGTCGATGGACGCGGCCCGGCTCGATGAGTTTTGCGATGTCTTCCGTGTATCCGTTGCGCATGATTTGTGTTTCTCCAATTCGATCCGGTTCTATCCGACGCCTTTTTGGAGGTAGCGCTTTCGGATCGTCTTAGAATGATGGATAAGCGGATGCGGGCAGGCAAACCGCTCTACTTCGCTGCGTGGTGAGCGTAGTGCTGCACCTCCATGTTGACGAGTTGCGCCGGCGAGGCGGTCTCCTCAAGCATGTCCCAGCTCTTGAGCCAGTCGTAGGTGCGCTGCATCTCGTCGACTGGAATCGGCGCTGGGTCGCAAACCTGAAGGCGGCTCTCGCGCAGGTCCTCGACTTTCAGCGCCGCGATCTCAGGATCGCTCTTGCCGTGATAGTCGATGAAATAATGGAGATAGGAGCGTTTATTCGCGTTGATGCGCCGGGCGGCCTCGCGCACCGCGCGATTGAAGGCGACGTAGGTTTCGGCGTCCACCCGGTCGGAAGCGACCTCGGTGCCGTGGAAGAAGGCGGAGCAAACTAGGCGGCAACCCTTCTTTTCGGCCAGTGTGACGTGCGGCTCGGTCAACGTAACAGCGTCGACTTCACCGTTGAGAAGGGCCGCGAGCCGATACCGCGACCCGTTCGGCGCAAGGCAGAGCTTAATCTCCTCGCGCCGAACGAACCCCTGAAGCATGTGTAGCGCGATATAATGGGTGCCGAAATAAAATGGCACCCCGATCACCTTGTTAGCGAGCTGCTGTGGCGTATAGACCGGCGAGTCCGGAGCCACGACCATCGCAGCGTACGAAACAATGGCACGGCGGCCGAGCTGGCGGCTACCGGCATTGGTCGAACCAACGCGGCAGTAGTTGCCCCACTCGCAGGCGTTATACATATCCGCCTGACCCTTTTCGAACAGCTTTCCGTGACTGGTGAACGGATTGACGCCCTTCGGGCTGGTGATCGTGACGTCGACCTTCTTCTCGACACCCTGCTCGCGGTCGGCCCACTCCACGCGAAGGCCTTCTTTCTCGAACAGGCCCTCATCATAGGCAACTAGCTCCGGCAATCCTTGGAATGGCGCGGTGGTCTCGAGCACAAGTGTCTTCACGTTTCTGCTCCCTGGCCGGATCGTCCGCGTGTCCCGGCGGCACCGTTCTTGTCGTTGGCTCCTGTTGAATTACGGCAAAGATCGCAAGTCAAGGCGTCCTACTGCAGTTTTGTTGAACAATAGTATACCACCCCACTCCGCTTCGGCGCGATAGATGATTACTTGTGATCGAATGTTCAGCACACGTGAGAAAAGTGCGCTTTGGAACGCCGACCGGCTGCTCGTTCAAGAGGGATGTCCCCGATCACGAGGGTGACGTTCACAAGCCAGCGATCGCCGACATCCTCATCGTAAGCGCATCGCCGCAGTCGGCCGGCCCGACGGTCCGTCTACGAACAAAATTGCCTTGCAGAACGGCAGGTGGCAGCGTGTTGCGACCAGCGCCAACATCGGAGTCGGGCAGTAGACTGCTGCGCTGCGGAATTCCTGAGGTTTTGGCCGCAAGGTTAAAGTCTGCAGCGGGTCAAGACCTGAAGAACTCAAGATGAGCAAAAAGCGTCAGCTTTACCCTGTGGGGCGGGTCACTTGCTACTGCGTTGACAGCGGCGCACCGCCGTCCTCTCGCTGTGATTTAGTAAACAGTGCGGCGGCGATTTGTGGAGTTTTGTCGATGGCTTTGACGATAGATCGAAAATGCGGCCGCAAGACCCAGCCAAGAGTTGTCAGTTGAACTTGTGGCCTCTGAAAGAAAAGAGCTCCGCCCAATTCATCCTCCAACGCCTTTAATTACTACCTGTCCAGGCTCATGGTCGCCATCTTGCAATACCCTCAGCGGACGGATTACATCATCGCTCCTGGTCGCGTTTGAGTTTGCGAGGCGCCCGCGACAGGGCATAGAAGGATATTAGGCGTGAAAATAAGCCGTATCGTGCCTGGTCACGACAGGCCATGCAAGACGACTGCCGATCGGCGGTCATACAGAATCGTCGGTCTACTTGCTGCGATTGGATTTGCGAATGCCACGCTCGACACGTTGAGGGCTGCCGATTTTTACTCCGGTAAGACGATCACGATCTCGACTTACGGCGCGCCTGGCGACAGCTACGACGTTTACATGCGGCTTCTGAGCCGACATTTTGGTCGCCACATACCTGGCAATCCGAGCTTCGTTGCAATCAACCAGACCGGCGCGGGTGGCCTTGTAGCAATCAACCATGCCGCGATAGCAGCGCCGCAAGACGGTACCTTCATCACCGTCGCCAGCCAGGGATTGCTCATTTTCGAGGCCACCGGCCAGCGCGGGCTTTCCAACTCGATCGGTAATTTCAAATGGCTCGGCAGCTTCACCCAATCAAACAACGTCACCGTGACGTGGCACACGTCGAGCGCCAAGACCCTCCAGGATGCCATGGCCCGCGAGGTCGTTGTCGGTGCAAGCGGAGCGGCCGGCGGCTCGGTGATCGGGCCAACGATCTACAATGCGGTGCTCGGAACCAAGTTCAAGATCGTCTACGGCTATCAAGGCGGCGCCTACATCGATCTCGCGATGAAGCGCGGCGAGGTCGAAGGACGCGGCAACAACACCTGGGCGGGCTACAAGGCGACGATGCCCAACGAAGTCAGGGATGGCATGCTCAACGTATTGATCCAGACCGGCCTACGTAAGGATCGTGATCTCCAGCGCGTCCCACTATTTCTGGATCTCGTGAAGGGCGATCCCGCCCGCGAGCCTGTGGCCAAATTCATGTCGCAGGCTGTTGCGATCGCACGCCCAGTCGCCGCGCCGCCCGGCGTACCACCTGATCGTGTCGAGGTTTTGCGCCGTGCCTTTGATGCGACGATGAAAGACCCCGTGTTCCTTGCCGAAGCCGCGAAGCTCAATGCCGAAATCGATCCTTTGACCGGCGAAGAGGTCCAGAGCATCGTGACGGCGGTGTTGGTTACCCCGAAGCCAGTAATCAATCAGATACAATTGATGATGGGCCTGCCGCGGAATTGATAGCAGACATTAGGACCAGAGCCGCTTGGTCGCGATCCGTGCGCCTTCCGACAATGACTCAAGCTTAGCCCAGGCGACGTCCGGGTGGACCTCGTCCCCCGCCGCAGAGGTGGCAAAGCCACAGTCGTTGCTGGCAATCACATTCTCGCGCCCGACCACGCTGGCAAAACGCTCGATGCGTTGCGCAACCAGTTCGGGGTGCTCGACCTGATAGACACAGTGCGAAACCACGCCCGGAATGAGAATCTTGCCGGGCAGCAACTTGACCTCCCTCCAGACTTCCCACTCATGCTCATGACGTGGATTTGCGGCTTCGATAGAATAAGCCTGCGCCTTGATTTTGAGCATGAGATCGACGTAGTGCTTGAGCTCGAGGTCGTGGACGCGCGGCCCGACATTGACGCTGTAGCAGGTATGGAAACGGACCCGATCCTCCGGGATCCCTCGCAGCGCATGATTGACAATCTCCACCCGCAGGGCGATGAACTTGCGGCACTCCTCGATCGTCATTCCGGGTGCACGGTTGTAATGCGTGATCAACCGGGGATCATCAATCTGCAGCAGGAATCCGGCACCGACGATAGTGCGGTATTCCTCGCTCATCGCCTCAGCGAGTGCCACGAGATAGTCTTCATCGGTATTATAAAATTCGTTGGCGAAATACATTTCGAGGTTGGTGGGCGAGATGGCAGTAATGAACGCGTCCTCGCTCGTATGACCCTTGAGCGCGAGTTTAAGGTTTTCGATATCCGCCAAAACTTCCGCGGCACCAATATATTTGATCGGCCCGCTGCAGATCATTGCGTTCATGCCGCGCGGACGCCCGTTTGTGGCGGCGCGTGCGCCGAACATGACTTGCATGTCCGCGTAGACTGCGGGGAAGGCAAGTGCATCGCGCGACACGGTCGCAAGGCGTGGCCGCACCTTATCGGTTTTTTCAAGGCCCCCAATTCGCATGCGTGCATAGGTCGCAAAGCTTGATTTGCTGTGCTCACCGTCATCGACAATGTCGATGCCAAGCTCGATTTGCCTGCGGACCACTTCGGCAACGGAATTCCGCACGGTCGCAGCAAGTTCCCCGCGGTCATAGGAGCCGCCGGAATCTTTCGCATGCAGCGGCCCGATCAGTGTTTTCGGCCGCGGCAGACTTCCGCAATGGGTGGTGAGAATTCGGTCAACACTCCGGTTCATAATCTTCTACTTTTCGTCTTGGCCGGCCGTGCCACTGTCCGGCTGTTTCAATTCGCTACGATCCGGGTCGATACGACGTCGAGAGGCCGCGCCAACCGCGTGGCCGCATTGATGGTGCCGACCGCGGGTTCGCAATTCAACATGGTCTAGCTGCTTACGTTTCAAGACATGAGACGCCCAGTTAAAAGGACTGCTATCTTGGTGCCGTCTTTCGGGCTTCACCAGGCCGCCCATCCAGCGTGTCGCATAAGCAACGCATCGGGCTCGCAGGTTAGCAACGCCGACGCGCCCCGGCAAACGGAGATCAACATGCGCGAGAGATTCGCAACCTCAATAATAGTAATCTCTATTACCATGTCCGATGCAGCGGTTTCGCTGTCCGTTGCACCGGCGTTGGCACAGACTTCAGGTGATACCGCAACGGCTCCGGCCGCAGCCGCGTCGTTGAAAACCCCCTGGGGCGAGCCCGATCTGCAGGGCATCTGGACCTATGAATCAGATACGCCTCTGCAGCGCCCGACCAAGTTTGCGAACCAAGATTTTTTCACTGAAGAACAGCGAGCCGAACTAGATAGAGAGCGCGCCGCACTGCTCGCTCGCGACAAGCGAGCCGGGCGCGGAACCGAAACCGATGTCAACCAGGGCTACAATTCGGTGTTCATGTCGCTGAAGCGTGTTGGTATGCGCACCTCGCTGATTGTGGATCCTTCCAACGGTCGGATTCCCCCGTTGACGCCCGAAGCTCAAAGAATTGTTGCCGCTGATCGTGAGTTTCGTCTCGCTTTGCTGCGCTCGACGGAAACGTGCAAGGACAAGTTGGCAAGCTGCAGCGGCGGGACATACGATCCGGTGCCTTCGCCTCGACGTTCAGGGCCTCCCCCACGTTATAACACTGCTCGCATGAATCGCCAGGACGATCCCGAAGACGTTTCGTTAGGAGAGCGCTGCTTGACGGGCGGCCTGCCCGAATTTGGCACCGCGTTCGGCGGCAGCTTCCGCCGGATCGTGCAGACACCGGGCGGCATCTCAATGTTCTACGACGTGGGTCAGGGTCAAGGGTGGCAGCGGAACGTTGTGATGAATGGGAGCCCGCACCTACCTCCTAACATCCGCCAGTGGTATGGCGATTCGCGCGGTCACTGGGAAGGCAACACCCTCGTGGTCGACGTGACGAACTTCAGTCCGAAGACCGATTTTCAGAGCTCGCGGGAGAACTTGCACCTGGTCGAGCGCTGGACAAGAACCGGGCCAAACACGCTTGAGTACATTGTTACGATCGAAGATCCGACAGTGTGGACCCAGCCGTGGACAGTCAAGCAAGAGTTTACCAAGCAAAGCGATGAGGAGAACAGAATCTTTTACGAGCCTCGTTGCGTCGAGGGAAACTATTCTCTCCCGGGCTTGCTGCATGGAAGACGTACGGAAGAGCGCGCCTTTGCGCAGGGGCACGGTCCTGATCCGGCAATCCAGGACAACATGACAGCCGGTTCGGTACTTGATGAAGATCCATTACGATGAACAGCGCTGCTATTCGTGAGATTTTGACCAGGATGTATGGCGCACAGCAGCTTGTCGATGGGATTCGGTAACCGCGGTTCCAAAATGGCTCGACAGGGCTTCAAAGCAAGAAGCCAGCTGCGCGGGAACGGGCTCTCGTCAACCGAGCGAAGAGTCTCGGCATCCGGCTTCGATCGCTCGCGTAATAGGTTGAGCGTCGCCTGTGCACTGCGCTTTGTTCGATGAGGATAGGGTTTCGCCCCAAGCGGGGGAAGCGTCCAACATTTGCCGCCCATCAATGGGCGGTTTTCCTGGAGCAGCGCACGGCCGCTACGGTTCTCCACTGCCAATGCCCAGGCTGGAACCGCTAATGCAGCAATTGAGCTATCCCCACTGACAAGGGGGCGGTGGATCAAGGTTTCTCGACGAGTCGCTTGGGGCGGCGCGCCGACAAAGGCCGCGTTGAGACTCACAACCCGTGGCAACAGACCTGCATCCAGGGGTCTGCGGATACGGACATAAGCGCTAGCGTTGCGCCGTCCGGGGTGAGCGTTTCCATCTAGTGCCGCGCGATACCCGCTTTTGAGGCGACTTGACGATAGGCTTCGATATCGCGCACCAGAATCTCCCCGAGTGCCTCGGGGGTGCTGTGCTCGGTTTCGACACCCTGCGCTATGAACGCATTGATCACCGCGTCGGTCAGCAGACCGGCCCCGATCTCGCGGTTGAGGCGCGTCATGATCGGCGCTGGCGTGCCGGCGGGCGCGAACATTGCCAACCAGAACGTCTGCTCATAGTCAGGTATTCCGGCCTCCGCCATGGTCGGAACATCTGGCATCAAGGGAAGCCGGCGCTTGCCCGCAATGCCGAGCGCCTGGATTTTCTTCGACTCGTAGAGCGAGATGATCGGCGGCACCGACGCGAGCTGCATATGGATGATCCCGGTCGCAACGTCGATGATGGATTGGGCGGTCGTCTTGTAGGGAACGTGGTGGAGGTCGAGTCCCATCTTGTCGGCGAACACCACCATCCCGAGATGGGCAATGCTGCCCTCGCCGATCGATGAATAGTTGAGCTTTCCCGGCCTCGCCTTGGCGTAGCCGACGAACTCGAGGATGTTCTTCACACCAAGGCCGGGATAGACCGCAAAAGCGTAGGGCGTGCGACCCACCATCGAGACCGGCGCGAGATCCTTGACCGGATCATAGGACAAGTTGGTGTAGACATAGGGGGCAGCCGCATAGGCGCTCGGCGTGCCGAACGAAAGCGTGTAGCCGTCGGGTGCGGACCGTACGACCTGCCGGACTCCGATCGTGCCATCGGCGCCGGGACGATTCTCGATCACGATCGGCTGCCCTAGTCGCGCGGTGAGATCGCGGGCGACAATGCGTGCGATCAGATCCGTCGCGCTTCCCGCCGGATTGGGGACCACCAGGGTCACGGGGCGCGAAGGCCAGGCCGAAGGCTGGGACTGCGCTAGAACCTGCGCTTGGGACGACGCCAGGCCCGACACGACAAGGGCGAGCACGACGGCATTCATACGGAGCATTGTGAGCGTTCCCCCATCGGTGAGCGTTCCCCATCGATAATTTCAACAATGGACCAGATTTTCGATATTTTCAAATCAGCCGTGCTATGTTGCCCGCGGCAGGCTTCCGCGCGAGGCTCAAGAGGAAGCCACAGTCGATAATAAGCCGCGATCCGTCGCGTAATGAGGAATGCCCATGAATCTCGAAGTCTCCAAGGGAATGCACGACGTCACCGAGCAACCCGAGCATGTCGGCTCCCGGGCAACCGGCGCGGGCCGGAAGATCATCGACATCAGTCTGGAACTCGATGCGACGAAGTTTCGCATGCGAACCTACGAAGGCTTCAAGAAGGACATGCAGTTCGACATCGAGGTCATCAAGGAGTACCCGGGCGGGCTTGGGCAGATCGTGCGCGGCGCTCACATGCGGCTGCACGCCGGGACCCATGTCGATGCCCCGTCTCACATGGTGCAGGGCGGCAAGCAGATCCATGACCTCGCGCTCGACTTGTTCATTGGCGGCGCAGTCGTGGCGGACGTTCGGCACCGCGGCGGCAAGGAGGGCATCACGGCGGATGACATCGAGACGTCGGTGGGGCGTCACTATCAGCGCGGCGACCGCGTTCTGCTGCGCACCGACATCAACAAGGAATACGACGGATCGCCGGAATGGATGGCGCGTGCGCCCTATCTCAGTGACGAGATGATCGCTTGGTGTCGCGACCGTGAAGTCTCGGTCGTCGGGTTCGACTTCTATCACGGGGCCAAGCCACCGGGCGCCGACTCGAAGAGCAGCACCTCCCGCAAGCTGCACGAGCTTGGGATCTTGACCATGCCCTATTTGACCAACCTGGCGGCGATCACCAAGCCGCGCGTGACCTTGATCGGGCTGCCGCTGAAGATGAAGAACGTCGAGGCCTCGCCGATCCGCGCCGTGGTGCTCGAGGACTAAATCATGTTCTACGAGCCCGCCAAACGCAATCACGGCCTCAAGTTCAATCCGTTCAAGGCGCTGGTCGTGCCGCGGCCGATCGGATGGATATCGTCGGTCGATCCGGAAGGCCGGCCCAATCTGGCGCCCTACAGCCAGTTCAACATTGCGGCGACCGAGCCGCCCTGCGTGATGTTCGCTTCGAGCCTGCGCGATGACGGCACCGCCAAGGACAGCCGCTATTGCGCCGAAGCGACCGGCGACTTCGTGGTGAACCTGGCGACTTACGAGCATCGCAACGAGATCAACCAGACGTCGGCCGTGCTGCCGCGCGGCGTCAGCGAATCCGCGGCCGTCGGCCTCGAGCTGATCCCGTCGCGCCTCGTCAAGTCGCCGAGCGTGAAGTGCTCGCCGGTTCACATGGAGTGCATCTTCCTTAACAGCGTCGAGCTGCCGTCGGATCGGCCCGGCACGGGCAATTTCGTCACCTTCGGCCGGGTTGTCGGGATCTATATCGACGACAGCCTCATTGTCGACGGCCGGGTCGACATCTGCCGTGCCCGACCGATTGCGCGATTGGGATACATGGACTACGCCGTCGTGGACGAAGTCTTCGAAATGATTGCTCCCTCGCGTTCGGGCAAGGCATTTGCGGCCGAGTTGGCCACCTCGGCCAAACCGGCAGCATGAGCGCGCCAGCAACTAGCGTGCGCGTGCCGCGCTATGCGGCGGCGCTCGACTTCAACGCGCTGTGGCAGGAATTTCCGCCGGCCCCAGACTATTTCGAGGGCCCATACCAACGCTCGCGCGACGAACTGCACGCCATTCAGGACGAGCGCTTCCTGCGGCAGATGGAGCGTGCCTGGCAGGTGCCGTTCTACAGGAAGCACTGGAGTGCAGCCGGCATGCAGCCGGGCGACATCCGCAGCCTGGACGACCTGCGCAGGATTCCGCCGTTCTCGGTGCACGACCTGCGCGTCGGGCTGCAGGAGGAGCCGTTCTGGGCCGACTATATCGGCATCGATCCGGCCGCTGACGCGCCGATGCCCCTGATCGTGCAGACCAGTGGCGGCACGACCGGCCTACCGCGGCCAATGATCTTCACGCCGCGCGATCGCGAGGTGATGAACATCATCACCGGCCGGCGCCTGTTCATGCAGGGCGTTCGGCCCTACGACCTTGTACAGGTGGCGCTGTCGATGGGACTGACCAATGGCGGCGTGCTGGCGCGTGAGGGCATCTGGAAATACACCGGAGCTATTCCGGTGATGACGGGATCGGGCGCGCAGACACCGACCCGACGCCAGATCGAGCTGATGCGCGCCTGGAAGGTGAAGCACCTGATCGGCTTCCCGGCCTATCTCAAACATATGGGTCTGGTCGCGCGCGACGAGCTCGGCATCGAGCCGAGGAGCCTCGGCATCAAGAGCCTGATCGTGCATCTCGGCGTCGACGACCGGGGCGCGCTGGAGGAGCTGTGGAGTGCCGACGTCTACGACACCTACGGCTGCAACGAGTGCGGCACGATGGCGGCGGAGTGCGGTCACAAGAGTGCGATGCACGTTTTCGAGGACGCCTTTGTCATGGAGGTCAACGACCTCGAGACGCTGCAGCCAAAGGCGCAAGGCGAACGCGGCGTGGTGTTCATCACCACCCTGTTCAAGCACGCCGCGCCGATGATCCGCTACAACATGAACGACGTGACGTCGTGGGCCGAGGGCACCTGCGCCTGCGGAACCCATCAGCGCGGCATCACCAAGATCTACGGGCGCAGCGACAACATGGTGAAGCTGCGTGGCGTCAACGTGTTCCCGGAGGCGATCGGGGCGGTGATCTCGGCCGAGCCGCGCTGCAACGGTGAATATGTCTGCGTGCTCGAGGGAACGCCCGGCGGCCGCGAGGATATCACAGTGATGGCGGAAGCGCGCGACGGCAGCGTCGATGCCGCCGGGCTCGCGGCGGAGCTCGCCCTGCGGCTGAAAGAAGCGCTCGGCGTCAAGCTCAACGTGCAGGTTGTGAAAGGAGGCGCGCTCGATCCCATGACCGGGCTATCGCAGACCTCCAAGATCAAGCGGCTCATCGACCGCCGCAGCAAGGGGGCGGCCTGATGAGGATCTTCGACTGCCATTCCCATTGGGGCACCAGGCGCGGCTATATCTTCCGCACCGAGGAACAGCTCGCCCAACAGGAGACGATTTGGAAGACCAAGGTGACCTTCTTCACCGAAGAGGAGATGGTCGCCTATTTCCGCAAGAACAACGCCAGGGTGATCCTCGACCTGTCCTTCACCAAGTTCCTGCCGATCGAGGAGATCCGCCAGCACCACGACTACGCATTTGCGCTGCAGCGGCAGAACCCCGACGCGATTTTCGGCCACTGGCTGCAGTTCGAGCCACAACGCGCGCTGGAGGCGATCCGTGAGTTCGACCGCGCGCTTGCCGCCAATGCCGGCTTCATCGGACTCTGCGTCAATGGCCAAGTGACGAAAGTGCCGGCCAGCGATCCACTGTGGGACCCGTTCTATCAGCTGTCGATCGAGGTCGATCGGCCGATCATGATCCTGACCGGCCTCACGGGCATCGGCCAAGGACTGCCCGGCGGCGACGGTTACGTGCTGGACCACGGCCATCCGCGGCACATCGACATGGTGGCGGCACGCTATCCGAAGCTGAAGGTGCTGGCGGCGCGTCCGGCCTATCCGTGGCAGGACGATATGCTCGCAATCCTCGCCCACAAGCCGAACGTGAGCTACGAGCTGCACGGCTGGGGACCACGCCAGTTCTCACCAGCCCTGAAGAAGGCGATCGGCGGGCGGCTGCAGGACCGGATCATGTTCGGCTGCGACTTTCCGGTGCTGCGCTACGAGAAGGTGATCGAGGACTGGCGATCGGAAGGCTATTCCGAAGAGGTCCTCCGCAAGGTGCTGCGCGATAACGCGGTCGCCTACTTTTCGGCGCGCCCCAATGACTAGCAGGAGAATTGCCGCCATGCGCTCGTTCATCGCTGTTGCAGGCATGATCGCCATTGCGCTCGGCGCGACCGCTGCTGCCCAGGAGGCGAACTATCCGACGCGGCCCATTGAGCTGGTCGTGCCGTTTCCGGCCGGTGGCGCCACCGACGTGATCGCGCGGCTCGCCGCGCAATCCATCACCGAGAAGACCGGACAGCTGGTCGTGATCCAGAACAAGGCGGGCGCCACTGGCGCGATCGGGTCCGAATATGTCGCGCGGGCCACGCCAGACGGCTACACGCTGCTGGTGGCGACCGCCTCGACACATGCCGTGCTGCCGGCCTATCGCCGCGATTTGAGCTACGACACGGTGTCGAGCTTCGAAACCGCCACGCTCCTCGCCACCTTCCCCAACCTGCTGGTGGTCAATCCGAAGAAAGTCCCGGTGCACACAGCAGCGGAATTGATCGCTTTGCTGAAGAGCAAGCCGGGCCAGCTCAACTTCGGCAGCTCCGGGCTTGGCGGCTCGGTGCATTTTGCCGGCGAGTTGTTCAAGCTGATGACCAGGACCGAGATGCTGCACGTGCCGTATCGCGGCAGCGCACCGGCCCTGAATGATCTGCTGGCCGGCAATGTCGACCTGGTCTTTGACAACATCACCACGGTCTGGCCGCAGGTGCAGCAGGGCAATCTGCGCGCGATCGGGGTGGCCGGCCTGCAGCGGTCGCCGCTGGTGCCGGAGGTGCCGACGATCGCCGAGACCGTGCCCGGCTTCGAGGCGCTGTCCTGGGTGGGCGTGGTTGCACCGGCAAAGACGCCTCCGACCGTGCTGCAGAAGATAGCCGACCTATTCGGTGCAACGATGCGCCAGCCGGAGCTCGCCAATCGGCTCGCCGAGCTCGGCGCCACCGCCACCGCCAACACGCAAGCGGAGTTCAAGCGTTTCCTGATC
>Ga0134124_10002532_pt1 | contig 14780 bp, 10 predicted proteins | sample KB304_FD_96880 | JGI IMG/M metagenome (GOLD analysis project Ga0134124, IMG submission 96880) | Terrestrial soil microbial communities without Nitrogen fertilizer from Kellogg Biological Station, Michigan, USA - KB3-0-4 | ecosystem: Environmental > Terrestrial > Soil > Unclassified ... | reverse complement strand
GCACTCTTCAGGTCGTCTTGACTGGTCGCGGTGTAGAGCGGCGCGGGGGGAGTCGCGTTGGCGGGCAGGCCCACGCCGAGGTTCGCGACCCGTTGCATGTGCGCGATGTCGGTGCCCGTCGAAATGCTGATCGCGAATGTCTGGATCTGCTGGAGGTAGGCCTGAGCCACTTCATTCTCGACTTTCGTGGTGTCGGGGATGCCCGTGCTGGGCGCGCAGCCACCCGGAGCGCCGTCCGTTGCGAGCACGAGTAGCTTGGGGCCGCCAGTGAGGTCGCTGGTCGCCGCGACTGCGACCGTGGCCGCCACCGACTCGGCGGTGGGCGTTCCCCCGCTCGGTGCGAGCTTGTTGTAGCGCTCGCGAATGTGCCGGTAGTTGTTGGCCGCGAGCGCCACCGACTCCAACTGCAAGACACAGCTCGACGAGCCGCCCGAGGTGAAGAAAACGGCGCCAAACGCCATGCGATCTGCGAACTCGCCGACGACGCCCCGATCCGTGGACAGTGCGGGGTCGCCGAACAGGACGTTGCCCAGCGCGGCCCAGCGAGTCGTCGTCCCCGAGAGGGTTTCGGCCATGCTGCCCGAGCGATCGAGCAGCAACCACACTTGGGGAACGACGGCCTTGAACTCGACTTGCCCCTCGATGCACTCGGGAGGCGCGGTCGGGTCGGTCGGATCAGTGATGGCAGGGTCGAGGAAAATGCCGTCGGCTTTGAGACAACGACCCGTTGCCGAGCAGCTGTAGTCCTTCGGGCAATCCGGCGTGCCGAAGCAGTCCGCGGAACACGAGCCGCTCGCACAATGCAGCCCTGGGTGACAATCACCGTCGACCTTGCACGCGGCACCGCAGGCCGCGGCTCCGAAGGCGAGCTCACAGGGGGTGCTCGCGTCGGGCGTCTGCGCGCCCGCGTCCATCTTGGGGTCGACGACGGCTTGGCGCGGCGCATCCGAGCTGACCTGACACCCCCAAAGCATGGCGACGGCCCCAGCTGCCAAGGCCGAACCACGCAGAACAGACCGGCTCCCGAACGTGCTTGTCATGCAAACCTCCCAAAGACGCGGCCCTAGCTTGTCAGCTAGTCGCGCTTTCGTCGAGCCATCAGCGCGAAGGGTGAGTGGCTGCTGCGACTCTCGAGTGGCTCGGACAGCGCGGACTGCCAAAAGAGACCAGGTAATTTCCCGACACCTAATCGGCACTTGCAGCTCGCCGATCGAGGTCACTCTTCGGCAACGCTGGCCGAACGAAGGCGAGTGAGGTACACGAAAGACCAGGTCGGGCTGATGGGTGACCAGCGCGAGCCGCGCTGCGGGAAGGGACTTCGCTTAATCATGAAGCACAGCAAGATATTGAGTTTGTCGCTCTTGGCGTGGGGGCTAATTCTCGGGTGCCAAGAAAAGTCGAACGACAACCAAGAGCCCAGCGGCAGCGCCGGCGTGAGCGCGACTGCGGGTTCCGCCTCGATTCCGAGCATGCCGGATGCCGGCGGTGCCGGCGGCGCTGCGGACGAAGAGACTGTGCGAAAGGGCCAACGCGGCTCGTCCTGCAACTCCACCAACGACTGTGAAGATGGCCTGTCGTGCATGGTGACGAGCGGTTGCCCGACTGGCGTCGCGTGCGCGAACAAGTCCTGCCAACCCTCGAACTTCGAGGACCTGACCGGCACGGGGAAGACCTGTCACATCAAAGATTGCGCCACCAAAGCCGACTGTTGCGGTGAGAAGCCGCTGAAGGCACCGGAAAAGTGCCAGAACCGCGACAGCATCTGCAAACTCTCCACGCTCCCCGGCTGTACCACCTCGCTCACGTGCACCACCTCCGCCACCTGCGGCATGGGCAAATGCGAGGGCTATTGCTCGGCCAGCACGGCGACCAAGTGCACGACCGCGACGGATTGCGTCGCCAACACCTGTGTCACCACGAGCACCGGCTCGACCACCACTCACACCTGCTCGCTCACGGGTTACGATTGCACGAGCACGGCTTGCACGACCAACACGTGCACCGCGCTGCGCTGCAACTGCACCAACCCCGAATACGCGCCCACCAGCGCGATTTGCTCGGACCCTGATTGCCTCAACTTCTGCAGCTTCACCTGCACCAATGATCGCTGCGTGACCGACACCAGCTGCACTTCGGACATCCAGTGCACGACCACGACGCCCTACTGCAGCGACGGCAAGTGCAACCAATGCCGCACCAGTGACGACTGCAAGGACGAAGAGTGCATCGCTGGGCGCTGCGGTCCGGCTTGCAAGGCCGACACGCAATGCGCGCTGTTCGAGACCTGCCAATCGGGTAAATGCGTGTACGTTGGTTGCCAGTCGGATCGCGAATGCGTGCTGCAAGCGCGCGCCGCGAACGCGACGCCCACGCAAGATCCGCGGCTGGCCAAGTGCAACATCGAAAAGAATGTCGGAACCTGCGTGTTTCCGTGTGAAATCGACGCTCAGTGTGCGACGACCGAGGTGTGCCACGAGGGCGTCTGTAAATACATCGGGTGCGCGACGGACAGCGAGTGCACGACCATCGCCGGGCTCCACAACCAGCCGGCGCCTACTCCGGACCGGCCCTGGACCACGAAAGCAGTATGCGAGGCTGAGGACTCTGCAGCGCCATGAGTCGCGGCGCGCTCGTTCTCGGCCAGCGCGCGTGGTTGCTGCTCGGCGCGCTGAGTGCCGTCGTGGGCTGCTCGCTTTGGCCGGGTCAATCCGACGATCCCCCGACCCGCTCGAAGCCCGAAGCCCAAGCGGGTCAGGGCGGCGCCATGGCTGCTCCGACCACCACCGTCCCAACCCAGACCAAGCCCAAGACCCCACGCATCACGCGCGGCCGGCAGGGCACGGGCTGCTCGGTCCGAAACGATTGCGCCGCGGGCCTATCCTGCGTGCGCGGGCTGTGTGAGCCGAAAAGCTTCGGCCTGACCCCCACAGGCAAAGAATGCGAGCAAATCGACTGTAAAAAGACCGCTGATTGCTGCGGCAATCTCCCCACTGAAATTCCCGAAAAGTGCCGCAATCGGGCCGCAGCCTGCACGAAAACGCTGCCCGGTTGCGAGCCGACGGCCTGCACCCGCTCGAGCGAATGCGCGGGCGGCGGAGTGTGCACGGGTCACTGCTTGATCTCGACCGGCGAGTGCAGCGGCAATCTGGATTGCTTGGCGAACAAGTGCCTGAGCGGCAAATGCAGCATCAACTTCACCGCCTGCGGCTCGGACGCCGACTGCAGCGCCAACACGTGTGGCTCGGGCACGTGCGCCTGCGGCAACCCGGCCTATGTTCCGACCCTGCCAGTGTGCACGGATCCGGACTGCGACGGGCTTTGCCAATGGGCGTGCGAAGATTCGCGCTGCGTGATTCCAACGACCTGCGCGACCGATGACGACTGCTTCGGCTCCAAGCCGCGCTGCGTGAGCGGTGGCTGCGTCGAGTGTACGGACAGCGCTGACTGCTCGTTCGAAAAGACCTGTCGTTCGGGGAGCTGCGAAACGCGCTGCAAGGACGACACCAATTGCGCCCTGTTCCAGGCCTGTCAGGCGGGTCAGTGCATCTACGTCGGCTGCCGCTCGGACCGCGAATGCAGCTTGATCCCCGATGTGAATGCGCTCGAGCTCACGCCCGGCTTCGATCCGCGACTGTTGCGCTGCCACACCGACGCGGGCGTGGGCAAGTGTGTCATCCCTTGCGAGGTCGACGCCCAGTGCGCGACGACCGAGACGTGTGACGCCGGTCTGTGCACGTACATCGGCTGCGAGAACAGCGACGAATGTAAATCGATCCTCGGCGTCTACAACCAGACCACGTCGGACACGCAACCCTGGATCCCCGCTGTCGATTGCCGAGACGTGGACGACGACAATCCGTAGGCGGCGGTGACGGCGCGTACGGTTTTCGAGAGGCCCGCCAAGATCGCCAAGGGGGCCAAGACCGCCAAGAGCTCAGAGCGACGCATCAACGCCTTATCACAGCCAAGAGCGTGATGTAATTTTGGGGTTAGCGCGGTGTGCCGAAGCTCGTGATTTCGACGACAGACCCGCTCGCAAACACCGCTGCAAGGCGCAAAAGCGTCGAAATTCCTGACGACGCGCGCTGCCCTGTGCGACCCCCAAAATTCTCCCTTGGCGATCTTGGCCCCCTTGGCGATCTTGGCGAATTTCAGGGAGCCTCGCTCGGGGCGCTACGCGTACATCCGCGTCATCCACGCCTTCAGCGGATGCGCGACGGCACCCGCCGCCTCGCGCAGCTCTGCCTTGTCGAGCGGGACGCGCCGCAAGCTCACCGAGATGTCGCCGTCCATCGCCTCGATGACGGCGTATTCCGCGTGCGGCATCAAGATCGGCTCTCGGCCCGCGGCGTGCTCCTTGAATGGCAAGCCCACGCTGCCAGGATTCACAATCAGCAGGCCGCGATGCTGACGCAGCATTTGCAGGTGCGTGTGGCCGCCCGCCATCACCGTGGCTCGGCGTCCGCCGAGCAGCTCATCCACACGCTCCGCCGGCGTGGTCGCGAGCAGATCGGTCATGTTCGACTCCGGGGTGCCGTGAAATAGCAAGAGTGTCCCCGAATTATTCAGTTTGAGCTCGAAGCGCCGCGCGAACGAGGCGATGAACCTCAAGTCGCCCGGCGACAACTGCGCGCGACACCAAGCCACCGCCTCGACGATGATCGGCAGCTCCGAATAGGAATGGATCAGCCGTTCGTCGAGCATGAACTCGTCGTGGTTGCCGAGGATGCAGATGCAGCCGAGCTCCGCGAGGCGCCCCAGCACCTCTCGCGGTCTGGGACCGAGCGTTGCCACGTCACCCAGACACACAATCTGATCGACGCCCGTGCGCGCAATGTCCGCCAGCACGGCGTTCAACGAAAACTCACTCCCATGCAAATCCGAAATCAACGCCACACGCATCGCGAACACCCCGATACGGTATAGTGACCGCGCTGGCGAACTAGTCAACGCGGCATCTCGCACAGTCGCCGGGGCGATCTGCAACGGAACGGTTTACGTCACTGATTCTCTGTTTGAGCTTTTTTCCAATAGGCATTCGCGGGGCGCGCGCAGCGCATGCGCACACTTGACTCGCCGCGGCTCAGAGCGCCTGAAAATAAAGCGAAGCGCCCAGCGCGACTCGATACGCTTGCCATTGGACCTGCGCCGAGCCCTGCTCTGGCGCGGGCAATAGCCAATGATCCCAAGTGAATGATGCATTGATGTCTATCAGCTTCGAACCAGCCAACAGGCTGTAGCCCGCACCAAACCCGAGCGGCAGCTCGAGTTCTCCCGGCTTTGCCAGATGGTCGTAGGCAACGCCGCTCTCCAGCGAGACGAACAGGCTCGGCAGCAGACTGCAAGTGACCCGCAGCGGCGCGTTGATGCCGACGATCGGCGAAATCTTCTGGCGCAGAGTTCCGACCTCCATCGGCACGAAGACGCCGAGTCGAAGCGCGACGCGTTGACCCGGCACGCTGAGCATCAGCCCGGGATCGATGCCCCAGCCCGTTGCTCCGGGCGTCTGAAACGAGGCGCGGAAACCCAGATCGAAGCCGCGGAACCGAGCTTGCTGGGTGAAGAAGATCAGCACCGGATCGTAGTGAAATTTCGGACCGAGCTGGAGCGGCATGAACAGCGCGCCCGCCTCGAAATCATCGAACATGCCGACGGCGGCGCCGCCGCGCAGGTTCCACAAGTCCGCGGGCACGCCCGTTTCATCGGCCAGGCCCTGACTCAGATGTGCGTAGCTCGCACCGCCGTCGATGATCCGCGACGGGAAACGCGCACCGAAGGTGGGCGACGCGAGCGGACCGTACACCACGGACACGACGTTTCGCGGCAGCGTGAGGTGGCGCTCGGTGACGACGCCCTCGATGCCGCGCGGGCGCGTGGCAACTGCGCTCTTCACTTGACCAGCGCGCGCCGAGTCGAGCAACTTCGCCTCGGGCAAGGCCAAGACGGCCTGCGCGACGCGCGCTCGTTCCGCCTCAGTGACCGCCGTCTCGTACTCGCTTTGCGCAGTCACGAGGTTCGCGCGCAAGCTCGCTCGTTCGCTGACGAGCGGCCCCGAGCAGGCGTCGTAATCGGCTTGGGTCGCGCCATATTTCGAGTCTGCTGCGGCGATGCAGGCCTTGAAAGTGACCAGCTGCCGGCGATAAGCCGTGAGCCCCGCCTCGAAGGTCGTCAGCGCTTTGAGAGCCGCAGCGCGCCGGGGTGCGTCGGAGACCTCTTGCGTCGTGGCCTTTCGAAGCGCCGTGATCAGCGCTGCCAAGAGCGCGCCGTCGTCGGCTTCACGACTGAGCTCGCCGCTGAGCAGCATGATGGCGGTGGCTAAGGCGACCCACAACATCGTCGTGTCGTTTCAGCGGTGCGCTCAGCGCACGCGAGCGAGCTTGTCGAACTCACGTTGCGTCAGCAGGCCGCGCGCCTCGAGCATCAACCGAGCGTAGCGGTCGAGCGCAGCGCGATCGGTCAGTGGCGGTGCGATCGAGCAGCCGAGCGCACCCGAGGCAATCGGATCGGATGGCGAAGACGCGGGGGCGCGCTGCTCGAGCGCGTTCGCGCACTCTGCGCGCGCCGTCACGCGCGCGCGGTCGAGCTCGCGACTCAAGCTGACGACCTCGAGATAGATGGCGCGTAGGCGTGCGGCTCGCGTTCGATCCGCGACCACCAAGCTGACGACGCCCGCCTTGGCCGTCGCACGCGCCGTCAACTCGACCGCCAAGCGGGGTGGCGGCCGCGATGAACAGGCCGTCGCTCCCAGCACCACCCAACAGGCGACCAGCGCGCGCAGCAAGGACATGGCCGGGACCCTTGCACGCCACGCGTTTCGCTTCAATCACGGAGACCCGCTCGCCCGAGGACTACGAGCAAGGCGGGCAGGACGAGCACGCTCGCCAGCAGACTCAGCGCGATCCCCAAGCTGAGCAGAAACCCGAGCCCTTGCATGGCGCGGTAATCAGCCGCCATCAACGACGCAAAGCCGATCAGGTTGGTCAGCGCGGCGACACTGACGGCCGTGCCGGTCCCCTGCACGAGCGTCTCCAGGTGGGCCGCACCCGGCCCTTCCAAGGAACGATGCACGATGTGCACCCCAGAATCGAGGCAGATCCCCAGCAGTAATGGCAGTGCCACCATGTTGGCCGCGGTGAACTGAATGCCCAGCGGTCGCATCAAGGCGAGCATCCAGATCGATCCGAGAATGACCGGCAACAAGGCCAAAATCGTGTCGGCCACGCGTCGGAACATCAGCCACATCGCCAAGCTCATGAGCACCAACGAGTAACCGGCGGCGCGTCGAAAGCCATCGGTGATGTAGCGCTCGTGCGGCAGCAAATTGAGGGCGGTGCCCGCGACGTTCGGGTCGAGCGCGCGAAGACGGGCGGCAAAGCGTTCCGCGAAGCCTTCTTCCTCGACGTTCCCGGCCGGGTAGGCGTGAATTGCCAGACGCGTGCCGTCTTTGGACACGAAGCGCGCGACGAACACGGCCGGCAGATCCGTGGGCGCATAGCGTCCACGCTCGGCGATGTGACGAGCAGTCGTTACGGCTCGCGTGAGCGCACTTTCCAGCGCCTGGCCGACGCGGTTCAACGCGGGCGCCCCGGCTTCGGGTTGGCTCGAGAGCCAACGACCGAGTTCGTTGAGCTCATGCGCGGCGCGCGTGGCATCGCTGCCATCCAGGTTCGCTTGGCGCATGGCGAACGAGAGTTCGTCCAAGGTGTCCGCCAAGCGCGTGAACGCGGCGAGCCGCGCCGGTCCCGCCGCCGCGCTGGCTTTCGGGATGGTGGGAACGTAGCTACCGAGATCGGCGACGGCCTGTTTGATGCTCGCGATGCGCTCCGGAGTTTCGGGTGGCAGCAGGTCACTCGGGCTCTGCACCAGCGCCACCTCGGGCGTGCGGCGCAGCTTGCTGGTCAGCTCGCGCGCTTGGTCGAAGGAGCCGACCATGAAGTGCGTGTCCAGCGGCGGCGTCCCGGACTCTTCGATCCGCTTCAAGCCGCGATAGCTCTCGGCATGCGCGGGCAAGAAGTCGAACGTGCGCCCGTTGAATCCCGGTTGCCGGACGAGCAGCGAAGCCACCGCGAGCAGCGTGGCGAGCCCGGCGATCGCCAGCACCCAACGCGCGCGGCGTCCGACCAGGTTGAGCACGGCCCTGAGCCCGAACAGCTCGCGCATGTTCAGCGGGCGTTTGCCGGCGAGCAACGGCAGCAGCGCCGGGAAGCCGACAATCGTGCACACCAGGGTCACGAACAAGCCGGCCGCGGTGATCACGCCGAGCTGGGCAAACGCAGCGAATTTGGTGGCTGTGGTGCTCAAGAAAGCCGCCGCCGTCGTGCACGCGCCGAGCGCCACCGCAGGGCCGTCGCCCAAAAGCGCAGTCGAGAGCGCTGGGCGCACTTCTTCACCGTCGACTCGCGCTTCCGAGTAGCGATGCAACAGATGCACGCCGAACTCGATGCCGAGACCGAGCAGCACGCTCATGAAGCTCGAGGTGACCAGGTTCAGGCCACCGTAGCCGAGCACCACGACGCCGAGCGAGATCACCATACCCGCGAGCAGCGGCAAGAGCAGGACGGCGACGTGCCGCAGCGAGCGAAACACCAACATCAGCAACAGAAAGATGCCGACGGTCGAGATCAAGGAGGTGATGCGCGAGCTGTCTTGCAGGCTCTTCAGCTCGTCCACCGCCAGCGCCGGAGCGCCGGTGAGATCGGCGCGCACGTTGCTGCTCGGCAGCGCAGCGAGCGCGCGGTCGCGCGCGCCGCGAATGCGCTCCACGGCGGGTTTGAGCTCTCGCCCCTCGTCGCTTTGCAATGCCGGAAAGACGAGCACCAAGTGATAGGCGCCGCGACCGCCGACCAAGTAGCCGTGGTCGTCGAATGCGGAAGCGCCCGGGTTGAGCCCGCCCAGTTCGCCCAGCGACAGCTGGCCGCCCGCGGCGAGGGCTTGCCGGAGGGCCTTCAAGCCGTCAGCCAAGCGCGCGAGCCCCTGACTGGCTTGCGCAGGCAGCGGCTTGGCGGTTGCGGCACTGCGTTCACTCGCACCCTCGAGCTCGCTGGAAAGCCGGTGCTCGGCGGCCTCGGCCCAGCTCAGCCAGGGGTCGACTCCGGGCTGCAAGGCAGCGCTCGCCTTCGGTAACAGTTGCGCGAGCTCGGGGCGCCAAACGAGCAACGTCTCGGCCACGGTATCGAGCGTCACCTTGCCCAGCACGCGGCGCCCGAACTCGGGCAGCTTGCCCAGCTCCAACTCGAAGCGATCCACGAACTTTCGGCGCTCTTCGGCGGTGTCCCCAGACACGACCAATACCGCGAGCTCCGAGCGACCGAAGCTCGAATAGTAGTCGAACAGACGTGACTGATGGGGACTCGTGACCAGGCTCGTGCGTGACGTGCTCACGCGCAAGCCTCCGAGTTGGATCAACAGACCCGAGACGATGACCAAGAGCGTGAGACAGGCGAGGGCCGCACGCGGCCACTTGAGCCCGACGGTGAGCAGAAACTTGATCACGAGAGCGTCTCCGGACTGCTGACTAGCACGAGTTCGCGCGCTCTCGCGCGGCGTTCGGCAGACGGCAATTCACGGGCAGCGACCGAGCCCGACTTGCTTCTGCAGTTCATCGAGCAACTTCTGCTCATCGAGGCGGAGCGCGCTGCGATGGGCGACGCTATAGCAGAGGTGCGGCCGCGCGGGCTCGGGGTCGCCGAGAGCGACGTAGCCTTCCGCCAAGCGCAGGCGATTCGACGCGTGTTCCGGAAATCGCTGCGCGACTCGCTGCAGCAATTCGAGGCCGGATTCCGAGTCGCCGTGACTGAGCAGCGCGGCAGGGGCCATCACGTACAGCGTCCCGAGCAAGCGCTGGGCCGCGCCGAAACGAAACTGCGGGTCGAGCTCGGCGCTGCGCCGCGCGTAGCGCTCGACTTCGGCAACCAAACTGGGCCCTGAAAGTCCCGAAATTTGCGCCAAGCGACCGGCGATGATCGCGCGAGCGAAGGCGTCTTCGGCGCTCACGACAGGCAGATTCCGCACGCGCTGATAGGCATACTGGCGATCGGCATGGCTGTCCGCAGCACGCGCGACCAGCGCTTCGAGCGCATCGGCGATGGCCAACATCGACGAGTTCGAACCGCGCAGCGTCGCGTCGACGGGCTCGCGCACGGGTGCGTTGGAAGGAGTGCAATCGACGCTGCCTAACGAAAGCGCGATCAGCGCCGCGAGCAACCACGCCGAACGCCGAACCTTGCGCGCGGCGATCGTCACGGCTACGGCTTCGAATAGTGCGCGACCAGCGCGCGATACCGCTCGTCGCTGCTCGGATGGATGAGATCGATGCCGACGCTCGCGCAGGCCTGCTTGGCCTTCACGCAAAGACCGGTCAGCGACTGTTTGAAGCCTTTGGTAGCGGCCGCATCACTGCGCGGGAAGGCGACGACCGCCATGCCTGGCAGGGCCGCGCTGCGCCACGCGGTCTTGAGCTCGCTGCCTCGTTCGATGTGCGCAGCCGCGGCGAGCTGCGCGTCGTCGATCAGCGCGCAGTCGGCCTCGTCACGAATGACTTGTTTGAGCGGCTCCAGCGGCCGTTGTGCGGCGACGAGCGTGAAGTCCGCGAGCCGGAACGCGCCCTCGGCAACGACGCGATCGACGAACTTGGCGTCCGCAGCGAAGGTCGTCGCCAAGCGATGCCCGATACACGCCGGAAGCGCGGGCGCCTGCTTCGAAACCAAGAAATATTGACGTCCACCGGCTTGGGGTGCGCTGACTTCACCGATCACCGTGGGCGAGAGCGTTTCCTTGAGCGCGAGGTAAGCAGGCAGCGAGAGAATGCCGAAATCGGGCTTTTCATCGCGAATGAACGAAAGCGCGGGGTCGCGCTCGGAGAAGTAACGGCCGGTCGCCTTGGGCCAATGGTTTTGTTCTGCGACGACGCGCAACAGCTCGTCCAAGTAGGGTTGCGCGCGGCCCGCGGTGCCCACGCCGTACTCACGCAGCACGACGAACGAGTGCAGCGCCTTTGCCGGAGGAGCGGCGGCGACGCTGAGCAATGCGCACAAAGCCGTCGCCACTCCCGCGAGCGAAGCCAGCAGCGCCTGTTTGCTCCCGTTCCAGCGAGTCATGAGGGGCTGCCTTCCCGCGCTTTGCGCAGCTCCCGACAGCGCTCCGCTTCGGCCAGGGCCCAGAGTGGGAAAATCTTCAGGTAGTTATCGTAGTGGATGGCGCACGTCTTGTTGAACACACCCGCGATGCCTTCCGCTGGGAAACTGCCATCCGCGCACTGGCGTTTGCTCAAAAACTCCACCGCGCGCGCGACCGCCGCGCTCTCTCCGCGCCCGGCCGCGATCAGCGCGAGCGTTGCCCAGGCCGTCATCACCGCTTGCCCTTGCTCGCTCGGTACGTAATAGCGCCGCAGGCAGCTCTCCGCCGACTCACCCCACGAGCCGTCGGCTCGTTGGCGAGCCAGCAAGAACCCGCACGCGCGCTCGATTTGCGGCGAGGTGACCGCCAATCCGGCCGCCTTGAGCCCCAAAATTCCAAACCAAGTGCCGTACGTGAAACACACCCCCCAGGAACCCTCCCAAGACCCGTCCACGCGCTGCGCCGCCTGGAGGAAGCGCAGACCGCCCTCGATGGCACGCTCGATGCGATCGGCCTCGGCGCTGACGTAGCGGTCGCGGTACGCGCGCAGCGCCTGCACACAGGCGGAAGTGCACTCCACGTACGAGTAGTCGATCATGATGTCGCGGAAGCAGTCCGAGGCATTCAAGGCTTCGAGCCAGGCAGGACCGCGCGTCAGCTCGTAAGTGGCCCAGCCGCCATCCGTATTTTGCAACGAGAGCAGGAGTTCGACCGCCGCATCGAGACGCCAGCGCGGCAGGCATTTGCCCGTCACGGCCTCGATCGCCAGACAGGCCTTCAAGCCCTCGGCGGTGCAATCACTGATCGGCCAACCGTGGTCGCGAGTGGAAAAGGGCCAGCCGCCCCGCGACGCGTGTCGGAAACAACGCTCGCGTTCGGGAACGTCTTGCAAGACCTGATTCGCTTCGAGATAGCCGAAGGCGGCGTCGAGCAACGAGCGCGAGCGCTCAGCCAGCGGCGCGCGGGCGATCGCCTGCGCGGCGAAGGCGGTGTCCCACAGCCGCGAGTTGTCGTAGCCGTTCATCTTGATGCCGTCGGCGGCTTGATAGAGGTAGTCGCCGAGTCGGCGCGTGTGCTGCTTCAGCTCTTCACCGCGCGGATTCTCGAAGTACCAGACCAACGTGTGCAAGAGCTTACTGATGGGTCCAATGCAAATGTAGTCAGTGTTCGCGTCTTCGCGGCGGATCTGGTCCAGCACGTAGTTCAGCGCCTTTTTTCGCAGCAGGCGCGGGGCGCGCGTTTCGAAGCCGAGCAAGAAGCTGGTCGCGACCTCCAGCAGCGGCGAGCGCGGAGCGAGCTCGTCACTAGCGGCCACCTCGCCGCGAACGCGCTCCCAAGCGATCGACTCGTAACCCTGTGGGTATAGTTCGCGGCGCAGCTGCTCCAGCAACGGGCTCAGGGTCGCGGCGCTGCGGCGGCCGTACAAGTACGACAGCGGCAGGTACACCATGCGACAGTGGCACCACAGCCGGCTCGGGTGAAACGGCAAGCGAGTCGGCAGCAGCCACAGCTCGGGCAACACCGGTGCAAGGCCGCTGTAGTCGTACAGGTTCAACAGCGCGAGGAAGTACTTGCCCCAGGCTGCCGATTGTACGGGGCCACCGTGCTGTTCGAGCCACGCGCGCGCGCGGTCGAGCCAGGCGGCCTCGGCTGGTTCAGCGAGCAGGCGCGCAGCCACGTAATTGAGCGCGGTCGGGAACACGGCGCTCTTGGCCTCGACGTGCAACCCAAACCCGCCGTCGTCGTTTTGATGCGCGGCCAGATAGCGCAGCATTTCGCGCTGCGCGGCGGGCTCGATCGGGATACCCGCGACGTAGTTGGTGGCGATGTACAGCGGCAGCAAGAACAGCGGCCCGCCGTAGTCACCGTGCCAGGAGCCATCGGCGTGCTGCGTGCGCCGCAGGTGTTCCAAGCCCTTGGCGATCGGACCGCTCGTGCCCAGCGAGGTCGTTCTAGGCTCGCCTGAGTCGAGCCAGGAATCAGACCTGAGCATACCCCTCCCGAGTCGTCGCCTTGGCGCGCGACGGCGGAGCGAGCTTGACCAGGCGTTCTTTGAACTTGGCCATCGCACTGCCGTAGCGGCGTCTGAGCGCGGCGTCGTCGCCCGCGTGCCGCAGACAGTCTTCGATCAGCTCGGCCACGGATTCGCGCGAGATCTTGACCGGGCGATCGACGCTCAAAACGGCGTCGTTGCCGACCGCCAAGACCAGCGTTTCGAGCGCCATCCACAACGGCAACAGACAGAACAACCGCAGCTGCGCCTGTTGCGCCGGGATCAAAAGCACGTATTCGAAGGCCTTGGCCAAGTGCTCGCCAGCGCGGTCGAACATTGGCACGAGCGCTCGGTGAGCTTGCGCGCGGTGCTCGAGCGCGAGCAAGTTCTCGCGCAGAAAACCCTCGCTCTGACACAGTTGGCGCGGCACGTAACAGCGGTTGCGCGCAAAATCATCCGTGACGTCCTTCAGGATGTTGACCAATTGCAGTCCGATCCCGAACGATTCACAGCGAGCGCGCAGCTCTGGCTCGAGCGCGCTGCCGGCGCTACCCATGAAGCTCACGAACAAATCACTGATCAAATGCCCGACCGTGCCTGCCACGAAGTAGCAATAGCGCTCGAGGTCGGCCACGGTATGAATCACCGTGAGCGTGCCCGGGCGATCGCGACGACAGTACAAGCGCATGCCGTTGGCCATCTCCGACAGCCAGGCGATCGACGAGCGGCGCGTATCGGCGTCTTGCTCCAGAAACACCCTCATCACCCTGGGGAGTGACTGAGCCAGGCGAATTTCCGGATCGTCGTCGGCGAAGGCCGCGAACCGGGCGCTGAAGCTCTCGGGACTTTGTCCGCCGTCGAGCACGGCGATGAAGGCCGTGAACAACGCATCTCGCTCTTGGCTACCGAGTCGTTCGTGATCTTCGACCGTGTCGACGATGCGACAGAGCAGGTAGCCGCAAGTGAGCGCCACCCGCAACGGCTCGGGCAGCAGCTGGATCGGCTTGGAAAAGGTGCGCGAGACGTCGATCAACGCCTGCTCGCAATAATCCCAATCTGCCTGGGTCTTCGCGCTCATCAAGGGGTACTCCGTTCGTTCGAAGCCAACTTCAACTCACCCACCCGAAGTCCGAAGCGGTCGCTCCTCAACGAATCGGCCGCTTTGACGCAGGCGCGGAGAGGCCATTCGAGCCAGCCAGCGTCGTCGCGCAAATCGCGCGCCCACTGACTCCAAGACTGACGACGGGCTGCGCTCTGTCCCGCACCTCCCAGCACGACATGCGCAGACGCGCGCAAGAAGGAATCAGCGAAGCTCAAGCCTTCTCGGTCGTCGCTCGTCAATAGGCGCATCGTGCGGCTGCGCTCCTTGGGGCTCGTTCGCAGCATGCGCAAAAGTCCGTGTCGAACGCGTGTCGCGCTGGCATCCTTTCGAGCGAAGGCGAGGTACAGCACGCTTGCCAGCCGTTCAGCGACGTGGACGTCACGCGCCCGCTGATAGGCGGCAAAATCGCGACATTGGGCGGCCGCGAACGCGTCCATGATCCCGAGAGTCATGCCGACGCCGCTCAATGGGTGAACGTGACCGACGGCATCACCCACCAGCCAGACATTCCGCTGACCGTAAAATGTGCGCGGTCGAATTCCGGTCGCGGACCAGCTCACGGATTTCTCG
>Ga0134124_10002531_pt1 | contig 14781 bp, 10 predicted proteins | sample KB304_FD_96880 | JGI IMG/M metagenome (GOLD analysis project Ga0134124, IMG submission 96880) | Terrestrial soil microbial communities without Nitrogen fertilizer from Kellogg Biological Station, Michigan, USA - KB3-0-4 | ecosystem: Environmental > Terrestrial > Soil > Unclassified ... | reverse complement strand
GAAGTGCCGCTCTCGCCGGACAGCGCAACGGCCTTGCGATTTGCCGCACAGGAAGCCGACCGGCTGCACCAACGACACGTCGGAACTGAGCATCTGCTCGCTGGACTGCTGCGCGTCGAAGGTAGCCTCGCCGCAAAGGTCTTGTTGGCTAACGGCTTCGCGGTGGGAGTAATCCGAGAGCGCTTGGCGGCGGCTCCCCTCGATGCACGCGCGATGCGATTAGCCGGTCCGAACAGGGAAGCACTCCTGACGCTACACAGTTTTCTTTCAGGGCTTAAATCACTGAGTTCGGGAGACCTGGCTGGCTTCTTTGCGGAGAATGCGGAGTTTGTGGATCCATCGGGGAAAAGGTGCAATCGAGACGAGATACAGAAAGAGTTTCAAACCTTGTTTGCAGCTTACGCCAAGAAGAATGTGACCTACGTGATGGAAGCGCCATTGGCGGCTACGAGGGAGGTTTTTGTCGCAAGCGTGGTTTGGAAGAATGCTCTGATGGTGAGCGAGCAACGCGCGTGGGTGCAGCGGATGAGCTTTGTGCTGTTGTTGAAGGGAGAGGGCTGGGAAATTGTGTTGGCACAGGCGACGCCGGTTCAGTTGGCCTGAGTTGCGTTGCACCTTGCCTTGGTTCCTCCGTTCCACAGCCGGCGCGAGAAGGCTGCGCGAAGAGAAAAGCGCGTGCTCCTGTGGGGATGACACGAAGTGGCAGCGTTTGAGCTCAGATATCGACTTGGAGCAAGTTATGGGCGCGGAAGATGGCGTCGACTTCGGCGTTGCCGGTGGGTAGATCGGTTGGGTTGAATTTGGCTTTGGCGGCGATGAGGAGGCGGGCCACTTCTGGGTAGTCGCCCTGACGCTCCTCGCAATTTTCGACGCCGTGAGAGAACCAGCCTGATGGGGTGGCGTGAAACTGCTCATCCTCGATGATGAGGGGGGCGCCTTGGTCGAGGAGGAGTTTGACGATGTCGGCATAGCCCTTCCAGCAGGCCCAGTGGAGGGCGGTGGCGCCCCATTCGCCGCGGGAGTCGATGGGAACGCCGGCTGCCAGGAGAGCGCGCACGGCTTGCGTGGAGTGGCTGACGGCGAGGTCGGGGAGCAGCCGCCTGCTGCCGGGGACGCTGCTAAAGTCGGGTCGCGTGGCGAGGATTCGATCTAGCTCGGCGGGAGTTGCTTGCCCGCAGGATTGGACGAATCGGTCGAGCGGCGAGAGAAGCGTGTCCGCGCCACGGGATTTTAGGAGCTCGATCGTTTCGGTGGGGCCGCCGAGGACGGCGAGGGAGTAGGCAGTACGACCGTCCTTGCGCTGGGCGTTGATGCCAGCCCCGGCGTCGAGAAGAGCGGCGATGACTGGCGTGCAGCGTCCGCGCCAGACCGCCCAGTGGAGCGCGGTCTCGCCGCGTTCGTTGGTTTCGTTGGGATCGGCCCCTGCGGCGAGAAGCAATCGGACTCCTTCGAAGTGGTCGCGATCGAGCATGTGCTTGAGTGCATTCGTGGCGGCGGGCCTTGCGCCGCGAGCGAGGAGCAGTCTCATGCATGCGAGATCTTCGTGCTCGGTGGAGTGGTAGAGCGATTCGTTATCGTTGGAATTGGCGCCGGCGTTGAGGAGCACTTCGGTGAGCGCGAGATTGTTGTTGAGACCGCTGGCGCCATAGAGGCAAGAGAGCGGACTGTGCGGGGGATCGTCAGCGAGGACTACGGCATCAGCGTTTGCGCCGTGGCCGAGTAGGATACCGGCAGTTTCGGTTAGGGCGGCCGCGCGCGCTTGGTCATGGCGGGGGTTGGCGTAGCGGGAGAAGCAGACGTACAGGAGCGGCTCGCAATTTTGCGGGCCGCCTTTTTCTTTGGCGAGCGCGGGGTTGCCGGAGACAGCTTGCGCGACGTGCTGGTGCTCGCCGAGGACCAGCGCAACGTAGAAGCCGGCGTGAGCGATTTGTGGATGCTGGGCGAGCAGGGATTCAGCGCGGCGGTAGTCGGAGGTGGCGGCTTCAATGAAAGCAGCGACCTGGCCCTGAAAATCGAGCTGGGATTGCTTGATGAAGGATTGAAATTTCGGCCAGCTGGGGAAACCTTGTTCGCGGGCGATGGTGAGCTGGGCGTGGTGGAGCGCTGGAAGTTCGTTGCTTGGATTTGCGTGGCGCGCGATGCGGCCGAGGGCGGTGTCTTCGCGCGCTTGTGCGGATTTGAGGAGCGACTTGGCTTGTTTCTTGTAGAACTCGAGATTCAGGCGGACGGCATCGGAGTGGGTCGGCATGCGACCTCCTTTCGTTTTGCCCAATGTCCGCAGGATGGGCCGAAAGAAGGTGCTCTTCGGTTGGAAAAAACGTGGTGGGAAAATCCCTTTCCGCGGACCGGCGGCGCCCGTTTGCGCCAGGGGAATTGTATCGCGGGTGCGGGATTGAAGAGGAAGAAAAAGATTTTGCGAGAGAGAAAGGCAGAGACATGGAGGTTCGGGGAAGGAACGTCTAGCAGGCGCGGCGTGGTCGGCGTGTTGGGGCTTCGCGATACATCTTTGCCTGCAGACCGACCCACCCTTTGCAAAAGGCGCAAAGGGTAGGCCACCCAAGATGTTGTTGGCCACGCGGGCGAGCGCCGTATTGTTGCCGGTTGAAGTCTTGTCTAAACCCGCACCCGTCTGAACCCGGGAAGGGTGCGGCACACGGGGAAAAGGCCGAATCGAAAATACGCCAAGACACAATGATTTTGCCGAGAAGGGGCGCAGCGTGCGGCGCCCCTTCTGGACATGGTGTGCTGGTGGCGAATCGCTAGAAGTAGAAGCGGAGGGAGAGCTGGAGGTTGCGCTCGCCGCCGGCTACGCCGCCGCCCTTGGTCAAGACCTTGCCGAAAGTGGCGAGGTTGTCGGGATTGAGGCCGATGTTGGTGGTGCCGCTGCAGCCGCTGCCGCCGCACCAGTTCGGGTGGTTGATGAAGTTGAAGGCTTCGGCGCGGAACTGGAAGCCGATGTTTTCGGTGATGGGGAAGGCCTTGAACAGGCCGAGGTTCCAGTTCTGGTATCCGGGCTGATAGATGATGTTGCGAACCTTTTGGGTGCTGAAAGTGCCGGGAGCCGGCTTGGTGAAGATAGGCGAGCCGTCGGGATTGGTGGTGGCGAACCACTGGCCGCTGGAACCGAAGGTGCCGATGATTTTAGGATCGCCGTTGACGTTCCAATACTGGCCGTTGACGCCGCAGCCGAAGTTGGAGTCGAGGCCGACGCCGGCGTAATCGCTGCCCCCGGCGACGCCGCACGGCAGACCGGTCTGGAATTGGGTGACGCCGCTGATCTGCCATCCGCCGAGGATTTTGCCGGTGAGCTTGGTTTTGTCCTTAAAGAAAGGCAAATCATAGAGATAGTTGAAGACGAGCATGTGGCGGGCGTCGAATTCGGACGGGCCCCAGAGATTCGTGGTGTCGTAGGTATTGGGAACGACGTCGCGCTGGTTGGACCCGTTATCTTCGCTCTTGGAGAAAGTGTAGGAGACGCCGAAGAGGAGGCCGCCGGTGTAGCGACGATTCCAGGCAATCTGCAACGAGTTGTAGCGTGAATCGGCAATGTTATCGGTCTGGCGGATGGATCCGAAGCCGAGAAAAGGACGAAGCGCATTAATATTAACGCCGGGATTCGCGGCGACGGTGGCGAGAGTGGGCTGGTTGATGTCGGATTCGCGCTGCAGGTGGAGACCGCGACGGCCGACATAGCCTACGCTGACGATGGATTTCCAAAACATTTCACGCTCGATGGTGACGTTCCAGTCCCAGGCTTCGGGATTGCGGAAATTCTTGCTTTGCGTGGTGACGACGAGCGGAATTGCGGCGGCGCCACCAGCACCGGGATCATCGGCGGAACCGTTGCTGACGCTGGCGTTGGGTTGGAAGGGCGGATTGCCGCCGAGGAAGATCGAATCGCTGACGCCGAGCCGCGTGAAGAAGCGGCCAGCGCCGGTGCGGATGACGGTTTTGTCGTTGAGTTGATAGGCGACACCGACGCGCGGCTGGATATTGCCCCACTGAATGTCGGAATAGTAGCTGGGGACTTTGCGGAAAAGTCCGTCATAGAGGCCGGAGTCGGCCTCGGGGACACGGCCGCTGGCGGACGAGGGAAAACCATCGCCAGGAATCACCATGCCGTTGTAACGCTGCTCGATGGTCGGAGAACCGAGAATGCGGCCGGTGGCGGGGTCGACCGTAACGGCCAGCGCGGTATCGTAGAAACGCGGATCAAAGACCGCCATGTTGCGCCACTCGGCGTTGTAGGGAACGATGACGGAGTAACGAGCGCCATAATTTACGGTGAGGCGCTGGCGCACCTTCCAGGAGTCTTGCGCGAAGCCTTCGTACATGTTCGAACGGAAGATGGTGTAGGCGCGGTGGCCGATTTCGGAGTAAGTGTCGAAGAGGCCAAGCGCAGCGTTGGCTACCGCGACGCCGGTGCCGCCTGCGCGGTTGTCAGTGAAGAGGAATTGGCCGTTCTGGTTGTTGGTGCAAGTGGGGCAGGCCTGGACGTTGATTTCGTCGTTGTCGTTTTCACCGGAGCGTTCGAACGAGAAGCCGAACTTGAAGGTGTGGTTGTGCTTGATCCAGGTAAAGCTGTCGGAAATGGTGTAGATCGGTCCAGCAGAGTGCGAGGGATAGGGGCCGCCGCTGAGTCCAGAGAACGGTGAGAGGTTGACGGTGGGAATGCGGTTGGGAACGAGCTTGCCGTCGGGGAAGATGTACGGGTAATTGAGGCTGCAGGGAACCGTAGAGCCGGCGCAGGCTTGGGTGCGGTCGAAGAAGTTGGCGGTGTCGATGGGAATCTTGACGACATCCTGGCTGGCGGTGACCAGGACTTCGTTGATCTTGGTGGGGCTGATGGTCCACACGTAGTTGAGCGAGCCGGTCTTGTTGGGGCGATCGAAGAATTTGGGGGTGCGGTCGGTGTTGCCGTCGAGCGGCTGGTATTCGAGATATTTGAAATTGTTAGCGCGGAAACGCAGCCGATGATTATCGGTGATATTCACGTCGACACCGATGGTGTCTTTGCGCTGATCGAAGGTGTGATTCTTTGCGGCGAACCAGTTTCCGCCACCAATGAAGCTGGTGAGGTTAGGAACCGGCCAGGCGTTGAGAATGCCGACGCCGTTGGGGCTGAGGCGACCGGGAGGAATGATGTTGCCGGGGAAGCAGCCACTGCTGTCAGTGGTAGTGCATGCCCCGGGAAGAAGCGGATCCTTGATGGGTTGAACTTTGTGGGTATAGGGATTGTTGGGATCGAGGAGTTCGCTGAAATCGCCCTGGCGCATCTTGACAGAGGGAACCAGAAGAAGGCCGGCGCCGCCCAGTGAAGAGCCGGATTCTTCGAAGTGATACTTCACCCATTCCTGGCCGAAGTAGAAGAAGACTTTGCTCTTGTTGGTGTTGAAGTGATTGGGAATGTAAAGTGGGCCGCCGATGTTGTAACCGAACTGATTGTAGTGGACCGGAGCGGTGACGCCAGTGGTCAGGGGATTCGCGTTGCGCGCCCAAGTGTTGGCGTTAAGGGCAGTGTTGCGGAGGTATTCGTAGACCGCGCCGTGAAATTGGCTGCCGCCGGTCTTGGTGGTGATGCGAATCTGCGCGCCCGAGCTGCGGCCGTATTCGGGGGCGTAGTTGGAGGTGAGAATCTGGACTTCCTGGGTGGAGTCTACATCGGCGGCGCCGATGCTGGTGCCGTTGGAGCGCGTGCGGGTGCCGGGAGCGCCATCGAAAGTGATGAGATTTTCGGGATTGCGTGAGCCGTTGAAGTTAGCGGGACCTTGCGAGAGGTTGAAATTGAGGGAGGAGAGAGTACCGGAGCGAGCGCCAGGCACGAGTGCGGCCAGGCCAACGGGATTGCGGCCATTGAGTTCGAGAGAGTCGATTTGCTGGCGAGTGATGAGTTCCTGCACCGTAGCAGATTCGGTTTGCAGAGTGACGGCGCTGGCAGCGACCTGGACGGTTTGCGTGGACGAGCCGACCGTGAGCGGAACGTCGATGGTCAGGTGACCAGCGGGATCGAGTTTGTTGTCACTGGAGGCGTAGCGCTGGAAGCCGGAGGCCTCGACGGTAACAGCGTAGAATCCTGCGGGAATGTTGGTGATGGTGAAGTAGCCGGACTCGTTGGTGGTGACGGTGCGCTCGATGCCAGATGGATTGCGGACGGTGACCTTGGCATCGGGAACGACGGCGCCCGAGGGATCTTTGACGAAGCCGGAAATGGAGCCGAGATCGGATTGCGCGAAAGCAGGTTGTGTGGCGGTGAGACTGGCGAAAAGCAGGAACAATGCTACGAGCGCATACAACGTAAGCGCATACGACGTTTTTTTCATGTTCTCCCCCAAGAAAACGATGAAACGGGACACACATTTAGTATTCGGCCGCTCGTGGGAGCGGCCGCGAGATTAAGCCAGACAGCTAAAATTGTTTTGCTCCGGTTCCTGGACGGAGCGCTGGTGCGACCTTCGACGGAGGAATCACCCCTCGACGCGTACTTACTACGGAGCGAATGCTATGGCTATACTGTAAAAATAGTATGCGCAGAGAATTAATAGATTGTGTACGTAGATAACTGCAATGACTTTTGCGAGCGCCCGTACACGAACTCGCTCAGCGCGCCATTTGTTTCGTCCTCCGCTTGCCTGATAGCGCCGAGGGCCTGTGATATTCTTGCGTTTTCATGCGGTGGGGGCGCGCCGCGGCCTGAGAAAGCGAGAAGCGATGACGGCACGCGTATTGGACGGAACGAAGATTCGGGACGCGGTGTTTGCGGATTTGGGCGGCGAAATTGCACGGCTTTCGGTCGAAGGCGTGCGGCCCGGGCTGGCGGCGGTGCTAGTAGGGGAGAATCCGGCCTCACAACTTTATGTGAAGTCGAAAATTGCAGCTTGCATGCAGATTGGCCTGGCGAGTTGGCTGCATACCCCGGCAGCCAGCGTGACGACCGAGGAGTTGCTGAAGCTGGTCGATCGATTGAATGCCGACGACGCAGTGGATGGCATTCTGGTGCAGTTGCCGTTGCCGTCTCAGGTTGATACGAAGCGGGTATTGGAAGCTGTGGATCCGGCGAAAGATGTGGACGGATTTCATCCTGTAAATTTGGGGAAATTGGTAAGCGGACGGCCAGGATTGGTGGCGTGCACGCCGGCGGGGTGCATGGAGATTTTGCGAAGGGCCGAGGTGAAGATCGAAGGCGCCAATGCCGTGGTGTTGGGACGCAGCGACATTGTGGGCAAACCGATGGCGTTGCTGCTGATGCATGCGAACGCGACGGTGACCATTTGTCATTCGAAGACGCGGGATCTGGGCGCGGTCGTGCGAGGCGCGGATATTGTGGTGGCGGCAATGGGAAAGGCTGGGTACGTGGCGGCGGATTGGATTCGTCCGGGGGCGACAGTGATTGACGTGGGGACCAACAAAGTGACGGATACGGCCGAGGCGGAGCGACTGCTGAAGAACTTTCCGGCGCGGCTGGAAAAGTTTCGCGCGAAGGGTTCGGTGCTGGTGGGCGATGTGCATCCGGATGCGGTAAATGTGGCGGGGGCGCTAACGCCGGTGCCCGGAGGCGTGGGGCCGATGACCATTACTATGCTGATGAGCAACACGGTGAAGGCGGCGCGGCTGCGGCGCGGGGGCAGCGGGGCCGAGAAACACGCGGTGAATTCAGCATCTGGAGCGCGGTGAAGCCGTCAATGCTGCGGCTGGGGCTGACCGGTGGCATTGCGAGCGGAAAGAGCGCGGTGGCCGGGATGCTGCGAGAGCTGGGATTCACGGTGATTGATGCGGATTCGCTGGGACATGCGCTGATCGAGCCTAGGCAGGCAGCTTACCAGGAAGTGATTTCCAGATTTGGAGCGGTTGTTTTGGATGGGCAGGGCCGAGTGGATCGCGGGCGGCTCGGGGCGCTGGTGTTTGCGGACCGAGCTAAGCTGGAGGCGCTGAATGCGATTTTGCATCCGCGAGTGAAAGCGGAGATCGCGCGGCGGTTTGCGGCATTGGCGAAAGATGAGATGAAGGCGGTGTTTGTAGAGGCCGCGCTGTTGGTAGAGGCGGGATATCTGGATCAGCTGGATGGATTGGTGGTGACGTGGTCGCGTCCGGAGCAGCAGGTGGAGCGGCTGCGAGCGCGCGGGATGAGCGAAGAGGAAGCGCGGCGGAGAATTGCGGCGCAGATGCCGGTGGAAGAGAAACTCAAGTTTGCCACGGAGAAGATTGATTGCTCGGGGTCGCTCGAGGAGACGCGGAGACAGGTGGAGGCGCTGGCGGGAAGGATACGCAGCGGGAGCCGAAAGCAGTGAGGAAGTTCGCTTTGCTCTGGTCTTTTCGTGTCTAACTGTGACGACTGTCAGGGTTCAATTGACGCACGGCCAGAAAATGGCTGTGCCACTTTTCACTCAGGTGGCTATTCAAGAATCGGCTCTATACTCTCTATACTAGGGCCACTGCGTTGCTCGGGAAGGAATGGGCATATGGAAGCGCGACGGAAGTCCAGACTTGGGCGGCTGGTAGTGGTGTTTGCGGTGCTCTTGCTTGGCGCGTATTGGGCGGGGGCGAGGTGGGGTCAGCGGCAGCCCGTGAGCGTGGAGGCGGTGCCGCGCGGCGGGACGAGCGGTACGGGGGCCGGCACAGGTTCCGGCGAGAGCGCAAAAAATGCCGTGAATGTGGCGGCGCGAGATGCGGCTCTGACGGACGACGAGGCCATCAATGTGCGGGTGTACCGGCAGACGGCGCCGGCGGTGGCGAACGTTTTGACAAAGGCTACCGAGTATGACTTTTTCATGGATCCGGTGCCGGTGGAAGGCGCGGGGTCGGGCTTTGTGATCGACGAGCGCGGATACATTTTGACGAATTTCCATGTGGTGCAAGAGGCGCAGTCGATTGAAGTGGTGCTGGGAGACCAGTCGCGGTATCCGGCGAAATTTATCGGCGCGGATCAGCGGAATGACGTGGCGCTAGTAAAGATCGATCCCAAGGGAAAGAAGATCGCGGCCTTACCCCTGGGCGATTCGACGTCGCTGCAAGTCGGGCAAAAGGTTCTGGCAATCGGGAATCCGTTTGGATTTCAAAGTACGCTGACTACCGGAGTGGTGAGCGCGCTGGGCCGCACGGTGCAAACCAGCCAAAGCACGTTTATCGATGAAGCGATTCAGACGGATGCGGCCATCAACCGCGGAAACTCCGGGGGGCCACTGATCAACTCGCACGGCGAAGTGATCGGAATCAATTCGGCGATTTACACACCGACGGGCACCACGGCGGGGATCGGATTTGCGATTCCCATCAACACAGCGAAGATGATTGCACATGACCTGATTACGGATGGGCGAGTACACCTGGCTTATTTGGGGATCCAGACGATTCCGGTCGGCGGCAATCTGGCGGAGGCGCTGCAGTTGCCGGTACAAGAAGGACTACTGGTGGAAGTGGCGGCGAAGGGCGGTCCGGCAGCGGCGGCGGGAATTCGCGGAGGCGATCGCGTAGTGCAGGCTGGGATGCAGCGGATCGCCATCGGCGGCGACGTGATCACGGCGATCGACGGACAAAAGATGTCGAGTCCGATCGACCTGAACATCGCGCTCAACCGGAAACGGCCGGGCGATACCATGACGCTGACCGTGTATCGGGGCGGAAAGAGAATGGATATACCGGTGAAGCTGGCGGAGCGGCCGGTGAAATAGGTGGAAGTGACGACCGGCTCACACCGGTCGACGCTTGCGAGTGATTGTGCCGAGATGCCTCCACTACCCAGCCCGCGCGCTTAAACCGCGCGGCGGAAAAAAGCGGGCCGCCGCGATCAGGATGACAGAGGCCGCCTCACGGATTGCGTTGAGCAGGACGCGGTTGTTCAGCGGGAAAATTCGGCGCGCTGCGCTTGGCGTTGAGCGTCGGTCAGAGTGAACCAGGATTCGGCGATATCGCGGACGCGTTCGAGCTCGCGCTGCATTTCGGCGTGCTTGGCTTCGAGGGTTTCCTGGTTGGCATCTGCGGGGACGTAGATTGGCGGAGCAACCAGCATCACCGCTCGCGCGAAAGGTCTCGGCAGCAGGAAGTGATCCCAGGTTTTCTCGAAGGTCTTGCCGCGATCGACGCCGATGTGAAAGACCACCACGGGGCAGCCGGTTTTGCGGGCGAGCATGACCGGGCCGGGCTTGGCGACGTAGCGCGGACCGCGGGGGCCGTCGATGGTAAAGGCGCAGTCGAGGCCTTCGGCCAGACGCTTGGCCATGACGGCAAGGCCGCGCAGGCCACCGCGCGACGAACTACCCTGGGCCGTGCCGAATCCGAGCCATTCGATGACCTTGCGGGTCCACTGACCGTCGAAGGCAGTGGTGTTCATGACTACGATGCCGCGGTGGCGTGCCCACCAGGCAATCGGAATGATCACGCGATGCCAAAACGACCAGATGCATTGTTTTCTGGCGGCGTAAACGCGCTCGGGATGCTGCCAGCCAAGAATCTCGTACCGCAGGGTTGGGCCGAGTATGCGGATCACCGAATAAACGGCGGTAGCGATAAGCGGAATTTGCATGCGGCGCGACCAGGGAAGATCCGGCAGCCGGACGTCGTAGTGGGCGCTGACGGCGGTTTGCGGCTCGCTGTTGTGCGCGCCGTCTGCGTGTACCGATGCGAGCCCCGCGTCGCGGGCCTGTTCGGGCAAGGAAACCCTCGCTGCGCCTCGTGTGGCGACCGTCGTATAGTATAGCGATGGATGCCGGAAGGCTGCCGGGATTCGGGTTAACGCATCTGAACAGTTCGGAGTGAAGGGATTGGCGTTGCAAGTTTACATTCCTAGACGACAGTACGAGCTGGTAGCAGCGATGGCGATGCTGGTTGGCGGCGCTTTGCTGACAGCGGCTGCCGGGCGTTCCGACAATCCATCCTCGGACGACGCCGTGGGGACCATCGAAGGCGATTCCATCGCGCTGCAAGGGCCGATGAGTGTCGAGGTCGTCGGCGGGCAAGTCAAGACCATGCTGCGGAGTGGCAACGATATTCGCGTGAAGTCTGGACAGGCACGCCTGGACTTGGTGGAAGGCGGACAAATCGCAATCTGCGGCCCGGCGCACTTGTCGGTGCTGAAGTCCGCCGGCGCACTGACCCTGGCGTTGGACACCGGGGTGATTCATGCGCGGATCGAGCACAAGCCGGTGCTGACGATCTATACGGCGCAGATTCAGGCCAAGCCCATTGCGATAGGGGACGGCCCTCAGGACGCGCTGATCGGATTTGAAACGCCGGGGGCGATGTGCGTGAAGGCAACCGCGGGCGCCATTCGCCTGGAGCAGCAGCTAACGGCGCAGAACGTAATCGTACCGCAAGGCGGCGACGTGCTAGTGAACAATGGGCAGCTGGAGGGGCTGCAAAACACGCAGGGACATTGCAGCTGCGAGGCAGCGCTAAGTAAGACGACGCCGAAGGCGCCGGAGTTCAGCCGGCTGGCCACTCCGGAGGAGATCGAGAAAAAGCAGGCAACCGAAAAGAAGGAAGTGAGCAAGAGAGAGGATATCTTCCTGGAGAAGCCCGCCAAGCCCAAGGAAGAGCCGGTATATCAGGTGTTTATGCCGCCTTTGGCTTACGATGCGAAGGCCGCGGTGCAGAAAGACAATTTTGACCCGAAGCTAATCCTGGTAGTGCGGCGCGTGCGGGTTCGTCCGACGCTGATCTTTCAAGGACGGGTGGAGGACAGTCCGAAATCCTTAAATGCCGCCGCGCAGAGCGCCAAGCCGGCGCCTACCCCCAGCGCGGCTGCTCCCGCACAACCGGAAGATTCGGTGGTAAACCGGGTTCGTGCTTTCTTTCGCCGTCTTTTCTCCTGATCCTCCAACCCGTCCAAAAACTGCACTGTTTATGACCGCATTTGTGGTTGATTTCCGCCTTTCGTATGGTACCGTTCTTACGCTATCCCTCCGCAGAGGTCCATGGCACAGGGGTGTATGTGCCATGAAGCTGAACGAAGAGCTGCTCTACCCACCCGAGCGCTAGAGCTCTAAAAAAAAGTTAAGTATTACCTTCGGGAGATTCCACCGTGAACCGATCCAGCACGGGTCGCGCACCCCGTTCCATCGCCGTGGTCACTCTGGTTGCGATCACCTTGCTTTCCGGCTGCGCGGGAGCGGTTAATGGCAATGGAGGTGGCGGTGGAAGTACGCCTCCGCCTGCGGCAATTTCGGTGGCGATGTCGGTGGCGACCGCTGGCGTGCAGGTTGGAACCACGCAAGCATTCACGGCAATGGTGGCGAACGATTCGGGGAACAAGGGAGTAACGTGGACGCTGTCCGGTGCGGGGTGCAGCGGCGCGGCGTGCGGGACGGTAGCGCCGGCGTCGAGCGCTTCGGGTACGCCGGTTACGTATACAGCGCCAGGGGCAGTGCCAAGTCCAGCGACCGTCACGCTGACTGCCACTGCGGTAGCGGATGCCACGAAATCGGCCGGCACGACGATTACATTGACGACGACTGCGCCGCCTGTGGGTGTCACGCTGTCGCTGCCGACAGCCAACATCGCAGTGAGCGGCACGCAAGCTTTTATTGCGACAGTGACCGGCGACACGGCCGGCAAAGGAGTCACCTGGACGGTGACCGGTGCGGGGTGCACGGGTGCAGCCTGCGGCACGGTGACGCCGACATCGAGTGCTTCGGGTGTGGCGGTGAGCTACAAGGCGCCAGCTGCGGTTCCAAGCCCTGCAACCGTCACGCTAAAGGCGACGTCGGTGGCGGACACAACGAAATCTGCGTCTGCGACGATCTCGGTAACGGCAGTGGCGGCGCCGATCTCCGTGACCTTGTCACTCACTACAGCCAACGTCACGGTGAACGGGACGCAAGCCTTCACCGCGACAGTGACCGGCGACACGGCCGGCCAAGGAGTCACCTGGACGGTGACCGGTGCGGGGTGCACGGGTGCAGCCTGCGGCACAGTGACGCTGACATCGAGTGCTTCGGGTGCGGCCGTGAGCTACAAGGCGCCAGCTGCGGTTCCGAATCCGGCAACGGTAACGTTGAAGGCGACATCGGTGGCTGACACCACGAAGTCCGCCTCGGCGACGATAACCGTCACGACGACAACGGCACCCATCACGGTGACATTGTCACTGACTACTGCCAACGTAACCGTGAACGGTACGCAAGCCTTTACCGCGACGGTTGGCAACGATTCGGCAAACAAGGGTGTGACCTGGACGGTGACTGGCACAGGTTGCAGCGGCACCGCATGCGGCACGGTTTCCCCGACCACAAGCGCTTCCGGTTCCGCAGTGACGTATACCGCGCCCGGGAGCGTGCCGACTCCCGCGACAGTGACTTTGAAGGCGACTTCAGTGGCGGATGGGACAAAGTCGGCCTCAGCGACCATTACGGTGACGGCGGCCAGCGGAGGAACGGTGGCGGTCACGCTAACTCCCAAGCGCGGCGGGATTGTGGTCTCGCAGGCACTGAACTTCACCGCCACGGTGGCAAACGATACTGGCAATCAGGGTGTGACGTGGTCGGTGACGGGAACTGGAACACTGAGCGCACAGACGGCAACGACCGCAACCTTAACCGGCACCGCTGCGGGTAGCGCCGTGGTCACAGCGACGAGCAAAGCGGATGTTACCAAGAGCGCATCTACGACCATTGGCACAACCGATCTACCCGGGGTATTCACGTATCACAATAACAACAACCGCGACGGAAGCAACACGCGAGAGTTCGCCCTGACGCCCTCCAGTGTAACGGAGTCAACCTTCGGCAAGCTGTTTTCCTGCAACGCCGACGGAGCAATTTACGCGCAGCCCTTGTGGGTGCCGAAGGTAAACATTGGCGGCGGCACCCACAATGTGATCGTGGCGGCCACCATGCGCGATTCCGTCTACGTTTTTGACGCCGACGCAAATCCGTGCGTGACGTACTGGAGCAAGAACCTGATTTTTAGCGGCGAAACCTACGGAAATCAAGGAGACGTGGGCACTGGGGATATTTTCCCGGACATCGGAATACTTGGGACGCCGGTCATCGACTCCACGACAGGCACGATCTATGTGGTCACTAAGACAAAAGACAACGGTACAACCACCTACCATCAACGAATTCATGCGCTTAGCCTGACCGATGGAAGCGAGAAATTCAGCGGGCCGACAGATATCACTTCGGCAATCACCGTCCCTGGCAACGGAGACGGGAGTTCCGGGGGAAATGTGCCATTCAGTCCGCTAAGAGAGAACCAACGATGTGGTCTGGCGTTGTTCAATGGCGTAGTTTATGTCTCTTGGGCTGCACATGGAGACAACCCGCCCTACCATGGCTGGATTATCGGGTACAACGCAGCAGACTTGGGGCAAGCCCCGGTGTTGTTTAACGCAGCGCCGAACGGCGACGCCGCGGGCATCTGGATGGCTGGTGGCGCTCCCGCGATTGAACTGGTGAATGTTAACGGCGTGCAAACGCCGTTTTTGTATGCCATCACCGGAAACGGTAGCTTTGACACCTCAAAGAGCAACTATGGCATGTCGTTCCTAAAACTAAATGCCAACAATCTTGCCGTCGTTGACTATTTTGCGCCCTCCAATGAGAGCGACCTGAGCATGAATGACCGGGACTTCGGTTCCGGAGGCGCAGCCGTGCTCATCAATGCCAATACGGGCCCCTTCCCTAATTTGGTGGTTGGGGGCGGCAAAGATGGGCAACTGTTCGTGTTGAACAGGGACGGGATGGGCGGCTTTAATGCGTCGTCGAACAACGTGGTGCAAACCGTACCGTTTGGCAACGCAATTTTTGCCACGGCGGCATTCTGGAACAACAACTTGTACTTGGCCGG
>Ga0134124_10002530_pt1 | contig 14785 bp, 19 predicted proteins | sample KB304_FD_96880 | JGI IMG/M metagenome (GOLD analysis project Ga0134124, IMG submission 96880) | Terrestrial soil microbial communities without Nitrogen fertilizer from Kellogg Biological Station, Michigan, USA - KB3-0-4 | ecosystem: Environmental > Terrestrial > Soil > Unclassified ... | reverse complement strand
TCATCAATCTCGCGAATTCCGCTGGAGACCATTTCCGGCGTGAGCCGCACCTCAAGCCGCGATGCCGCAGTCACGCTCGCCAGCTTGGGCAATGCTGCCAGACGTTGTAAAACCAGCGCTGGCTCCTTTTTCGAAGCAAAGACAACAGCACCGCCCGAGGGAGCGGCAAAAGCCAAGGAAGACATTCAGGGACCTCTAATTTTCAGGGAACGCCGAGGCGGCTGGCCGAGGCTGCGAATTGCATATTCGCTTTTTATTCGCTACTGAGTATTTAGCTCCCGGAAGGAAAGATTGTCAAGAGGGAAGGGCATCATCGGCAGCCAGGTGTGCGGACACGCGACCCATGCAAATCGCAACAGTTGGGGAAAGGGAGCAATTTAAACGACTCCAGATTACGCGGCGGTGAGGTGACGACTTTTCTGAAACATACCTGCCAAAAACCTCCTCGCCCTCTGAAAAGGCGCCGACCCCGAAATCCCCATCCTGAAAGAAGCCAAGGAGGAGTACGAGAAACTGCAGTAAAAGTCCGCACCCGGCTCTCCGAGGCGATTAATCGTCGAGGGTTCCCCCGTTTTCAGTTGTCCAGAAATGAACAAGGCGTTTTACAGAAGGTTGTCGTAAAACGGCGCCTCAAGATTGCCTACCTTCCGTGCAACGGTCTCTCCATATATCTGCCTGACAGTATGTCGCATGGCGATCACATTGCTACGCGAGGATTCCGCAGCCTGGCTGGCAGGGTCCTGGTCGAATTCTGCCTGGTACACCCTGAGCAGGAATTCAACCTGTTTTCTTAGACGTTCGATTGTTACGGGGTCGAGTTGTTCCGCAACTGGCATAGTCTATTGTACATGGAGAGGTTGGGCAAAGTTTCCAGATGTACCCTACTCAGTACGGAAAACGGACGCGGGTTGCTCGGAGGTTGTGGAGCAATGATCAGTTTCGATATCCAGAGTGTAGCCAAAGCGTCTGACGTGTGGGAAACTGGGGGCATGAAAAAGCCAGAATTGACCGACATGGCTTGGCTTGGGCCAAGGGAGGAAATGGATCGCGCGAGTCATCGCTTCGGCAAGTGCTCTGAGTGCCATGAGATCATCTGCGTCGAAAAGGCCGTGACCGATGGCCCGAGTACTCAGGGAAGAACCAGTGAAATGCTCGACGAAGCGTTTCGCGCACACGTTAAGCTGAAGCACTCCGAGGACTTCAACCTAGCCGCTATTCCAGCCACAGAACGGCACCAGGCCTAAGCAGACTACGGCAAAAACAACGCCCACGCGATCCAAAACTAGTTGGAATCGGACGTTGAGTGGCCGAGTACAAGCTCAGCTTCCGCCTGTAGCCAGTCATCAAGGGCATGACCAGGAGCCCTACCACGTTTGATGTACAGCTCATAGGCACGTTGGCGAATTGCCTGTTGGAGCATCGGTTCTGGTGGTGCAGTTGGCAACATCACATTTACCGATTTCTTGGGCACACCTCACCTCGCTAACTCCGAACAGATTAATTGTGTGAAATGCCCGCCAGCGACAGTTTCCCGATGGGGGCACCAGACTAAGCTCAACTTGAAATCAGCGCGAACGCGCGTGCTAGGCTGCCGTTTTGCTCTCCGTCCCGAACACCTCGGGGACTGTCTCAATCGCGATGGCGCGCACATAGCGGATGTGATCTCTAATAGCAGCTTTCAGTTCTGGCAGAATTGCCTCCAGTTCATTCTGGCTCTTCGCGGCGATGGCTCGATCAGTGAGCAGACGTATATGGTCTTCAAGGCTGGACGACATAGTTAAAGGTGTCACATCAGGTCGGGGAGCGCGATAGGGTATTTCCCGTAGGACCCTTAAAGATTACATGCAAACTCGGTACCGGGAATCCCAACAATGGAACGTGCGTTCTCGTCGGGCTGAATTGCCGTAATGTCGGCATAAGGTGTTCCCTGTATTACGAATCTTCTCGTCTCCAGCATTATTTCCTTCTCGCTCTCTTTCCGATCAAGAGCTAAGGCCCAGCGATGGCATGGTTCGTGCTACATGCCTGGCGGATTCAGAAGCAGGAGCATGCCTGGGAGGTTATGGGCCATGCGAGAGAACGCAGAGAAGTGGATAGAACTTTGCGCGCTGGCCAGCGAACAGCATTCAGAGAAATTAATGGCGCTGATCAAGCAGATCGCTGCGCTTTCGACACCAAACAAGGGCGCGGTTGATTCAAAAAGATTCGCAGCGCTTAGAGTCGGAACGAATTGACTAGCCAACTTTGCGCGAAAAGACTTGTTGCTCGTTCTGAACTGGTTTCCTCAAACAGGAATGCGTCGCGTGGTAATCACCGCACCATTGACAGAACGATTCCCCGCAACACCACATGCGACAGTCGGCACAAATAGCGACTCCACAATCTGCGCATTGAGCAACAGCACGGTTGCTACAGGGAGTCCCTCCGTCGCTGTCGCTTGATCCGTGTTCGATTTGGCAGTAGGTATTCACTTACGCTGCTTTGCTCAATTGCTCTAGTTCAGCAAACAATTCTCGGATTCGGTCGCCGTTATCCTTGAATAATTGAAGTTCCTCGGGAGTCGGCTCGGAGAGTGCAGTCTTTTCAAAGTACTCCGACTGGTCGGCCAAGAGTAGGCTCAGCTCGAAACTGATGTACGCTTTGTAATTCGCGTCCTTCATAACTCACTGCAAGCGAGATCACAGGAATGCCAACCGGGAACCGGCTCACTGTGGCGCTCCCGAAGTTTTTCCCGACCTCCCATCTGCAAGTATTTCGGCTTTCTAATTTTGAACCAAGTGGTGCGTTCCCGCTCCGTGATGTAACGCCCGAAGCTGTGCTTATCTACCACGCCCTCTAAGTCTAACTTGCAGACTCGTTTGAACAGCACTGTTCCGTATCGTTTGACGGGATCGACGAAACGAAACCTGGAAGAATCAGGGATCCTCGACCGTGGACGTCTGAGCTCGAATTTTCGATCCGTGAGCCTTTCCATTCGGAGAATGTTTCCGTCCAGGACAGTTTGTCCATCCTGGGCCAGTTCAGAAGCAATCGATTGGCGAAGATCAGTGCAAGAATTGAATGAATGCCCGATGCCGGAGATCAACTGGCACCGACCGTTCTGGACAACGAAGCCGTCGTATTTCAGCTCGAACACCCACTCAAGGTGTTCGAAAGGCACAGGTTTCCGCGGCAATGGCATCGGCTGAAATGCCATGCTGAAAGCATATCAGGCGGGATAGCGAAAGGTGGGCGAACCCATGACGGGACTTGTCAGTTGATCCAGTTCCCGTATTGGTCTCGGTTATCCTGTCGATGCGCTATCTGCGCTATCCTAGTCGTGACTCCGCAAAAGCAACCAGCGAAACATGAGAGCCATTTCTGGAATTCGGAACTTTGCCAAATCGTGCGCCGTTGCTTTACTAGGACCGGAAGCCAAGCCCCGAACGATAATTCGGGGCGCAGCATCCGGGTACCGTATCTGTGTTGCCCCCACCGAAAATCTCGGATACCTGCTAGGAACCGCTGAACCTCACTTGCAACGAATCATCAGGAAATACGTTGCACCTGGCGACGCAGTCTACGACATTGGCGCGAACATGGGGTACGTTTCCCTGTCACTTGCAAAACTGGTTGGGGTACGAGGTCGGGTAATCGCGTTCGAGCCCATTCCGCGAAATGTGGATTTGTTTCGGAGAAATATTGAAGATAATCAACTCGCAAATGTTCAGCTCTTGGCGGTTGCAGCCTCGGACAAGTGTGGAGAAGCAGTCATCCGTGTTGCTGAGAACCCTTCCACGGCAAGTCTGGTTTGGCATCGTGACAATCCGGCGGCGGTAGGGCTTGTCATTAAGACAGTGGTAATCGATGACCTCGTTGATATGGGTGACCTTCCCGAACCGACGTTTGTCAAAATCGATGTCGAGGGTGCTGAGGGGCAGGTCTTAAAAGGAATGCGCCGTACCGTTGCCAAAGCAAGGCCCATAGTATTTGTCGAATGCTCGGATGCGGGACGCGAAACAACTTGGCCTTTGCTTTCCGAGTTGGGCTATCGCTGTCAGTCAGCCATAACGCGAAAATGGGTAAGCGCGTTTGACAACTATCGTCACGCTGACTTTCTCTGGTTGCCCTAGTCCGTCAGTAGCTGTCGTAATCAATCCAGCGGGAGCAAGTATCCCGGGGTTCCACCCAATCGCCCCCCGAGGGCTTCGGCGTCCAACACTGCCATGTCCCAGGCAATCCACGAGACAGGCGTGAGTCGTATCGTGACATCATCAAATGATGCGAAGACTGGCCCGACGTGGGGATCGGACAATGCCGCTGCGCTCAAATATCGTCTGTGTAATCGTCGGTTTATCTCCTCGGAGACTCCGCCTGAAATGAGTTCCACTCTGCCCGCCGCAGTTACACCACGCTCTGTTCCTGGTTTTCGCGCGTCCACCATCAGGGAAGCTTTCGGTCGCGCGACCACATTACGAGCCTTTCTCGTCTTGGAAGAGGTCGCGATAAACAGACAGCCATCCTCGAAGAGGTACCAGACCGCGGTCAGGTGGATGGTTCCATCGGCGTTCTCGGTTCCGAGTGTTGCAACGTAGCGTCCTCGCAAGAGATCATGGAAATTCGGGTCCAGCTGTTGCGCCATTTTGCCCTCCGCAGCGATCGTCCGATTCGAAACAATCCTACTACTGGGCCTTGAATCCCCTGCGCCGAAAGCCGGGTTCTGCTCGGTTTCGGGCGATAGTTAGTGATTGACTTTTCCCGAGAGCGGAAGGCACAGTCCCACTCAGACCCTAGAAGTTTGGAGCTCCTCTGTTGTTCTTTTCTCCCGGCGGCGCGCCGGCGCGACCTCCTCGATTCTGCGTCCCCAAATCGGAGGCATCAAATGATGGAGTTCGTTCGATCTCTATCGAACAATCAGGAAGGGCAGGACATCGCGGAGTATGCAGTGATGTTGGCTGTCATTCTCGGTGATCGTGGTTGGCACGATCCGCTTGGTTGGGTCGAATGCCAATAACGTATTTTCCTCGGTCGCTAGTACCGTGAACTAGACCGAAAACAACCCATCCCCACCTGAGCGCCTCACCTCAAACTAGAGCGAGGCGCTCTGTTTTTGACGCGCCTCGTTTGTTCACTCCATGCGGTCACGGCACCACACTCGCTTGACCTGCGTGGGGGCCGAATCGGTAGAGGGGTAAACGCCTTTTGCATCCATGCATGGATGGCCTCCTTGCCACGGCCTGGATCTTGGTTGTAGGCCACAGACTCTACCGACTCGCGCAGGAAGGAGCAATCCAGTGTTCAAACTGGCCGCATGGGATAGCAATATGGTCTTGCCGTCCGGCCTTTCTGGGCCGACGAACTTTACTGCTTGTTGACCTGCGATCCGGCCTCGGTGATGCTGCCTTTAACGAGATCGGTCTGAATCTTGAGCTTCTGCTGCGGGCGTAGGTCCACCATGGTGTCGAAGGGCAGGTAGCCTGGTAAAGCGATACGCAGGCGGTGCTGTCCGGGAGTAAGGAGCATGGCTTGGCCCACCCCGTCAAACTCGTCTACGTGTCCGGCGTATTGACCGTCGACAAAGACCGCCGCACGGGAGGGGGTGGCGGCTATTTTCAGTTCGCCGGTGGCGTCCTTGGTCGGCAACCGAGCCGATTTCACCAGCTCGACGTTGACTTCGTGGGTCTGCCCAGGCTCCAGGATGATCTGCTTGACAAACTCGTTGTACCAGGCCTGGCGGATGACAATTTCGTGCTTGCCGGGCAAGAGCGTTAGTTTTTTGTCGCCTGCAAGTTCTTTTACAAAGCCCACGTATTGCCCGTCTACCCACACTCCCGCGGTCTTTTCGTCTTTGCTGTGAGCGGCGAATCGCAACTCGGACTGCACCCGGTCCTCGGCGCACACCACGCCTATCAACAAAATCACTACCACTGGCACCACTCTACGATTGGACATTTGGGTCATTGAAAACTCCTTTGTGACCCTACAATCAGCCGGAATGTGACACGCGCGCGCAGATCTGGGTCGGCTGGATGGCGGTGCTCGGGAAGTGAGTTCGAAACGGAGCTGGAGGTCTCAGCTCACTTGAGAAGCAACTGCGTACTCATTAATACCTCAAAACCAATTCGAGAACAAGTTGCGGCGCGTGCCGGTGCGCCGTGTGGTAGGCCTTCCGCATCAGCCCGGCAAAAACGAAGCGGTATTGCAAGCGTTTGACCAATTCACCTGACGCTAAACCGGCGGTCCAAAGCTCACTAGCGGCCTCACTGACGTAAGCATCAGGTAGTGGCTACGGGTGCCGTAGTCTCTCGGTTCTGAGCACAAAGGCAACCTTTCGGTTGCTGAAAGCTCACCCGGTGCCTGACATTGCGCTGTGAACGTCAGGAGCGGATCACCACACCCGATTTTCGACCACCTGAGCAATACTGCACAGCGACAAACGTGCCCGCAGAGAGATAGTCATGGGGTTGGGTAGGGTACAGTCTCAAAAAGTCGACATTGAAGAAGAGCAAGACTGACCTTTTGCAAATTGAAGATCCGAGGTGCAGCATCAAATGCCAAACCGACGGAAGTATGTGTGTGTGATGGTTGTGGCGGCACAGTTGGCTAGTGCCGCTGGCGCGCAGCAAGTCCTGACGGAGTCCGGAACCATATCGGGGATACGCGCAAACGGGTTGAGTGTCTACAAAGGAATTCCATTCGCCGCTCCCCCGGTGGCCGACTTGCGTTGGCGCCCTCCGGTACATGCAGCACCCTGGACCGGCACACGTAAGGCAGATGCGTTTGCTCCGGCGTGCATGCAGGTAGGCGTGTCGATGCCGGGCGAAACGCCTCCAGCAACGAGCGAAGATTGCCTCTACCTCAACATCTGGACGCCGGCCAAGACCGCGCACGAGCATCTGCCGGTGATTGTTTGGATATACGGCGGCGGATACATCAACGGGTCAGCCTCGATGCCCTTGTACTGGGGCGATCGCCTCGCGCAAAAAGATGCCATCGTTGTCACCATCGCCTATCGCCTCGGTCCACTCGGTTTTCTAGCACTTCCAGAGCTAACGCGAGAGTCACCGCGTCATTCGTCGGGGAACTACGGCCTGCTCGATCAGGTCGCCGCACTCGAGTGGATTCAGAGGAATATTGCAGCCTTTGGCGGTGACCCGAAATGTGTAACCATCGCCGGTCAATCTTCCGGCTCCATTTCGGTCAGTATCCTGATGGCCTCGCCCCTTGCGAGAGGAGTATTTCAGCGCGCCATCGGAGAGAGTGGAGGCCTGTTTGAGCCGCTCCAGCTCGCACCAAAGTTTCTGTTGGCCAACGCGGAACGCGACGGAGAGAAGTACGCCGCTTCTCTGGGTGCGGCCTCGCTCAAGGAACTACGGCGGCTGCCAGCAATCCTGCTGACCGGCAATGCCGGTGGCATTGTCCACGCGGTGATCGACCCGTATGTGCTTCCCCTTTCACCTTACGAGGCGTTTGCGGCAGGGCAGCAGAACGATGTCCCGCTGCTGATCGGTTCGAACGCCGACGAGGCGCGGGCGATGGTAGATGTAACGCACGAGACGGCCGCGACCTTCGACAAGGATCTGGAACACAGCGTCGGCCAACTTCCCCCTGCGCTGGTTGCAGCATATCCCCACGCGACTGACGAAGAAGCGCGGGAGGCGCGACTCGGCCTCGAACGCGATCTTCGCTTCGGTTGGGATATGTGGGCCTGGGCGAGGCTGCAAGCCGAAACCAGCAAGAGCCCTGTCTTTTACTACTCGTTTCGACAGCAGCCGCCGTTCCCGGCCGCCTCCATTTACGCGGGTTGGGGCGCGAGCCACTTCGCCGAGCTATGGTATGTCTTCGACCATCTGGATCAGACACCCTGGAAATGGACCGCGACAGATCGGAAGCTGGCAGAAGAAATGTCCAGTTACTGGGTTAACTTCGCACGATCAGGCGATCCGAACGGTCCAGGCCTTCCCCCGTGGCCGGCGTTTACCAACGCGGAGAGTAAGGTTCGATACCTGGGCGATCCGATCACCGTGGGCCGCGTTGCCAATATTCATGGTTTGAGTGTCTTCGATGCCGTCTATTCGACGGTGCGTGGCAAGAATTTTGCCGCACGATAATCGTGCAGATTTAGTACTGCGAAACTCTCCTGACCACCGACACCGACTTTGACAGTATCGATCGATCTCAAATTGGCATAACAGTGCGCCGTCGAACGCGCTGGACTTCAGCGGGTGCAACTCCCGCCCGAGAACTACCGGAGGCTAAAGCCACTGCGCCTTCTCGACTCTACTCGCCACTTCGCACATGACCCGGTAGTTGTGTAGACACTTGTTACAACAATACTTTCACGCGCGTTTCGCTATTGATCCTTAATCGGTGCGTAAAAGTCGACTAGATTTCCGTCCGGGTCGCGGAAGTAAATCGACCGAGTCCCCCAAGGCTGGGTGGTGGGTGGTTTAACCCAGCTTTTTACAAGACCCTGTAGTCTTCCGTATTCTTGATCCGGATCACTGACGCGGAATTGCAAAACCACGCTCCGGTTCTTCGCCGCTTCGGCCGAGCCAGGAATGTACCTTTCTTGAGTGTCCTTGGAGAAGATTGCCAGCACTCCCACGCCCGTCGGAAACTCGGCATAGTCTTCACCCGTCTTCTTTGCCTTGAGCGCTAGGACGGGCTCGTAAAACTCCACAAGTCGCTTCACGTCGTTAGTTATCAAACAAGTGTTCATCAGTTTTGGTTTGTCGCTGGCGCCCGTCGGCAGAGGGTACACAGTCCATTCGGTTGCGAACACTACTAACATAACCGCGAAAGACAACACGCGAGGCGTCGTCATCACAATTCGCTTTCTCGCCGTTAGGTCAGGCGTAGCAGGACCACGCTTGTTGCCAGCCACAGGCCAAATCCGGCCAGGTTCAGTACGATCCGCCACTTCATGCTGTCGATGATGTAGTTGTATTTTGCATCCATAATTCAATCTCCTCAGCTTTAATTGGACGGGACGGCCAGCGGAGGGTTAGGTCCTTGCTGCTCCTCGTCACACACGCTCAGATACGAAGCCGCGGCAAAGAAGGTTCCTGAAAATCTGGGGTCATCTCCTTTTGGCGGCGATATAGGGCGAACATAGTCGTGGAAGCTAGTTCTGGGGCCCCTGATGCCTAAGACACCCGAGCCCGCAATATTGCAGAAGATCAAATACGAGGAGCTTCGTGAAGCCCTCATTTCCGACAAAATCAACGGCCGAGAGAGTCTGCGATTCACCGCAGAGGGCAAACCTAGCTTCCCAATTTGCGCCGCTTGATAAGTTCTTTGAAGGATGGCGTGCGATCTCGGTCGAGCCCGATGCCATCCGAGGCAAGGGAAGGGCTTTCTCGAACGAGAGGTTTTCCGCAAGTTGCGAGCCGAATTGCCTGAACTACATGCGGACCCCTGTGACGTTGGCGTTTTTCTCCGGAATGCGACGCGGTGAGATATCACGCCTGAGGTGGCAATAGGTAGGACCTGAAAGATCGGACGCTTAATCTAAACCGCGGCGAGACCAAGAACGACGACGCCAGGATCATTCCTCTTAACAGAGAGACAGTTCAAATGCTTAGGATGCTGCCCCGATCGGGAATTTGTTTTCGGCCAGCCACTAGGACAGTTTCGAAAGAGTTGGCGGAACGCTTGTGTACGTGCAGAGCTTGGGAAGTTTGAGAAGCTCGAAAACGCGGCAGTTGTTTATAATGTCTGAGGTTCCACGATTTTCCGTCGATACAACATTATTTCCGGCACGGATCTTCGCGACGCTGCCGAGAAGCTGGACAGCTATGTGAAGCCTGAGGAAAGCCGGTTTATGATAGTTTGATGGAAACTGCGAAGCTTCAGTGAGCGTAAGTCATTGATGGCGCTATCGTCTAGGGGTTAGGACGGAAGATTCTCAATCTTCAAACACGGGTTCGATTCCCGTTAGCGCTACCAACTCTTCCTTTTGGCCATAAATTCCCCCTAACTCGAAGACGACTATGCTAGTTGCATCGGTTCGATAAGCACCATCCGAGAACAGGCCTTGCGGAAAAATCACCTTTTGGAGTCTCTGTTTCTGGTCGGCGCTAGACTCGACCCAAAGTCTCGCCGCATTCAACAGCACATGTTGTCCAGACTCCGAGCTGTTCTCGGTAGGTCTGCTGATCGAGCGCGCGTTTGTAGACAAAAGCGTCAACCAACAAATCTTTCCGCCTCCGCAGCTCATCCAGACGACGGATCAGGATGTCATGAGAGGTGGCTGCTTGTGCCTGTTTCTGCGCGTGCGCCGCCAAAGTCATTTGGCTTATGCCCACACAAAACCGATCACTGCTTGTTGACTAGGAGAAGCATTTGCGTGCCGCTATCCAAGTGGACGTTCCGGCTGGTGGAGCTGAACACGGAACCTTGAGCTGAACTGGTCAGCGACAAGCCTGAAAGCCCAACCACGCCGTGGGTGCTCGAACTGAGCCCGCCAGTTGAGACGTTCGTTGGTTTGTCACGGCCGGCGGTAGGACCGGGAATATTCGGATGTGTGTCCGACGAGTTGGGGTAGCTTCGAGCCCCTCCTATTGGGTCCATCCCATCCGGAATGCTGCGACCCGGGGTCGAGGGAAGTTCAGCGCTCCCGCCCATTTCGCTATTCATGGTTGAGGCGGAACGCGCCGGTCCTCGGATGGCCTGCACGACAACCTCCAGCGGCATCGTGCGGCCGCCCTTCAAAAGCAACCGCTCGAAAACGATTCCGATTATCGACTGAGGTTCTGCTTTGCTGCGACTCTTCACCTCGGTTACATGGCCGATAATTTTCGATCCCCTGGGAATAATGATTTGGCCATGTGCCAGTAAGTCCTCTGCGGCTTTCGCTACGACCTCATCATTCAACTTCGCCTTTTTCGCATCTAGGGCCTTCGCCAGTTCGGCAGGAATTATCGTGCCTGCGGCAATCTGGATTGCCGCGCTCCCGGTAATTTGTGGGTCCGTATCTGCGCCCTTGGAAGCCACGGGAGTGCTCTGCGATTGGCTGACGTCCTGCGCCGGCAGTAACGCAAACCGCTTGCCGATCTGACCGTAAACGTGTGAGGTCAGAAGGAGCAGGAAGGCAACCTTTGTTGTTAGCCCCGAGGTGTACATTGCAATATTCGATTTGAATTATACAGCTGTTATAACAGTGCGCCGTGGAATGCGCTGGACTTCAGCGGGTGCAACTCCCGCCCGGGAACTGGTTCGCTCCACCCGGTCGCACTGATGAGGATTCTACTGACCACTACGGCCGATCTTGCTTGGCCGCAAGATCAATAAGCAGGATGTCCGAATTTTCCCGTAAACGGTCGAATACAATCCGGCTGCCATCGGAAGTGACGTCAAATGTCCGCATTGCGGCGGAATTGCTCAACCGGGTCAAACGCCGTGAGCGCATCGTGCTGAGGTCGAGCAGCCAGAAGTCCTGCCCCGCCGTCGTACTTCCAAGCATGTAAACTAGGCCCCGGCCATCGGGCAGGAACCGCGCACGCTCGCCATCGCGCTGCACGTTAATTTCGGGTAGCTTCGTGGGCTTACCATCCGCATGCACTGCCAGGAGTGGCATGACCGTGAAGACCTGCGTGCCGCCGTACACGATCAGGTCCCCGCGTGGAGACCATACCGGATCCTGGAACTGCCCTGTTGCTATCCGAACTGGCGAGCCGCCGTTGGCGGGGAACTTGAACAAGCCCGCTCCATCGCGGTCGCTGCCGGCCGCGACAATCCATTGGCCGTCGGGAGACCAGGAAGCCGTGCCCCGAACATCGACGTCGCTCGAAAGAGGATGAAGTCGCGTTCCATCCGCGGCGATTACGTGCATCTGAAGCTTCCCGTCCCGCCTTAGCGCAAACGCAACACTGCTCCCGTCCGCTGAGACTGCTGGAGCTGACTGGAGCGCGCCTTCCGAACCCTTCCAGATCTCCAGCGCTTGCCCATCGCGATAGCACCACAGTCCGTCAGCCCCGTCCCGCGAGGACAAGTAGAACAACGATCCGCCTCCGAACCGTGGCGCCTGGGCACGCGCGGTGGGTAATGGGAAGGCTGTAACGTCCTTTTCTTCAACAATGCGACTGGTAATCGGAACGCTCCACAAGTTGACCTGAGACTTCACGACACTCGCGGCCAGACGCCGACCGTCCGCCGTCGTTGCCAGAGCGGTGTATTGTTCCAACCCCGAACTCACACGCTGTGAGGTTCGGGTCTCCATATCGAACGCCCACAACCACGGTCCGGCCCCGTTTTCGTTGTGCGCAACGAACAGAACCGTCCGCTCGTCGATCGGAGTCGGGTACGTGACATCGGTATCAAGATGAGTGAGTTGTTCCGGTTCTCCCCCGTCCGGCGGAATACGCCACAGGTCCATCTCACGCGTGGCTGGTCGACCCCGGACAAAGTAGATCCAGCGCCCATCCTTCGACCAGACCTGAAAGTGATTGTGCAATCCAGGCTGGCTTTTCAGGATCTGACGTTCATTGGCGCCGGCGCGATCCGCGACAAAAGTGGGATCGCCCGGTTCCCACCTGTGATACACCAGCCGGGTGCCATCGGGTGACCAGGCAACCTCGGCAGCATGTTCACCCAAGAAATTGTGCGGCGCTCCACCCATCAGCGGCCAGAGCATGAGCCTCCTGCTTTCCGTTCCGCCGCTCCACACCTCCGATCCGTCGCTCGAGAATCCGATAGCACGAAGGGGCCCGCGCGCATCTCCGATCCGGCCCCGGGTAAGGTTCGCGAGGCTGCTACCGTTGGCTTGAATGAGCCAGGCGTCGAACGTGCCGCTCCGGTCGGAGATGAAAGCGATGAATTTCCCGTCCGGGGAGATGGCAGGGTTGGTTTCGGCTCCTTCAAAGTCAGTGAGCCGAGCGAACTGCGCAGTAGAAAGCGGATTCTGTGCTGTTCGGGGCCGACGGGCGAGAATCGACGCAGCTAGACCCGCCACCAGCATCGCCAGCAGCGCCCACGCCAACCAGGCGTAACGCTTCGCCGCAACAGGCCCAGAAGGGGACGCGGCTGGCTGGACCGAAACTGAAGAACCGGAAGAAGAGGACGCCTCCGTGACTACTCTGCCTGATTCCGTTTCCCGCTTCAGCCGCTTCAGATCGGCTCGCATCTCGGATGCGTGCTGGTAACGCAAATCCCGGTCCTTCTCCAGAGCCTTCTGAATGATCCGTTCGAGGTCCACCGGAACTTCCGGATTCAACCGCACCGGGGCCGTCGGGGGCTTGTGCAGGATCGAGTCAAAAATCTCGCCCGAACCGCTGCCCCGGAAGGGCACCGTACCAGTTGCCATCTCATAGAGGACCACACCAAATGAGAACAGGTCCGTGCGCGCATCCAATTCTTTGCCTAACACCTGTTCCGGTGACATGTATGCAACCGTGCCCAGCGTTGCGCCGGGGCTGGTCAGATGTTCCTCGCTCGCTAAGGTTTCTTCGACAGCCGCTCCGGCTTCGGCAACCCGCTTGCCGCTCAGCGTAAGCTTGGCCAGCCCGAAATCCAGAATCTTGGCATGGCCACGCTTGGTCACGAAAAGGTTCGCCGGCTTTACGTCGCGGTGGACGATGCCCTGCCCGTGCGCCGCATCGAGCGCGTCCGCTATCTCAATACACAGCGACAGCACCGTTTCAATTTCTACTGGGCGTGCTCCAATGCGATGCTTCAGCGTCACCCCGTCAAGAAACTCCATGGCGATGAAGGCATGACCATTCTGCTCGCCAATGTCATAAATCGTGCAGATGTTGGGGTGGTTCAGTGCGGATGCGGCCTGGGCTTCACGTTGAAAACGGGCGAGGGACTGAGGGTCACGGGCAATCTCTTCGGGCAGGAATTTAAGTGCGACAAAACGATGCAGCCTGGTGTCCTCGGCCTTGTAGACCACACCCATCCCGCCGCCGCCCAGCTTTTCGACAATGCGGTAGTGCGAGATGGTTTGGCCGATCATGCGCAAGCATGCTATGGCGGAAGGGTAGGCAAGTCAATGAAAGCCGTGAAGTTGGCGGTATCACAAAAGATTGTTGGCGAAAAAGTGCGCCGTGAACGGCGCTGGACTTCGGCGGGTGCAACTCCCGCCCGGGAACTGCTTCGATTGCTGCGCCGAACGGCCGCGAACTAGTGATGCTGGGTATGACAAGCGGCAGCAATGTCTGCATGATCGAGAATTTTTGATTATCGGATCGTGCAGCAACTGTGCAGCAGTCTTAATGTGAATTTTTGCTGGGGGTGTCACTGGTCCGGCTCGCGCGCGATTGCGCCATGCAGGAAAGACCCGCCAAGATCTGCGTATCGAGACTTTCTCGCCCTCTGGGAAGACTCCGACCTCGATATTCCGATTTTGCAACAGGCCAAGGCGGAGTAGGCGAACCTGCAATAAAGTCAAAGCAATTGCTCGGACTCGGTTTTGCTAGTCTTAGGCGCACGAAGTTCGCCTCCGCGCCTCAACAGGTCCACTCGCGCAGCCAGCCAATGATTTGGTTCCATCTCGTACCCGCACGGGCTCACAAACTCCTGCCATTCTCTGCTGCCAAGCCCTTGAGAAATAGTGGCAAACATCTTCCACTTTGGCGAACTGCGTTCCACTTTATGGCGCTAATTGACTGCTGCGCATGGACTTAGTTATGGCATATCCCTTGCAAACCATATGGTTGCGGAGGCCGTCCCTGTGAAGATTTCGATTCGGGGTGTCATTTTGGCGTGGGCCGGAGTACTGGTGTGTAGCGCTTGTGGCGGAGGCAGCATGTCGCCGGCTCCGGCGCGCACATCCTCGACCGCTTCCACCGGATCAGACCCGATG
>Ga0134124_10002529_pt1 | contig 14786 bp, 9 predicted proteins | sample KB304_FD_96880 | JGI IMG/M metagenome (GOLD analysis project Ga0134124, IMG submission 96880) | Terrestrial soil microbial communities without Nitrogen fertilizer from Kellogg Biological Station, Michigan, USA - KB3-0-4 | ecosystem: Environmental > Terrestrial > Soil > Unclassified ... | reverse complement strand
GATTCCATCATCCTCGCCGAAGCCAACGTACTGCCGCGCACTGACACGCAGTATTTCGGCGACGCCGGCGACCGCATGCACATGATGTTCAACTTCCAGGTCAACCAGAATCTGTTCTATGCGCTCGCCTCGGCTGACACGCAGCCCCTCGCTAAGGCACTCAAGAGCACCAAAGAGCGGCCGGCCAGCGGCCAATGGGGCGTCTTCCTGCGCAATCACGACGAGCTCGATCTTGGCCGCCTGAGCAAAAAACAGCGCGAATGCGTGTTCAAAGCCTTCGGCCCCAGGCCGGAGGATCAGCTTTACGACCGCGGCATCCGCCGGCGTCTGGCGCCGATGCTTGACGGCGACCGGCGGCGGCTGGAGCTTGCTTACAGCCTGATGTTCACCCTGCCCGGCACGCCGGTGCTGCGCTACGGCGACGAGCTTGGCATGGGTGACAACCTCTCGCTGGTGGAGCGCACCGCCTGCCGCACGCCGATGCAATGGTCAACCGAGCCAAACGGCGGTTTCACCAAAAGCGACAAGCCGGTGGTGCCCGTGATCAGTGGCGGTCCCTACGGCTACGAGCACCTCAACGCTGCCGAACAGCGGCGTGACATCAACTCGATGCTCAACTGGACCGAGCGCATCATCCGCATGCGCAAGGAAGTGCCGGAGGTCGGCTGGGGCGATTTCGAAATCCTCAAGACCGGCGAGGATGCCGTGCTCGGCATGCGCTACGACTGGCGCAACAATTCAGTGCTGTTCCTGCACAACTTCGCGCACGAGCCGTGCGAGATCGAATTTTCCGCCGCGCTCTACGACGAACGCGGCAACAGGCTGATCAATCTGCTCGGCAACGACCACAGCCAGGCCGGCGACAACGGCAAGCATCGCGTGTGTCTGGAAGGTTATGGTTACCGCTGGTATCGCGTCGGCGGTCTCGATTATCTGCTCAAGCGCACGGAATTCTGATTGCGTGGAACCAGCGCCCGGGCGCGGACACTCAGCGGAAATTTATCGGCTCTTTGACTTCCAGCGGAACAAGGATGGCCCCGCTCCGTTCTCATGGGATCGCGTTGGGCGAACAGACCCTCGCGGTTTAGGGATGGAGACGCATTATGAACGGACTCATTTATCTCATCGGCCTGATCGTCGTGGTGATGGCGATCCTGTCGTTCCTCGGCCTGCGCTGATCTCTAACGCCAAGGAGTGAGCGGCCATGGTTGCGGACACGCGCACGGTTATCGACGACAGCACATCGCGTATCGATTGGGGCCCGGTGATCGCCGGCGCAATCGCAGCGGCGGCACTGGCTTCGGTGCTGCATGGCTTCGCAGCGGCCATCGGCCTCTTAGTCTCGTCGGCCGCGCCGACCTGGCGTGACGCCTCGGCCGCCCTCATCCTCCTCTCGGGCCTTTACCTGTTGCTCGCCGGTATCGCCTCGTATGCTTTTGGCGCCTATGTCGCCGCGCGGCTGCGCTCGCGCACCGCTATTGCGACCACCGGCGGTATGGAATTCCGTGACGGCATGCACGGCCTGCTGGTGTGGGCGCTGGCGACTTTGCTCACTGTCGTGCTCGCGCTCGCCATCGCGCAGATCGGCTCGCGCTCGGTCGCGCCGTCGGGCTCTAGCGCAGGGCCGGCCGCGTCGGTCGCCGGCGAGAACATCATCGCCTATGACCTCGACCGGCTGTTCCGCGGCACGCGCAGAGCGCCGAGCGAGATGAGTTATACGCGCTCGGAAGCCGCGCGCATCCTGCTGACGGCGTCGAGCCATCGCGGCCTGCAGACGGACGATCGCAATTATTTGGTGCGGCTAGTGGCGACCGACACTGGCCTGCCGGCGGCCGACGCCGAGCGGCGCGTCAACGACGTCGCCGTACGCGCCAAGGAGAACATGGATCGTGCCCGGCGCAGCGCCGCGGTAATGGCCTTCATCGCAGCCGCTGTTGCGCTGCTGGGGGCGGCAATTGCCTGGGCTGCCGCCTGCGCCGGTGGACGCCATCGCGAAGGGCTGGAAGCGGTGCCCTCTTATCTCGACTGGGGCACCACCGACCGCAGCACGACCGGCCTGCCGAGTTGAAGGGAACAGTCTGACCCGCGGAGCGGCTACCGCTCGGCGGACGGCTGCGAGGACAGCAGGTAGTTGCTGCCGCCGTTGCCGCCACGCTTGAGGTCGGCCTCGATGACCAGCTTGCTGCCGCCGCCGAAGCGGGCCCGGTAGATCTGCAAGTTCTCCATGATCCGCATCACGTAGTTGCGCGTCTCCGAGATCGGGATGCGTTCGACCCAGTCGATCGGATCGATCTTGGCATCGCGCGGATCGCCATAGGCCGCGATCCACTGCTTCACCCGTCCGCGCCCGGCGTTGTAGCCGGCGAAGGTGAGAATGTAGGAGCCGTTGTAGCCTTTGAGCAGAATGGCGAGTTCGGCCACGCCCATTTGCATGTTGTAGATCGGGTCGCTGAGCAGCTTTCCGGCGTTGTACTCGGCCTTGAACACCTTGGCGGTGTCGCGCGCCGCCTCCGGCGTCACCTGCATGAAGCCCATGGCCTTGGCGGTCGACACGACCTTCTGATTGAAGTGGCTCTCCTGCCGCGCGATCGAGTAGGTCACCGCCGGATCGACCGGCGGCGAGATCGGCTTGAAATCCGGCAGGCCGATGGTCGGATAAGCGTAGTGCTCCATCGGCAGCCCGCGCCCATAGGCGCCCTGCCCGAGCAATAGCATGGAGCGGCCATCGCCGTGCTTGCCCGCAACCTCACCCAGCATCGCCAAGCCGGCGACATCGCTGCCGCTTTCGCCGAGTTCGGCATAGACCGAGGCCAGCATGTCGCGTTCGTTGAGCGCGTAGAGAATTTCGACCGCGCGTATGACTTCAAGATTGCTGAGCACCTTGTGCTCTTCTGCCGTGAACGTCGGCGCTGGGCGCAGCCCGATCTCGCTCAGCCCTAAGCGCGCGCGGGCAAGCTGTCCGTAATAAGTCGCGATGTATTGCGCCGCCTGCTCGTAGAACTCCTTCGCCTTGGCGCGCTGATTCATCGCCTCGTAGGTGCGGCCCTGCCAATAGCCGCCGCGCGAGAGCGCGTGCGGGTTGTGGGTGCCGACCGGAATTTGCGCGAAATGCGTGGCGGCGGTGACGGGATCGTGCAGATAACGCAGCGCGATCCAACCGGCGGTGAAATGCGCATCGACGCGGTAGTTGCCCTTCATCGGCGGCGCCGCTTCACGCGCCACGCGATAGGCGGTCTGCGTATCCTTGTCGTCGAGTAGCTTGCGCACAAGCAGACGCCGCTCAAGCCACCACTGGTCGAGATCGACGAGACCGGCCGGATCCTTCGGTACGGTCAGGATGAGGCGGCCCGCCTCCTCCGCCTGGTTGTTGGTGCGCAGCCAGCGCACGCGCGCGAAGATGTAGCCCGGTTCGCTGCGCGCAGCGGCCGGCACTGCATCGAGCAGCGCCTTGGCGTTGCCGGCCTTGCGGATCACCGCGGCGCGGGCACGCGCGATCAAGATATCGTTGCCGCCGAGGCGCTCGGCCGCGCGCATGCCTGATTCGACGTCGTCGGCGTAGAAGCGCTGCTCCATGCGCGCCTTGTGGTCGGCGCGCGTGAGCAATTCGCCGAACAGTTCGAGCACACGCCTCTCGACTTCGGCGCTCGAGTCGTCCTCGCGCCAGGCCTTGCGCACCAGCTCGGCCGCGCCGGCGCGATCTCCATTGGCGAGCAGCGCCTGCGCCAGCATGTAGCGGCCCTTGGCGGTGGTCGGCTTACGGTTGGAGAAGAAGGCGCGCACCGTCGCTTGGTCGACCTTGTCGTTCCACAGCGCGTTCTCAGCGCGGCGGCGGAACAGCGGCGAATGCGGCCAGCTCGGATTGGTTTCGACGAAACCGGCATAGCGCTGGAAGGTCGGCTGCGTGTTGTCGCTGCGCAGGATGATCCAGTCGGCAAGCTTGCGCGCCACCGGATCGGAAATGGTCTTGGCGGTGGCCTCGGCCTCGGCCGCCTTGCTCTTGCGGGTAAGCTCGATGACTTGCTTCACGGCGTTGACGTCGGCCGCCGAAGTGCTCTGGGTCGGCGCCACCGCGAAGGGACCTGCGGTCGGCCGAACCAGCGGTGCGAACTGCGCAGCGCTGTTGGCGAGCGAGCCGCGCAGACCCACATTGGCCTGGGCGTAGGACGACAACGCCTTAGGCGCGGGTTGCTTGTGCGGCGGCAGCTGTAGCGGCTGCTCGGCAGCAGCGGTTGGCCCCACAGTGGCCTTGCCGGCGACAGCCGGGATCGGGGTTTTGGCGAGGACAACGGGTGGGCGCGGCCGCGGAAGCGGAACTTTTTCGGCCGAGGCCATAAGCATACCGGCGCCAAAAGCGCCCATGCCCGCCAGGGCCCCGATCAGGCCCAGGTGCCAATTAGTCCTTTGCATTCAACCCTTTGCTCTCAGGTCCCGGCGACCGACTCAAAGGCCGCGTCGATATTGGCCTCCCCATTAAGCCAAGATCATTGATGAAGGGATACCCCGAATTGTCGCGATCCTTAACCGGAACGACGGCAAAAGCAGGGCGGAGGCGGTTAACTGCCAGACGTATCAGCGCAATTCATGCCGGCATTCGCGCGAGGGCCTTTTCGGGACCCTGGCGACCCGATATTGAGAGGGCGCGCGCCCGCGAGCCCTGTTTCGCGGTAGGATCGCGCCCAGCCGTACCGGAGACGCGCGCCATGACCGCCAAGACCAGCTTCCGAGGATCCTTCACCGCGCTGGTCACGCCGTTCAAAAATGGCGAACTCGACGAGCAGGCCTTCCGCAAGCTGGTTGACTGGCAGATCAGCGAGGGCACGAACGGATTGGTGCCCGTCGGTACCACCGGCGAGAGCCCGACGCTGTCGCACGACGAGCACAAGCGCGTGGTGGAATGGTGCATCGACGAGGCGGACGGCCGCGTGCCGGTGGTCGCCGGCGCCGGCTCGAACTCGACCGCCGAGGCGATTGAGCTATCGCGCCACGCCGAGGACGCAGGCGCGGATGCCGTGCTGATCGTGACGCCCTACTACAACAAGCCGACACAGGAAGGCCTCTACCAGCACTACAAGGCGATCAACGACGCCATCGGCATTCCGATCATCATCTACAACATTCCCGGCCGCTCGATCGTCGACATGTCGGTCGACACCATGAAGCGGCTGTTCGAGCTCAAGAACATCGCCGGTGTAAAGGATGCCACCGCCAACATGGCGCGCGTGTCGCAGCAGCGCGCGGCCATGGGCAACGACTTCAACCAGCTTTCGGGCGAGGACATCACCGCGCTCGGCTTCATGGCGCATGGCGGGCACGGCTGCATCTCGGTGACGTCGAACGTCGCTCCGCGGCTATGTGCGGAATTCCAGGCAGCGTGCCTGAAGGGCGATTTCAAAGTGGCGCTCAAGTTGCAGGACAAGCTGCAGCCGCTGCACATCAACTTGTTCGTGGAGACGAGCCCGGCGCCGATCAAGTACGCCATGTCGCTGATTGGCAAGTGCTCCAACGCGCTAAGGCTACCGATGGTGCCGGCGAGCGAGAAGGCGCAGGCCGCCGTGCGCGAAGCCATGGTGCACGCCGGGCTGATCAACTAGGCCGGGCAGGCGGCGGGCTCGCGACACAAGGAGATAGCGATGGCCCTGCTCGATGATTTCAAGAAATTCGCCCTGCGCGGCAATGTCGTCGATCTCGCCGTCGGCGTAATCATCGGCGCCGCCTTCAGCGGCATCGTCAATGCGTTGGTCGGCGATATCATCATGCCGGTGGTTGGCGCGATCACCGGCGGGCTCGACTTCTCCAATCACTTCACAGCGCTGTCATCCAAGGTAACGGCCGCGTCGCTGGACGAGGCGAAAAAGCAAGGCGCCGTATTGGCGTGGGGCCACTTCATCACGCTGGTGATCAACTTTCTCATCATTGCTTTCGTGCTTTTCCTGGTGATCCGGGCGATGTCGCGGATGATCCAGAAGGAAGAGGAAAAGAAGGTCCCCGAGCCGACCAAGCAGGAGCTGCTGCTCACCGAGATCAGGGATTTGTTGAAGCAGCGAAGCTCCTCGCCGTCACCCTGAAAGCCTGGACTCGTGTCCCGCGCAGCGCAGCACGAAGTGGTGCGCTGCGCGCGGGGAACGCCTTCGGCCTACTTCACTTCCACCAGCCCGACTTGGTTCGTGAGACTGTTGGCGGTCACCGGATTGCCGTCCGGCGTCACCGACATATTGCGCACGATGTCGCCGCCGCCGGGGATACTCCAGGTTTGAAATTTCTCCGTCTGCGGATCGAAGCGCACGATGGTGTTCGGCTTGGCGCCGGATTCGTTGTACCAGAGCGCGCCTTTGGTAAAGACGATGCCGTAAGGCTCCGATTTCGGCCCGGTCGGCGATTGCCACTCGGTGACCTTGCCGGTCGCCGGATCGAACCTGCCGAGGAAGCCGCGCGCGAAATCGGTGTACCAGATGACGTCATCGGGGCCGATCGCGATGCGACGCGGGCGCGCGCCCGCATCGGGCAGCGGGTATTCCTTGATCGCCATGGCGTTATCGATGGTGGCGATCTTGTTGGTGCCGAACTCAACGAAGTGCACGACGTTCTTTGAGTTCACCGCCATGCCATAGGGCCGCGACTTCGGCGTCGGCGAGGTGACGAGCTTGATCTCGCCGGTCTTGGGATCGAGGCGGCCGACTTTGTTCGCCTGCTGCACGGTGAACCAGAGGATGCCGTCGTGGTCGAACAGCAGCGTGTGGGTGTCGCGCGCCTGCGGATCGGGCAGCGGATATTCGGTGGTGATGCCGGTCTTCGGATCGAGCTTGCCGATGATGCCGATATTATTGCCGGTGAACCAGATGTTGCCGTCTTTGTCTTCGGTGAGGCCGTGCGGTCCGCTGTGCGGCGATTTCAGCAGGTATTCGCGGATGGCGCCGGTCTTGGGATCGACGCGGCCGAGTTTGTTGGAGAGTTGCCCGGTCCACCAGATGGCGCCGTCCTTGGTGGCGAGCGGATCGTGCGGCCGTGAGCCGATGGTCGGCACGTCCCACAGCTTGATACTCGCCTGCACGGGCCCCGCTATCTCGGCCGCCTTCGGGTGCGGCCTTTCGGGGAAGTTTTTGGTCAAATAGGTGGTGACGACCGGCCAGGCTTCCGGCGGCACCGGCGCGCCCATGTTCTGCATCATGTGCTGCAGCATGTTCCAGCCGGCCGCCGAATAGCCGGCCTTGATCCGGTTGATGTCGTGGCAGCCGTTGCAGACCGCGACCACGACGTCCTTGCCGGGGCCCTCCGGAAAGTCGGAGCCCGGCTGCTGGGCGAGCGCGGGCGCCGCGGCGCACAGAAGAAACGCCGAAACGGCAACGGCAGCTTTGGACATCAATCCCTCCCTGACTCTCTTTTGCGCGATCTTGTCGGTAACCGGCAGGGGGCGCAAGCGCGGTTGACCCGGAGGGCGGCATTTGATCGATTGCCGCCATGGCCGAGAAACCCAACCCCCGCTACAAGATCGCCGCGGAAAACCGCAAGGCGCGCTTCAATTACGAGATCGGCGAGACCTTCGAGGCCGGCATCGTGCTCACCGGCAGCGAGGTGAAATCGCTGCGCTTGGGCAGGGCCACGATCGCAGAGTCTTATGCCGACGCACGCGGCGGCGAAATCTGGCTGATCAACGCCAACATCCCGGAATATCTGCAAGCGCACCGGTTCAATCATCTGCCCAAGCGCGCGCGCAAACTGCTGTTGCATCAGCGGCAGATCAATCGGCTGGCCGGCGCGGTGGAGCGCGAGGGCATGACCATCGTGCCGCTGAAGCTGTACTTCAACGAACGCGGGCGAGCCAAGATCGAAATCGCGCTCGGGCGCGGCAAGAAATTGCACGACAAGCGCGAGACGCTGAAGAAGCGCTCATGGGACCGCGAGCGCGGCCGCCTGCTGCGGCAGAAGATATGAGCATGACCGTTCAGGTGCCCTCCTCCACCTTCATCACCGCGCCGGACGGACTGCGGCTGCACGCGCGCTGCCATGGACGCCGCAGTGCGTCCGGCCTGCCCGTACTGTGCCTGCCCGGGCTCGCGCGCACGGCCGCCGATTTCGACGCACTGGCGGCGGTGCTTGTCTCCGATGCCACACGCCCGCGCCGCGTGGTAGCGCTCGATTACCGCGGCCGCGGCCTATCCGATTACGATCGCGATCCGGCCAATTATTCATTCCAGGTGGAGATTGCGGATGTGTTGGCCGCCGCCACCGCGCTCGACTGCCTGCCGGCGGTCGTCGTCGGCACCTCGCGCGGCGGTATCCTGGCGATGCTGATCGCCGCATTGCGCCCAACGGCGCTGGCCGGCTGCGTACTCAACGACATCGGGCCGGTAATCGAGCCGAAAGGCCTCGTTCGCATCAAGGGCTATGTGGGCAAGCTGCCGCAACCGCGCAACTTCGAGGAAGGCGCCGAGATCCTGCGCCGCCTGTTCGACGCGCAATTCCCCAAGCTCACGCACGAGGACTGGCTCACCGCCGCGCGCCGCACCTTTAAGGAGGACGGCGGACGCCTGGTGCCGACCTACGACGTCAATCTTGCCAAGACCATGGAAGGCGTCGATTTCGAGCGGCCGCTACCGCCGCTGTGGAAAGAGTTCGAGGCGCTTAGCGCTGTGCCGGTGATGGCTATCCGCGGCGCCAATTCCGATCTGCTGTCGCCGGAGACCGTCGAGGCCATGCGCACCCGCCATCCTGGCCTCGAAACGCTCGAAGTCCCCGACCAGGGCCACGCGCCGCTGCTGGCCGAGCCTGACGTCATCGCACGCATCGCCGACTTCGTGGCGCGCTGCGACGCGCGGCGAACTATCGGCGTTGTATCGTAGCTGCAGGTTAGCGCTTAGCATCGCCCGTATTGTGCGAGAGACGTATGTCGAAGACCGATCCTGGCGAAAAGATGCGAGCTGCGCTTTCTTTTCATCGGCAAGGCAATGTGCAGCAGGCGACGCATCTTTACCGTGAAATTATTCGCGAGGATTCGCACAATGCGCAGGCCTTGCACTATTTGGGTGTTATCGAGGCCGGAAGCGGAAATTTCGAACAGGCAAAATCGCTGATCGCTCGCTCGGTTGCGGCCGACCCGAAAAACGGCCCGTTTATCGAAAATTTTGCCACGATATGCCTGCAGAGCGGCGATTACGCGGGCGCCCTGCAAGCGGCCGAGCGTGGACTTCGGCTCAATTCCGCGAATGCTTCACTACTGTATCTGAGCGCTATTTCCTTAATTAAGTTGAGCCGTTGGAAGGATGCGCAGACACAGTTTGACAAGCTGCTATCGGCTCAGCCGAGCAACGTGATCGCTTGGAATGAGCGGGCATCCGTCCTCGCCGAATTGAAGCTTTACGAGGACGCTTTGACAAGCGTCGACAGGGCCCTCGCATTGCAGCCGCAATACGCCGAGGCTCACCTCAACAAGGCGAATATTTTCTCGCTGCTTGAGCGTTACGATGACGCGCTCGCCGAATTCGAAAAAGTCTTGGCGTTGCGATCCAATAGTCCGAACGCCTGGCTTGGCCGCGGTCATGTCCTGCGCGAGCGCAAAAGGTATGAGGACGCGATCGCCTCTTACGAAAAAGCTTTGACGCTCATGCCCAACCTGCAGGCTGCCTGGATCGGACTGGGCAAGACGTTCATGAACTGCGGCAGGCATGCCGAAGCTTTGGCGGCTTACAACCGGGCTGCTGCGCCGACCCCCTCGGCGGCATCCTCCCTCGGTCGCGGCAATGCGCTCGCCAAGCTGCGCCGCTTCGACGAGGCTTACGAGGCGTACAATCAGGCACTGGCGATAGACCCGAACTATGCCGAGGCATGGCTCAGTCTCGGAAACGCATTGTCCGACCAGAAGCGGTTTCCGGAGGCTTTGGCGGCGTTCGCGAAAGCGCTGGATAATAAGCCGGACTGGGCCGACGTCTGGGTTTCGCGCGGCAGGATGTTCGTCGAATTCAAGCGCTACGATGAGGCTTTCGACGCCTTTAACAAGGCCTATGCGCTCCAGCCCAACATGCCTTTCTTGGAAGGCGAACGGCTGCACGCAAAAACACACCTTTGCGATTGGCAAGACTTTCAAGCCGAGTGCACTCACCTGGTCTCGTCGATCGACGCCGGCCGGCCGACCGCACCGATGGCCCTGCTCGCTCTTCCGTCCACGCCGCAGCAGCAGCGAAGATGCGCCGAGAGCTACAACTTAGAGATGTTTCCTCGCCGCGATCGTTCGGCAAGTCCGCAGCCGCACGACGAAGCGCGCATTCGCATCGCGTACTTGTCGGCCGACTTTCGCGATCACCCCGTCGCCTATCTTTTGGCCGGTCTCATCGAAAATCATAATCGCGATCGCTTCGAGGTGGCGGGCATCTCTTTCGGGCCGGACACATCGAGCGACATCAGAACTCGCTTTCGGAATTCCTTTGAGCGCTTCGTCGATGTGAATGAACGCAGCGACGCCGATGTCGTAGCGCTTCTGAAAAGTTTGAAGATCGACATCGCCGTCGATCTGATGGGGTATACGGGCGGCTCCCGCAGTGGAATTTTTGCGCATCGGCCGTGCGCCATGCAGGTGAATTTTCTCGGCTACCCCGGCACCATGGGGGCTGAGTACATCGATTATTTGATCGCCGACCGGATATTGATCCCGGATGCCTATCGCGACGCCTACTCCGAAAAGATCGTCTATCTTCCGCACAGCTATCAGCCGAACGATTCCAAACGGGTCATCGCCGGGAAGACGCCCTCCCGTGCGGAAGCGGGGCTACCCGAGGCCGGGTTCGTCTTCTGCTGCTTCAACAACAATTATAAAATCACGCCGGACGTTTTCGATAGCTGGATGAGAATCCTTAAGCGCGTCGACGGAAGCGTTCTCTGGCTTTACCAATCCAATGCCTTTGTCCCGGTCAATCTGAGGAAAGAGGCCGCAGCGAGGGGCGTCGATCCCAATCGCATCGTCTTCGCCGAGCCGGTCGAACTGCCGGACCATCTGGCGCGGCACCGTTTGGCGGATTTATGCCTGGATACGCTTCCCTATAACGCCCATACGACAGCCAGCGACGCTTTGTGGACAGGTTTGCCCATCGTCACCAGGATTGGCGAGACTTTTGCCAGCAGGGTCGCAGCGAGCTTGTTAAACGCGGTCGGTCTGCCCGAGTTCGTCACCGCGACCCAAGAGCAATATGAGGACCTTGCCGTCGAGCTTGCGACAAACGCGGCGAAACTAGCCGCGGTGAAACAGAAGTTGTCGGAAAATCGGCACACGCATCCATTGTTCAATACGCGGCTTTTCGCCACCCATATTGAAGCGGCGTATTCGGCAATGTACGGCCGCGCCAAGAGCGGTTTGCCGCCCGCCGATATATCGGTGGCGCAGGACGAGAGCACAAACAGATCGTAGCTCGCTAACGCCATGGCCGGCGTACCGGCCCGTTACGGCATTCAAAATGGCTCGTGGCAAAAAGAGGAAGCCCCCGGCGGTTTCCCGCCGGGGGCTCCTGACTAACCAACCTTGATCAACCGATCAGGGATAGAAGTCGCGATGCACGCGGAAGCGAGCCTGCCAGTTGTCCAGGCGAACGAGCGCGCAGCCACCGGCCGGGCACGAAGCGCTGGCCGTGGTGAGACCACCGGTCACGCCGGTCGAGCTCGTGCGCGGGTTCATGCTCTCGTAGACCACGTCGACAGCCAGGAAGGTGTCGGGCGTGATGTTCCACTGCGAGCGCGAACCAATCCACCAGGTGCTCCAGTTGCTGTTGCAACCAGCGGCCGCCACGTCGGTCGTGCCGGTGCCAGCGCCGCTGCCGTAGAAGCTGCAGAGCTGAGCGTTGGCATTGGTGTTGTAGCTCACGGCAGCGTAGCCGCCATGAACGGACGTGCGCAGATTCTTCTGCCAGAAGTGCTCATACGACGCGTTGAAGTTCCACGCCGTCGTCAGCTCGACGTTGGACGCGTTGCCACCGGCAATCGTGCCACCGTAGATGCCGTCCGACAGAACACCGAACGCGACTTGGTTGCCGCGCTGCATGTAGAAGTTGGTGTTCGGATTGAAGAAGATGTAACGCAACGCGCCCTGGGTGTAGTTCACCTGAGCCTGGAAGTAGTCGCCAGGGCCAAGCGGGCTGTTGAGCTTCAGACCGGCGCCGATCACCCAGCCCCACGCATCGCTCGGGTGACCCGAGTTTTCAAGCGTAGCGCCGTAGTAGGTGCCGTTGACCTGATGCAGAGCACCCATGATCTGGGCGCCGCCCCAAGCCTGGTCGACGCGCAGGTTACCGACGAGATCCGGAACCTGCCAGCCGCCGTAAGCGCCGGCGCCCGAGACGGTCGAACCAGCCGTCGAGAAGCCGCCCGCACCGAGGTTGCCGCCGCCAGAACCAGCAAGGATCGCGCCGGTGTTCATGTTGATGATCTGCGTCATGCGACGCTGTTCAGCCGAGATCGAGGCCGACAGACCGTTGCCGAACTGCATCGTGTAGGCCAACACTTCCCAACCCGGATCGCCAGTGCCCGAATCCGGGAAGGCGCCCGAGAGCGAAACGGCCGGCGAGTTGTAGAACTCGTAGAACGACTGCGAGCGGCCGAACGTGAACCCAGCGAACTGGATGAACGCACGGTTTGCGTCGAACTGGTTGGCCGCGTTGTTGAGGCCCGTCGTCGTCGTGCTGAGACCAACAGCGATGTAGCTGCGGATCGTGCCGTACTCGGACTGGTTGCGGGCGTCGGCCGTGATGTAGCCGCGAGCGCGCCAGACCAGGTTGTTGGTGGCGCGGTTGTTGACGTCGTTGCCCCACGTCTGAGTCGTGTTGCCGTTATAGCCCCACATATACTCAGCGCGGACCCAGCCGCCGACTTTCAAGCACATATCGGTGCCCGGGATGTAATAGAACCCCGCACCGTACAGACTGCAAATCTTCACGTACTGGACCGGCTTGGCCTTGACGGGAAGATCGGCGGCCTGCGCCCCAGTCATCGCAACGAGACCCGCTGCGGTGCCCAGGAGAAGGCTTTTCACCATCTTCATCTTGAACCTCCAAACATTTGTTTATCGTGAGAGGGTTCCGTATCCGCCCAGTGCGACAGCACCGATGGAACTTCCCCTTGCTCCCCGCTTCCCGGAGAACTTTTCACACCAACCGATCAACCCACACGGGCCTACCACTTGATGCGATCCGTCCAACCGGATAGCGCGACACGGGGATGCCCCCCTCCGTCGCACCTGGGACATTAGCGAACGGGGGTCTCGGCGCAACGAAGAAGCGCCTCGCCCACAGGCCTGGAAGGCGGTTTTCGGCTGGGTGTTGCGTAAAAAACACGCAATTTAGACAGCCCTTCCTCAACGGCCGGCCGTGCCGCCCTGTGAGAGATTTTTCTAATATTTATATAATATCAGTGTCTTACAGAGAATGCCGGCAGCCGGCACGTTAGAGTCTTGCCTCCGGGCCCACACATGCGGCCGCCCTTGTGCCCCGGCAAGGCACACCCTGCCTTCCGGCCGAGTCGGATTAAAGAATCGTTAACGACGGCCGCGGGCACAGACATTTCCACCTGCCCCTAGAGCACCGCGCGGGCGAACAAGGTATCGCCTTCGCGAGCTCCGAAAGAAGCGGAGCGCAAAACGCAAGGCCGTATGTCCAGACGAACCATGTGATGTCAGTGCAATTGCAGTTCGAGAAATGAAAAGCCTCGTGCCGAAACAAACGCGCGTGCCAACCGAGCGGAGGCAATGGATATCACTGCGAATGATAGTGCTGAGGTGCCGCCGTCACGCGGACAATCAATTGAAAAAGAGTACGAGGAGTTTGCGCTGGCGGAGCCGGAGGGATTCGAACCCTCGATACGCCTTTGGAGCGTATAACGGTTTAGCAAACCGCCGCCTTCAGCCACTCGGCCACAGCTCCGATCCTGCGAATGCCTATAGAAATTGGCTGCTGAGGTCAAACCGCCAGCCGTGCTATCGAGAGGCTTGGCATCGAGGGAACCGGCAGGCGAGCGACGCGCGTCATACACAATGGTTATGAATCGAAAACAGCGACGCGCCGCGCAGAAGCAGGCCCCCGCCAGCGACCCGATCCGCCAGCTTCTGGCGAGCGCCGCGCTCGCCCAGCAACGCAATGAGCTCACCGAGGCGATACGGCACTACAAGCGACTGATCGCGCTCGCCCCCGATCACGCCGAGGCGCACAACAATCTCGCCACTATCCTTCTCGACCAAGGCAAGCGCGCCGAGGCCTCGCCGCACTTCGCGCACTCGCTCAGTCTGGTGCCGCAATTGTTCGACCGCTTCGCGCACATCCTGGCGGTACTGGTCGAGCTTCTGCCGGCGCTGGCGCCCGCCCTGCAGCGCGCTGCCGGCGCGTGGCCGCAACGCCTACCGCCCGATCAGCTTCTCGACGGCGGCATCGATGCGATCGCGTCCGATGCGCTGCTGCTTTGCGCGCTGGAGACGGCGCCGATCCGCGACCTCGCCGTTGAGCGGCTGCTGACCTCACTGCGCGCTTCGCTGCTTACCGCCGCGACGCAAGCGCAAGCGGTGAGCGAGCCCGTGCTCGCTTTTGCCTGCGCGCTCGCCAAACAGTGCTTCATCAACGAATACGTCTTCGCCACCACGCCTGCGGAAGAAGCCGCGGTCGAGACGCTGAAGGCCGATCTCGACGCCGGCGCCGAGGTAGCGCCGCTCGCGCTCGCCGCCATTGCCATGTACGAGCCGTTGCATGCGCTGAAGACGGCCGTGCTCGCGCGCCGCTGGCCGGCGGCGCTCGACGGCCTGATCGCGCAGCAGGTGCGCGAGGTGG
>Ga0134124_10002527_pt1 | contig 14786 bp, 10 predicted proteins | sample KB304_FD_96880 | JGI IMG/M metagenome (GOLD analysis project Ga0134124, IMG submission 96880) | Terrestrial soil microbial communities without Nitrogen fertilizer from Kellogg Biological Station, Michigan, USA - KB3-0-4 | ecosystem: Environmental > Terrestrial > Soil > Unclassified ... | reverse complement strand
GGTAGCGCCGTGTAGCTATGTTGGGCAGGGATAAACGCTGAATGCATCTAAGTGTGAAGCCCGACCGAAGATGAGTTCTCCCTATGAGGTCCCTGGAAGACTACCAGGTTGATAGGCTGGATGTGTAAGCATGGTAACGTGTTTAGCTTACCAGTACTAATTAGACCCATCGGCTTGACCGTAAAGTTTGCTTGTTGCAAATGCGGTCAGCACAACGCAACTCTTACCAGGGAATTTGCCTTTCGATTATCTGAGAGCACCAACGCTCTTTTTGATTTTTCCGGTGGTTATATCGTAGGGGTCACACCCGTTCCCATCCCGAACACGGAAGTTAAGCCCTACGGAGCCGATGGTACTGCACGGGTAACTGTGTGGGAGAGTAGGACGCCGCCGGGATTAATTTTCAAAACCCCTCCTTTCGGGAGGGGTTTTGTGTTTCCGGCGATCAACCTGAACTCGACTTGACGACTTCTTGCCGACGCCATTCACCCGACTCTCATCCCCATTCTTCTGTTGCTGATTCAATCTCGCGAACCAAGCTCGTGGACATCTGCGCCTGAAAAATCATATAAACGATCTATGTGCATTCGGCGATGTGTTCTTCTGGTGGCCGTACTGGTGATTGTGATGCTGCTCACATCGCTTGCTTTTGATCGTCGCGGACACGTCGGGGCCAGTCAAACCTCCTCATCTCGGCGTGAGGACGCTTATCGTGCGAACAACGTCGGCGTAGCATTGCTCGAACAATTCAAGTTTAACGAAGCGGCGGTTCAATTCCGCCGCGCTCTTCAGATCGATCCGGGATTGCTGATCGCTCGCATAAACCTCTGCATCGCACTTTTCTATGAACCTGAGCTCGAGAGCGCACTTCGCGAGGCCAAAGCCGCCGCTGCAATTCTTCCAGAGGCGCCCCAGCCCCAGTATCTCCTCGGCCTAATTGCAAAGTCTCAAAACCGGAGTGAAGACGCGGCTGCAGCCTTTCAACGGGTGCTCAAGATCGACCCCGCCGATGTCGGAGCAAATGTGAACCTCGGTCAGATGTACCTCCAACAGCGCAAGTACGCCGACGCGGTGCCGCTGCTTCGCGCTGCGCTGCAGGCGGAACCTTACAATGAAACGGCTACCTACGTGCTTGGTCTGGTGCTGAGTCGCAACGGCCAGCGAGAAGAAGGCCAGAAAATAATGGAGCGGTTTCAAACGCTGCGAAAAGGCGGCTATGGAACCAAGATCGACAAGGACTACCTCGAACAGGGAAAGTACGCGGAAGCGATCTTGTCCACCGGCGCCGAGCCTGATCTCGTCGATACAAACACTCCTGACGTTACATTCGTAGACTCGACCGCGACAATGATGCCGGCGTCGGCGAAAGCTCAGAGTGACGATGTGGCGGCCGGACGAATACCTGTGTTCAACAGGCGCTATGCTGCCGGCGAATTGAATGAAGCAGCCAAGAGAGATTTGGTAACCGCGCTCGGAGGCTGTGCCGTTCTGTTCGACTACGATGGCGATGGCGACCTCGATCTCGTTGAAGCAGGGCCGAGCGGACAACGCCTCTACAGAAATGATGATGGGAAGTTCGTCGACGTGAGCGCACAATCGGGCGCACTTGCGCGCGGTCAGGGCGCGGTGACTGCGATCGTCGCCGGCGATTACGACAACGATGGCAAGCCGGACTTGTTAGTCGTGCGATACGGCTCGATCACGCTTTATCACAATGATGGCGGAGGCCGATTCTCTGACTCCACCGCCGCGGCCGGCATCCCAGCGTATGCGTACTTATCAATCTCGGCGGCCTTCGTCGATGTCGACCACGATGGGGATCTCGACATCTTCATCGCTGGGTTTGTCGATCTGGCGAAGACATCCGCCGCGGACGGGAAGACGATCGTATTTCCTGCCGACTTCGCCGGTGCTCCGAATCTTCTGCTGCGTAATGACGGAAACGGAAAGTTCACCGATATTACGAGCCAGGCGAAAGTGACCGGCTCATTTGCTCGGGCAGTCGCGGTAGTGGCGACTGACTACGACAACCGTCGCGATATTGACCTACTGGTTGCTAATTTCAATGCGGCTCCGACGCTGTTCCGAAACATGCGCGATGGCACGTTCGTCGACGTTGCGCCGCAGGCGGGCCTGTCCTCGAAAGGTCCGTTCACCAGCGTTGCGGCGGGAGACATCAATAAGGACGGCTACACGGACTTTTACTTTGCCTCGGCCGACGGCCCAGGAGTACTGGCGCTCAGTGACGGCCACGGCAAATTCAATGTTGAACCAGCGCCCTCAGATTCCAACGGAGCACAACTTCATCAAAGCGCAGCGCAGTTCGTAGACTACGATAACGATGGGTTGCTGGACATCGCGACGATCTCGGACGGTGGACTTCGGATTCGGCGCAATGCCGGCGCCAGGTGGATAGAGGTGACCGACCGCTCCGTTTCAAGCAAAGACCTGGACGGCAAGGCTGCGCCGCGGGTCCTTACCTCTGGAGACATTGATGGTGATGGCGACATCGATTTTGTGCTCCGCACCGCCTCAGGTGAGATCAAGATTCTCAGAAACGACGGCGGCAGTCGCAATCGATCTTTACGCGTAGTCCTGGCGGGCAAGGTCAGCAACCGTAGCGGCGTCGGATCGAAAATCGAGGCTCGGTCCGGAAGCCTCAAGCAGAAACTCGAAACATATTCAGCGAGCCCGGCGCCGGCGCCGGCCGATACCATTTTCGGACTTGGTAAGCGGTCGGCGGTCGACGCTGTGCGAGTCATCTGGCCGTCGGGAGTTGTTCAGGCAGAGACCGAAATCCCCGACGTAACCGCCGGGTCGAGCGGGCACAGACTTTTAGTAACTGAGCTCGATCGAAAGCCTTCGTCCTGTCCGTTCCTGTATGCGTGGAACGGCAGTCGATTCGAGTTCATAACCGACTTCATGGGCGGCGGCGAAATGGGGTACTGGGAAGGACCGGGAACACACAATCGTCCCGATCCGGATGAGTACGTTCGCATCAGAGACGACCAGCTCAAGGAACGCGATGGACGTTACGAAATCAGAGTTACAAATGAATTGGAGGAGACGCTCTACGTAGACCGGCTGCAACTGGTCGCGATTGCGCATCCCGCCGGCGTCGAAGTCTATCCGAACGAAGGGATGTCCGATCCTCCCCGCCGGTTCAAACTCTTTGTGACTAAGAATGCCAGACCGCCGGTCGCCGCCGTTGATGACCATGGTCACGATGTTCTTGCGCGCATCTCGTCGCTCGACCGACAGTACCCCGATGATTTCGGGCTAAATAGCATCCGAGGTTATGCAAACCAGCACTCTATCACGCTCGATCTGGGCAAGCCGTCGAATCAGCGGACGGTGCTTCTTCTGACCGGTTGGACCGATTATGCGTTTTCGAGCGACAACGTAGGCGCGCATCAAGCCGGATTGAGCATGGCGCCGCCGGCGCTTCAGGTCAAAGATGCGAACGGAAAATGGAAAACCGTCATCGACGACATAGGCATTCCGGTCGGACGTCCTCAAACGGTGACCGTAGACCTGACAGGGAAGTTCCTATCGAACTCGCGGGAAGTACGAATCATTACCAACATGCGTATCTACTGGGACCAGATTCTTGTCGACACTTCCAACGAAAGGACGCCGGTTCAAGTGTCTCGGCTCGACGCCTCGAGCGCCGAGCTTCGATGGCGGGGCTTCTCCGCCGAAGTCACCCCCGATGGACGCGAACCCTTCGGTTATGATTATCAACGCGTGTCGACGACATCTCCGTGGAAGACTATGGCCGGGCGGTTTACTTGTGAGGGCGATGTTCGAGAGTTGCTGCTTCGTTCAGATGACATGTTCGTGATCTCGCGCCCGGGAGACGAGATCGCTTTGTCGTTCGACGCTGGCAGGTTACCCGCTCTTCCCAAGGGCTGGAGGCGGACCTTTTTGCTCTACGCCGACGGCTTCAGTAAAGAGATGGACATCAACTCGGCGAGTCCCGACCAGGTCCTGCCGTTGCCGTTTCATGGTATGAAGGATTACCCGTATGCTTCGCGGTCTTCTTATCCAATGACCGCGGCGCGCCGCCGATATATCGAGCTCTACAATACTCGAATCGTGCGTTCTGAGGTGCCGGGCATCGACGCAGTAGTCGCGAGCAAAGAGATGACGAAAGGCGCAGCGCCGAATCGACGGTAGAGTCGGTTCGATTCTCGGTAGTGTTCGGATTCTGCGTTGCTTAATTAGCTTCGCGTGCTTTGCGGTACTTTGCGTCTTTGCGCCTGAGCATTGAAGAAGTAAGACTCAATAGTCAGCGCAAAGACGCAAAGTACCGCAAAGCACGCGAAGGACTGACCACACGTTACAAGTCAGCAACCCAATAACCGAACACCACCCGATTCTCTTAACAATGATATACACGCTCCGGGATAAACTATGGGAAAAGTTAGTGACCACATCAGATATTCGGTTGCGGCTTGCCAGACCGATCTGCCAAATCCAATCGAGCGGCGACAAATGAGAGCGAATACCGATCGCATCCTCTCGATGATCGATTCGGCGGTTGAAGGCAGCGCACCGTTCCTTCCAGTCCGGCTCGTAGTCTTTCCGGAGTTCGCCCACTCGGCGCCGGTCTTTCCAACAGTCGAAGAGCTGCTCGACAAGCTTGCGATTCCGATCCCCAACGAACACACAGAACGACTCGAACGGAAGGCACGCGAGCACAATATCTACATTCAAACAGGGACGATGCTGGAGTCTGATCCGAAGTGGCCGGGCGTGGTATTCAATACAACCTGCCTGATCGGACCCGAGGGGATTCTTTACAAGTACCGAAAGGTGAACACCTGGATTCCCTACGAGGTGCATGCAAGTCCTCACGATCTTGAAGGCTACGATGAGCCGTTGTTTCCGGTAGCCGATACGCCGATTGGTCGAATAGGCTGCGCCATCTGTTACGACTGGCTGTTTCCTGAAGCTATTCGCCAACTGGCGTCGAACGGCGCGGAAGTGTTGGTTCGAGTATCCGCATACATGGACCCGTGGGGCGCAACGGAGCCGATGAGTTGGTGGACGATCGTGAATCGCTGCCGGGCTCTTGAAAACATTGCTTATGTTGTAGCGGCGAATCAGGGCGCGAGCTTGAAGCACTATCCTCCATACTCGTGGCCCGGCGGGAGTCAGATAGTCGACTTTGATGGCCGGCTGCTGGCCGAGGCATCGCCTGGACCCGGCGAACGGATCGTCGTCGCGCCGGTTGACATATCCGCCCTCAGACACGAGCGCGAAGTCAGGCGAGGCCATCACATGCTTGCGCATCTTCGAAGCGAGGCTTACCCCGTCTACAAGAAGCATCAATACCCACCGAGGCTTGACGGAGAGCCGGCAGATCAACGCATCTCATACGAACGTAATAACGAGCTGATAGACATCGCGAAAGGCGCCTTCCTGCGTTCGAAAGAAGACCGGTGTGATTAAGAATGGGACTTATGGCGGACGGGGCTCCTCGTCGATTGAAGCTCTGGAGAGGGTGGTGTCCTAATAGAAAGTTGGTCGAGCTTAAGCGGGGGCGGGTGGCTTTCTTGCGCCGAAGGTTCTACGGTTTCGTCTCCATTTCCTTAGCCATAAAGTACATCACCCCGGTACACAATTCGAACAAGATCGGTGCTTCTTCAATAGTCGCGGTTTTTTCGGGGTGTGTATAAGGGTTTCGATCCATATTCTTTATTTCCTTGAGGCGGCTCGTAATTTGCGGCGGAGCGCTATGGTTCTCAAGTTCCAGGATATACTTTCCCCAGTCTCGTTGCTTATGCGGCCACGGCTTCCCCGTCAGGGCTTGGCAGTAAGCGATTATTACACTCTCCGCCGCCCGACAGATATGAAAGGCGCATGCGGTTGGCATCTCGAATGCGAGCGCTCTCCCGGCTTGACGCAAGTCCTTTATCGTTTTATCAGGAAGTAGGGCAATGATGCTCTGGGAAAACTTCTGTTCGGGGTGCTCGATTAATTCCCTCAGATCGTATATACCCTTGCGCGTAACCGTGAACACATTAAGTCTTCGACACTCGCGCGCAAACTCTGCTTCAAACATTTCCAGACCAAGTTTGAGGGCAACGTAGTCGTTCTCAGCCATTGTTGGCGCACCTGGATCGGCGTGATACGCAAGTTTAGTAATCCGTCGAATATTTTCGAGCAGCTTCTGCGCTGCGGCCTGTGAATCGGGAAGAGGGAAGTTCTCCTTCTTATGACTGGAATAATGATTGGTCTCTTTCAGAAATTCATCGAGCCATCTTTCGGGTTGGAACAACGCATAAATTACGTCGGTTGAAGACGCGCCGAACCGAAGGTCATTAATGTTACGCAAGGCCGCCCCCAACCCATAAAACACCTGTAGGTCAGTCTGTTCCATATCTGTCCCATCTAGCGGGGAAAACCAGCGCCCCCAATATTCTGGGAGTGCCTTGACGCCGGGGGGGCAATTTACCAGCGGTGATGTAGAAAAGCCACTCGCCGCCGCGCGATTCTTCTTTTTGATGGTGTGCACGGGAGTCCTCCCTTTCTGATTCTCTTCCGTCTAAGCAAGATTGAGCCGATACAATCGGGAAAGTGTGGGGTTGGTTTGAATGTTAGGATGAAAAACTTAGTGCGCCGTATACTATCTGAATGTGCGTTTTCTGTATTCAGAGGGCGGGAAGCGGAAACGCTTTTTGAATTGTTGAGCGAAGTTACTTTTGGTGTTGAATCCCACGAGCACCATTACCTCTTTGACACTAAGCGAACGGTTTCTCAGTAGCTCACGAGCTTTTTCTAGCCTGAGCTGGATTAGATAATCACCCGGCGAAAACCCGGTTTGCGCTTTGAACACGCGGGAAAAGTAAGACCGCGAAAGATTCGCCACGTCTGCCAGTTCTGGCAGATGAATAGCGCGCTGAAGATTGGCTTTCATGAATTCGACCACGATGCGTATACGCGGGTGACGAAGCTCATAATGGTGCGGTACTGTGACCGCGATGAACGAGGAACGTTTGCTCCTCGAAGCGATCTCCGAAACGGTTTCCTGCCATTCTGGATACTTGCTAATGAATGGGCTGGCCGCTATGACGTTCGCGACTTGTTCGGCTGCTTCCGTTCGCCCGGTTTCGGAAAGCTCTAGCGCATAGCTGTTCAAGAAAGTGAAATATGCAGGATGCCCGCGTTTGCCGATGATATGAGCGAGCGGCAAGAGCCGTTCAAGATCGCGCAGCGCGGTCCCGTGATCGCCTTCTAAACTTCGCAATACAGCGATGCTTTGCTGAGTTTCAAGCGAAATTAGAGGATCATCGCGTAATGACGTTCGCACGCGCAAGCGAAGCCAGAGCGATTCTTCAAAGTGCCCGATACGTTCCTCAACCGCGCTCAAGGACAGTAAGGCTTTCGAGCGGTACTGTGCTGGCGCAGAGTCAGCTACATTCTCAAGAAGCTCTGTTGCTTTCTGATACTCGCCGCTTCGATATAGATAGATGCTCTCGTAATACTTCCCAACTTGATTAAACGGATAACCAAACGACTGCAATAGCAGCCCGATTTCACGTTGAGATTCGATGTCTCGCAGACAATAACTTGCTTCGGCAGATTGTACGAGTTGATACAATTGGCCGCGTTCAAGTTTAACTGTGGAGGATAAGACCGTGAGAAAACGTTTAATGGCGCTCGTGTTCACCACGTTCCTTTTGTGCGCCCCTGCGTTTGCGGGACACGTGATCATCGGAGGCGGATGGTGTGATTGCGGTAGCTTTGCCGCGTGTATCTGCGATCCCGGCGAAAACGGCGGCGGCAACCAAGCCACGGTACCAAAAGAATCTAAGGCTAACGATCTAGGTCCAGAGGCGCTTTTGGTATTCGCCGTGCTGCTTCTCGCGCTCAGATACAAAGCCTGAGCTTAGACGATTCGGCAACTTAAAAGTCTGTGCTATCGCTCTTTCCGGCGATTTAATATCCGTATGCGCGCCGCATTGTATCAAACAATACGAATGTTGCAAGCAGAAAGAGGGACTGAATCTTACACAAGGGACTGTATCTTGCCAGTAGCTATACCGAGCGTGGCTAGGCGCACGGCGTAAGGTGATTCTTAGACGGCTTTGTCAGAATTCTTCCTGTGGGATATTTTGCATACGACTTCATGTCCGACGAGGACTGGAACTATATGGTGAGTTTTCTGGAGCCTGGCTCACACTTCGGAGGGACACTCGCCAGCGTGCTCGAACAAATACCGAGCGAAGAAAAGAAAATTGAATTCTGTCGTCATTTCAAGCTAGCCTGGCCGCTCTGTAAGGTAAAGGCTATCCTGAACTCCCCTCCTTCCGACGATCCCACCTGAAACCGGTTTCCGTAATCACAGCAACGTCTATCTCTCCACCACAAACTGGATACGGACTGATCGGATCTTCCTTGAAACGACAGATACCAGTGACAACGTTTGCTAGATAAACACTCAGATCAATCGCATCCTTGAGTGGCATACTTTTGTATCTGATCGAATAGCGATAGCGGCCATAAAGTTCTGTCGCTTCTTCTTCTGTATCCACTATGTCTCGCACCAGTTGCTGGTCTGCTCCGCGAATGAGCCGTTCAAGAGGCCCAGTCTCGCCGCCGCATCGGAAACCGAAAGCGGGCCGGTCAGTAGTGTCTTGGAAAGCGCGGATTGGAGTCACCGTCGATTGGATTGTCTCGTCAATGAAGTCAATCCGATATACATCAGGAAAATGGTTACCTGTCGAATACCCGCCGATGAATAGGTACAGTTCGCTTATCGCACACTCATATCTTCTCGCCGCAGATTGATATTCACGATAGAACGGAGTGATGAATTCAATCAATTGGACTGCTATTTGGAAGACATCAATACTCGCGCCATCCAGAGGACTGAGGCTACCAGAGAATTCGAGTAGCAGACTCTCAATAGGTTGATCGTTGACGCGACGTAATCCCCACGATGTTAGGCCGATTGGATATTCACCGATTTGTTGAATCTTTTCTGCTTCATCTGAAATGAGAGTGCGTCCACCAGCGGAGGACAATACTCTACTGTCTGCGGCGAGAACCAACCCGTCCGGAACCTTCACGGCAACGCAGATAGTCATAGCAGCAGCCCATTTCTCAGTCCGCGATTAGTTCGGCGAGCGTCCAAACGTGGTCGGTTATACCAGATTCCATAGCTGGCGTCACGCGCAAACTGGAATGAACCCGACAGAAGTTGTAGTGCGCGAAGTAGAGCGCATACGCGGCTTTGTGGTTCAGCCATTTCTTTGAGAAAGCATTCGTAAGGCGCGTCATTCGGCGCATCGACATTCTCACCGTGAGATTCTGTCTCTCGATATGAGACGTGCAGATGCGTCGAGGATCGGGGTCGCCGAAGATTGTGGTCTTCACGCAATCGACTACCTCAGCCGGCGAGTATCGCTGCTCACCTTCCCGGCTCGCGGCGTAGACTTTCACGATCTGCGCGAAGTCCACGTACTGCCCGCCCAGGCTGTACACGATTGCATCTCGATAGGGTATGAATCCGTCCGTGCTGACTTGAAAACCGCCTCGCGTCGCCTGCGCCAGTTTCTCTGTGAACGCGATGGTAGCAGCCCGCGTCCGTTGTCCGAGGTGCCACGCCAGAACTAACTTTGTATTCCGTTCGATTGCGATGAAGCAGTAAGCATCGCCTAGCTCATCACTCTCGATTCCATGAAAGTTCTTCATCTTCTGCTTCATCCCGACAAAGCCCCAGATCTCGTCGCACTGCACATCACTGACAGCCAAGCTCTTGATTCGATCTTCCAGTAACCGCTCGCACCGGTCGCCAACAAGCAGAAGGAGATTGAGAATTGTATCGCGGTGAACGCCAGTGATTCGTTCTGTGCTGCGGACTGAGCAACCCTCGACTAGAAGATTGAGCACGATGATAGCCCTCGCTGGCGAGAGGCGCATCGTATCAAGCGGCTTGTTCTGTGGTTCGAGAAAGGTTTTGGAGCAAGACCGGCAATGGTATCTTTGAAGACCTTGCGAGTTTCTACCGTACTTCATAGCGTCAGCGCGGCATAGGTGGCACGTCATTTTTTCGTTGCCTCTCTGAGGGCTCCGTGCCACAATGACGGCGGGTTTAGGACCCGTCATTAGGCGAAAGCCCGGTGATAGCTCCACTGATAGTTATCAGCTATCAGTGGAGCGAGATTGAAAAGGGTGGTGGGGCGTCAGAGGCTCGACTCTCTGAGGCTACCTTCATGTTTTGAAGGCGACCGCAGCTAGCCGCTACCACCCCGCGAACGGAGAAAGACCGGCGATCTCAGCCTAGAGATTTCTCGCCGGTCTTTTTCTTTTTGTCCTCTTGTTTCTTCTCTCGCAGGAAGTATTCTCCCTTCACGCGGTCAAGCACTCCAGCCTTGTATAGCGCGCTCAGCTCGTTGTGAACATAGTGCGCATCTACCTTGACCTGCTTCGCATGGAGCGCGGCAACGACCTCCTTCGGCCTTGCGCACCCCTTCAACTTGACGATCTCGATCATCATCGCACGTTTGCTGGATTGCTCTTTCCCGCTTTCGTATTGAATCGAGCCCCTTTCTATCAATTGGAGCATGTCAATAGGAATACTCGTCTCTCCGCGCTGGATTTTTATCAACACGTCCAGGGCTGCGATAGCCTTCCGCAATTCCTTGATCTGCTCTTCGGCCCGCGCTCTCTGTTCCAGCAAATCTCTCAATTTGAGTCGCATGTCGTCTTCGTCTCTAGATGCGGGTTTTCTCGAACGCCTCGATGATACCATAGATCACCTCCTAGTCAAGAAGTTTCTTGGGGTTCTTTTGGGGTTTTGTATGGGGTTATTTGGGGCTTAACTTCGCGAGGGAATCGCGCTAGGCTACAGTTGATTCGTGCGGACGGAGGACGGGTTAGGGCTCGACCAACTTTCTATTAGGACACCACCCTGGAGAGTTTCTTAGAACCCCGTAGGGGTAGAATGTTTATAGTATCGAGACCGCTACGTTACGAACCCCGTAGGGGTGGAATGTCCTGCGCGCTAAAGGTGTATGCCGCTCCTAACGGAGCTCGGAAGTCCGCAGCGATCTTTACTATAAACATCGCACCCCTACGGGGTTGCCGCGCACATTACGGGAGCGGCAAGAACGCCGGGGGTGCTCTTTACTATAAACATCGCACCCCTACAGGGTTGCCGCGCACATTACGGGAGCGCCAAGAACGCCGGGGGTGCTCTTTACTATAAACATCGCACCCCTACGGGGTTGCCGAGCGGAACGCTCGATCGCCGCTTCCGAAGTGCCGTGACCCAAGTCCCATTTCTAATTGCACCCAAAGAAGACTGATCTCGCGCTGTCTATGTCTCAGGTTATATGGTTCTCTCCTCCGCTGGCTTAATGACAAAACTAGTTTTATCAACTATCCTCGCCCGGTTCCTATAGCGACACGCTTTTTGGCTCAGCGAATCCAGCATCTCGACCGTTTCTCGATGTCCCGATAGTGTGCAAGTACGTTGTCCCCGGGCGCACATCTCCGATTGCATGCTGACTAATCTTTTTTCAGGAGCGATTGCCTATGCGAGTAAAGCTGATGGTTGCAACGTGGATTGCGATTGTGGTCCTTGGAGCGGAAGCATTGTGCGCCCAGCAGCCGGGCACTGCGACGTTGAGCGGCCGCGTGATGGACGCTAACGGCGCTGTAATCGTCGGCGCGAAAGTGGCAATCACTCTGAAGGCCACGAACAGCAGACGTGAGACTAAGACAAATGACGAGGGGCTGTTTGTCGTTACGAGCCTCGCTCCGGGTGAGTACGAAGTCAGAGTTCAGGAGCCATGGTTCAAGACGACGATCCTTTCTGCAGTTTCTCTCAAGACCGGTCAGAACGAGAATCTTGCTGTCACTTTGCAGGTGGCGGAGTTGACCGGAGACCACTCCATTGCACCGACACAACCTCCTCCAGTTGATACCGTTTCCTCAGTGGTTGATCGAGTGGTCGAACGGAGAGAGATTGAGAGCCTTCCGCTGAATGGGCGCAACTTTCTTGAACTCGCCTTGCAGGTGCCGGGAAACTCGCTGGCGCCTAACTTCGATCCGACCAAGACAAACACAGTGTTGATCTCGTCGGCGGGGCAGCTTGGGCGCGGCTCTAATGTGACGATCGACGGCGGTGACAACAACGACGATGTAGTCGGTGGTTCGCTCATCAACGTTTCCCAGGACTCGGTGCAAGAGTTTCAGATCGCTACCAACCGTTTTTCCGCGCAACTTGGGCGGTCGGGCTCGTCGGTTATCAATATCGTCACAAAGTCGGGAACTAACACGTTGCATGGATCGGGAGCATTCTTCTTTCGCGACCGCAAGCTGCAGGCGTTGCCGGCTACATTTGATCGCTTCAATCCTGATCCGCCGTTTGACCGAGAGCAGTATTCGGTGACGCTGGGTGGACCAATAGTCAAAGACCGGGCCTTTTGGTTTGGTGCGTTTGAATACCGAAATCAAGACGGCGCGGTGCTGGTGGGAGAGCGCGATGCGGCGACGAGATCCATAAAGCGAGGCTTCGCCCCGGCTCCGCTCAATGACTTGCTCGGCACAGCTCGTGGTGACTGGAACGTAAACGATCAGAACAGACTCACCCTGCGCTATTCGATCGAGCGCGCGGACGACACCGGCGCGAGTACCTTGATACGCGCGATCGGCTCAGCCTCGGAACGTCAGGCGAGCCGCAATCGTTACCAGTCCCTTCTGAGCACATGGACCGACGTCATCAATACGACGACGCTCAATGCCTTCAGCTTCAGCATCACCAACTTCATAAACAAGACCGAGCCAGTCACGCCCGGTGCCCAGTTGACGTTTCCGAGTCTGCAGGACGGCGCATCGTTCCGCGTACCGCAACAGACTCGGATGAACCGGCTTCAATTTGACGAATCGCTTCAAGTTGTAAAAGGACGGCACGCATTCAATGTCGGGGCTGAGTTCCAGCGGATCGATGCCGACTTCAACCTCGGCGTGTTTCAACAGGGACGCATCGAGTTCGTTCAGGACTTTCCGGCGTTCGATGCGAACGGTGACGGTCGCGTAGACGATAACGACCTGCTGTTTGCGGTAACGCTTCGAAGCGCCACCCCCGAGCGGCCGCTGGTAATTCCAAACGCCGACAACAATCACATCGCGTTTTTCGTGCAGGACGATTGGCACGTACGGCCGAATCTCAATCTGAACCTGGGATTGCGCTACGAACTGGACACCGATGTTAAGAATATCAGCCACACCGGCGATTTGAATCCGCTGATATTGCCGTTTCTGTCGGGCAAGCGCACTCGTGACAAAAATAACTTTGGTCCGCGCGTTGGATTCAACTGGTCGACGAAGAGTCAGCGAACGAGCGTTCACGGTGGCTACGGAATCTACTACGATCGCGTGATTCTGGAAATCGCCTCTCTCGAGCGCGGGCTCGACGGACGCTCGCTTGCGATCGAGGTTCGCGCGGGCAATGTCTTCTTCCTCGGGCCAAATGGTCAAATAGCGCCGGGCGCTCCCAGTCTGGCGAATCCGTTTACCGGCTTTATTCTTCCCGGGGCCGGAGCCGGCGGGATCAACATCATCGACAACAAACTGCAGAACCCAATGGTGCAGCAGACCAACCTGGGAATCGAACAACAGATCGGCAGGGACTTTGTGTTGCGCGCGGATTATCTTCACGACTTCGGCGCCCACTTCATCATTGGCCGTACGATAGGAACAGTTTTCAATCCGGTAGTCGGCGGACCAGATCGCGTCGTGAATCTCGAATCGAGTGTGCAGACGAAGTACGATGGGTTGCTGGTAAGTTTCGAGAAGAGGTTTTCTAATCATTATCAGTTGCGCGCGTCATACACGCTGTCGAAGGCTTTCAACTACGCAAACGATGATCAAATTCCTTTTGCCGCCGGGCCCATCGATTCAAACAATCTGCGGCTGGAATATGGAGCTACACCCAACGACCAGCGGCATCGCTTCACATTTTCCGGCGTGTTTGAATTGCCGCATGGTCTTAAGCTCGCTCCGATCTGGACGCTGGCTTCCGGCGTTCCAATGGATATCCTGCTGCCCGACGCGAGCACCAGGATTCCATCGCTGCAGCGCAACGCCGGAGGAAGGCTCTTTCATGATGCTTCCGAGCTGAATGATTTCATCCAGCGCACAAACGCAAGCGGAGGCGTCGCCGGCCAGTTGCTGCCGTTTGTAAGTTCCTCCGCGCGCTTCAACGACCGATTCGACTCCTTCGATTTGCGTCTGTCGCGCATCTGGAAGCTTGGCGAGGCGACTCTCGAGCCGGCAATCGAAGCGTTTAACCTGTTCAACGTGACGAACGTTTTGGGGGTCTCGAACGTCAACTACTCCGGGTTCGCTAATGTGCTTGTCCGGGACAGTGACGATCCGAAATCGCCGGGCTTCCTGAAATCATCTGGCTTCGGACAACCTGTCACAACCGCGGGCGGCGTCTTTGGCTCGGGCGGGCCACGAGCCTTTCAACTGGCGCTGAAGGTCAACTTCTGAGCGTGCGTTGTTCTGGACCGGTCGCAGCGGTAGAGGGTCAGAGTTTCGCGTGTGAATTCCCTTCGGTGATTAAGTCTGACGAGCACGGGTGTGATTAAGAACTGGACTTATGGCAGACGGGGCTGCTCGTTGATGGAAGCTCTGGAGAATTTCTTAGAACCCCGTAGGGGTAGAATGTTTATAGTCACGGATTTCTTCGCAGACGCCCAGAAATAATGAAGCGTGCGTGGTTCGAGTTGTCGGGATATCCTAAAAACTGGGTGAGGAGACGG
>Ga0134124_10002526_pt1 | contig 14788 bp, 26 predicted proteins | sample KB304_FD_96880 | JGI IMG/M metagenome (GOLD analysis project Ga0134124, IMG submission 96880) | Terrestrial soil microbial communities without Nitrogen fertilizer from Kellogg Biological Station, Michigan, USA - KB3-0-4 | ecosystem: Environmental > Terrestrial > Soil > Unclassified ... | reverse complement strand
GGATCGAATCGGGAGCACGTCGCATGAATCGTCCGACCTTCGGCCCTGAGCAGCAACCGCTCGGTCACCCCGCGACTACGCGGTGGTTGGCGCAGATGGACGCGGAAGAGGCCACCACGATCGCCGCCCAGGTCGAGCGGCCGTCGCGCGGAGAGGCGCGACCAACCATGTACCTCGTGCAACGGAAGTCGGATCGCTTTTACTTCGCGGCCGAATCCTGCGGGGTGATCGGGGATGTCTGGATCGGCAACAAGGCGCTGGCGTACCGCTTTGACTTTCAGGCCATCGCGGAACTGCGAATTCTGAAGTTCCCGGAGTCGGAGAAGTTGTTCGTCGTCGTGCCGGTGGAGGGCTGATGCGATCCGACCGATTCGATACCGACCGTGCGTTGCCTAGACGAGACTTCGGCACGCCAAAGTGCCCGAACCCGTTTTGCGATGGACAGGTCCGCGTCCCTGGGGAGTTCTGCAAAGCCTGCCTGGATCAGCAACAACGTCACCGTGAGGCCATGCGCGCCCATCAGCAGCAGAGGACGGCTTGATGGCTGCCGAACAGCCGTACGTCCCGATCTGGCAGCGTGAACCGTCCCTGCAGGATCGGCAGATGGAACGCCGTGCGACGCCGAAGCATCAGATGACGCCCGCGCCGCTGGTGAAGCACGAGAAGAAGAAGGCCAAGAAGGCGAGTGAGGCCGAGTTCCGCAAAGGCGTGTGGGAGCGCGACAAGTCCCGATCCCGCGCCTCGAAGAAGTCGCTGGGGCACTCAGGCAGCGATTGGGACCGCATCGGCGAAGTCCATCACGTTATTCCGCGCTCCATCGCGCCGGAGCGTATCTACGACGTGAAAAACGGGTTATTGCTCTCCAAGCACGAGCACGCGCTGGCGGAAGCGATCTGCCCGAACGATCCCGCACATCGGCTGCTCGACATTGAAGGGCCGGACGATCGCGGAGAGAAGCAAGTCTTCATCTGGCGAGACGTCAATGGCAAGGAACTACGCCGGAGGATCGGATGAAGTCCTGGCTCCTCGTCCTCGTCGCGCTCCTGCCTGGCGGCAGCGTGATCCTGCTCGTCGCGTGGGCGTGGAGGCGATGGACGAACCGTGAGCCTCGGGTGTCTCCAACGTGGTTGCTTCAATGGAAGCAGGGCGCACGGGACGAGTACCACGGCGTGACATACAGCGGGAAATTCAATCGATGAGCACAAACAGCACGATCGAATGGACGGAGCACACCTGGAACCCGGTCACGGGCTGCTCGAAGGTGTCGCCCGGCTGTGCTCACTGCTACGCCGAGACGGTGGCGCTGCGGTTCTGGCCGACGCAGTATCCGCTCGTGCCATTGCCGACGAACCATGCGAGCGACCTACCGCACTATCGCCAGCGGGAGTTCACGGACGTGCAGTGCCACGAGGATCGCCTCGATCAGCCGCTGCGCCGGAAGAAGCCGACGACCTACTTCGTCAACAGCATGTCCGACCTGTTCCACGAGGACGTGCCGGACGAGTTCATCGACCGCGTGTTCGCAGTGATGGCGCTGGCGTCGCAGCACACGTTTCAGGTGCTCACGAAGCGCGCCGACCGGATGCGGCAGTGGTTCAGCGAGACGCGTAACGGCTGCTCTCGGCACGCCTTCGTCGCCAAGGAAGCCGCTGCGATATGGGACGCATTGCCTGAGCGCGAGCGGTGGCGTCGTTTCAAGGTGGGTGCTCATTCTGTCGGCGTCTGGCCGCTGCCGAACGTGTGGCTCGGCGTGAGCGTGGAGAACCAGCACTTCGCCGACGAGCGGATCCCGCTGTTGCTGCAGACGCCGGCGGCCGTGCGATTCATCAGCGCGGAGCCGCTGCTTGGGCCTATCGACATTCGAGAGCATCTGAACGGCGATTCAACGGGCCACGAAACAGGCGGGCCTGCAGGGTGGCAGACAAGAGCCGCTCTTAATTGGGTCATCGTCGGCGGCGAAAGCGGTACGGAGGCGCGACCCTGCCATGTCGAGTGGTTGGCCGACATCGCGGCGGCCTGTCATCGCGCACATGTTCCCGTGTTCGTGAAGCAGGTCGGCAGCGTGCCGTATGTCAGAGTAGCTCGCCTGCGGCATTGGGAGTGGCGCGACATCAAACGCCCAGAAGATAAGCGGTTCACTGAGTCTCCTGACGATGCACTTGGGTGGCGTGTGCATCTCTCAGATCGCAAGGGCGGAGACATGGCCGAGTGGCCAGAGGATCTCCGCATCCGTCAATTTCCAGAGGTCACACGCTGATGGCTGACGATCGCAACGACTCACCTGACGGTCGACCGGCTCCGGCTCAGCGCGAACTGGATCGGCTCGCAGCTGAACAAGGCGATGGCGGCAGACCACCGGGTTGGAACATTCCGAGTCGTGCTGGGGCGCGCGGACGGCCAGAGGACGCGATGGTCGACGGCTGGAATGTGTCGAGTCTCAACTGATGGAGCGCCTGACGATCCGCATCCCGTGCGCGTGCGGCGTGCTCGTCCATGTCGAGTTCTATCGAGGGCAGCGGGTGACATGCGCGGCGTGCGAGAAGAAAGCAAAGACAGTAAAGGAGCCACGGTGAAGAAGAAGGCGAAGAAGAAACCTCGGAACTACGCCGCCACCGAAGCGACGCTGATCAACGTGCGGTCCATGAAGAAGCGGATCGCCGAACTTGAAGCTTCCGTCTCGCAGCTGCAGGAGCAGATGGCGCGGGTTCTCAGCCGTCAGTAGTTCGAAGTTCTAAATACTAAGTTCGAAGTTCAGGGTTCAAGGGTTCAGGCGACGTATGCCCCAGTCCGCACCAGAGACAACTAGACGGGAGCGCGAGCGCGAAAAGCGCCGTTACCGCAAGGTCCATATCCGCATGTGGAACGACGAGAAATTCAAACTGCTCTCGCGCGCGCAGCCGAACGCGCAGACGCTCTGGTGCTACCTGCTCACCGGTCCACACACCACGATCGTGCCCGGGCTCTTCCAGGCTGGTGAAGCGCAACTGGCGGAGCGGCTCGAATGGCACATCGCCGCGTTTCGGCGCTGCTTTGCGGAAATCGCCGACCAGGGTATGGCGGTCGCGGAATGGTCCGCACACCTCGTCTGGTTGCCGAACGGACTCGAGTACGGGGAACCCGACAACCCGAACGTCGCGAAAGGTTGGGGCTACGCCCTCGACGAGCTACCGGAGTGCCATCTGCGAACCGTTGCGGTCAAGGCGATCCGAGACTTCCTGAAACCGTTGTCGAAAGGGTTACTCGCGGCGTTTGACGACGGTTTACGAAAGGGTTCCGGAAACGGTTCTGACAAGGTGTCCGGGAATCAGGAGAAGGAACAGGAACAGGATCAGGAGAAAGAACTTGGCTCGCGTGCAGCGGCGCTGATCGAGCGCTATGCGGCGCTCTACCCAAAGCACCGAAACGGCGCTCGATACCTCGTACGACCGTCGCTCGACTTCCAACACGCGCTCAAACTCTGCCGAACCTGGGACGACGACGCACGTCTCGACGCAATCGCTGTGGAATTTCTCACCTGCGACAACGCCTTCGCCAAGAGCGGATCACGGACGCTGGGCCAGTTCGCTGCACTCGCGAGCTGGTGCGACGACCAACTGCAAGCGAAGACAGCCCCGGCCGCGCGTCCCCGTGGCTGCCGACATGAGCCGGCCTGTGCGGATGACGCCGCCCATACGAGCCGCGATATGGCCGAGCGGAGGCGCGCATGAACGTCGAGGAGCGCACCCTGCCGCACAACCTCGAGGCGGAGCGGGCCGTGCTTGGCGCTGTCCTGCTCGACAACGCGCGCCTCGTCGATGCGTGCGCCGTGCTCGATGCCGGCCGGTTCTTCCGAGATGCGCACCGCCGCATCTTCGCGGCGATGGTCGACCTCGGCGAGCGCCACGTCGACATCGACATGGTCACGCTCAAGGAGACGCTCAATCGATCGGGCGAGCTGGATGAGGTCGGGGGCCCGGCCTACATCGCCGCGCTGATCGACGGCGTGCCGCATTCCGCGAGCGTCGACGACTACGCCCGGATCATCGAAGAGAAGGCGGCGCTGCGGGATCTGATCTTCGCCGGCAACAAGATGCTGTCGACGGCATACGCGGGCGAGCAGGAGGCGAAGACTATTCTGGAATCCGCCGAGGGCGCGATCCTTGGACTCGCGTCGGGATCACGGTCGGCCGGGTTCGAGTCGATGCGGACGATCGCGATGCGCGCTATGGATGCGCTCGACCGCGCGCACGCCACAAAGCACGGGATCTGCGGCGTGGCGACCGGATTCACCGACCTGGACAACATCACGCGCGGGCTGCAGCCAGGCACGCTGGTCGTGCTCGGCGCCAGGCCGGGAATGGGGAAAACAAGCCTCGCGATGAACATCGCGACGAACGCCGCGCTTGCTGGTCTCGTGGTCGGCGTCAACAGCCTCGAAATGCCGAACGAGGAGTTGTTCATCCGGCAGATCGCCTCGCGGGCGCATCTCGATAGCCACAGTCTGCAGGGCGGGTACATCAACGAGCGGGACTGGGCACGCGTTGCCGAGACCACCAACGCGCTCGCGGAAGCGTCGATGTTCGTCGACGAGACACCAGGGATCACCGTCTTCGAGGTGCGCTCGCGCGCGCGCCGGCTGAAAGCCGAACATGGCCTCGACCTGCTCGTCATCGACTACCTGCAACTGATGGGCACGTCGCACCGGCACAACAACCGGTCGCTCGAACTTGGCGAGATCACGTGCGCGTTGAAGGGGCTGGCGAAAGAACTAAAGATCCCAATCCTACTGCTCTCGCAGTTGAACCGCGGGTTGGAAAGCCGCGGCGGCCGACCGAAGCTGTCCGACCTGCGCGAGAGCGGTTCGATCGAGCAGGACGCCGACATCGTCATGTTCCTGCACCGGCTCGAGGACGGCGTCGACACGGTGACCGACTTGATCCTCGCGAAGCATCGGAACGGGCCGATCGGGGCGTTGAAGCTGTCCTGGTTCGAACGTCAGACCCGCTTCGACAACTACTCCGAATTTCCAGAGCCGGAAGATCAGCGGCTGCCAATGGGGGACCGGTGAGCGGCGCCGCTGTGATTCACGCGCTCGTCGAGGCAGGCGCGATCGTCTGCGCGGAGTGTGACGACTCCGGATGGCTGCGGTTCGAATGCACCGGAGGGCTGGAGTGCGGTCGACGCCGGCGCCATCTCGCGCATACGTACGCGACGCCGTGTCCCTGCCGAGCGGTCAACCCGGCCTATCAGGAGAAGGCGCAGCGCAGCCGACGGAGAGACGCGGCATGACGGAGATCGTGTTCACCGTCTACGGAAAGGCCGAACCGCAGGGGAGTGCACGCGCCTTCATGCGCCCAGGCGGGCGGTATCCGGTGGTGACCTCGGACAATCCAAAGTTGAAAGCGTGGCGGCGAGAAGTCGCGAAGGCCGCCGAAGCCGCGCGCTATGACGATCCGTTCGCCGGGCCCGTCCGCGTCGTCGCCTCGTTCTACCTGCCCAGGCCCAAGGCGCTGAGATACGACAAAGCCCACATCACCCGGCCGGACAGCGACAAGCTGCTCCGCGGAATTCTCGATTCTCTCTCTGGCGTCGTGTATCGAGACGACGGCCAGGTGACGCAGGCGAAAGCGATCAAGGCATACGCGGCCGCGGGTGAATCACCGCGCGCGGTCATCGTGGTGACACCGCTCACCGAGGAAGGACGTTTACTATGAGGTTGTTCGACATCCCGAAGGTTCCTTGCTACTGCGACGGCGTCACGCATTCGATCGAGAAGCGCCGCGGCGAGGACGTGAAGGTGCTCACGCTCTCCCTGAAGGTAGCCCCGTTCGACGCGAAGCTCGCGACGGTGATGCCCGACGGCGTCAAGCCGACGTTGTTCAAGCTGAATTCCGGCGATCCGAAAGAGAACCTCCGCCGGGCGGACTTTGCGCTCGGCGTCGAGCGCCAGCAGCTGCACGTCTTCGCGTCTTCGGATACCGCGGAGGCTACGCGGCTGCTCGACCAGGTGCGGATCCACGGCACCTACGCGATCGCGCAGAAGGATCGGAACGGCTACGACTTCAAGTTCAAGGCGACGTTTGGCCCTGTCGGGCGCGACGAGCTCGAGTTCATTCAGTCCTGGCTGCTCACCCAGAAGTGCGTGACGTTCGAACCGGCCGAGCCGGGCATGTTCGAAGTGGAGGACGACGGAGACGACGACGCCACCGACGCCGATCAGAAGGCGCAGCAGCCGATCGACGGTCGCAAACCGATGTGGGACGACGACGAGAAGCCAACGGCACCGAGCAAGGCGAAGCCCGCGACCGAGCGATCGCACCGGAAACTCCACTCGCATCAGTCGAAGAAGAAGGCTGCCGGCAAGGGCAAGGGCCGGAAATGAACGCGCTGCAGGAAGCCCGCACGCAGCTCACAGCTCGACGTGATGCCTTGAACGCCGCGATCGTGGCGCTCGACGGCGTGATCGCCATGACCGATCAGCCGCTGGTGACGCTGCCTCCGCCGGCTGGCGCCAGGCCGCCGCGCCAGCGTCGTGAGAAGCCGGTCCGCAAGCCGGCGCCGGCCGCGGCGAGACGGCAGTCGCCGCCGAAGCGCGTCACCAAGCCGGTTCCGACGGCGGTGCGCTCAGAGGCGGCGACAGCTCGCGCGGACGCCATCCTGGCCGCGCTCAAGCGGAATGACGGCCTTGGGACGTCGAAGGTGCTCCGAGCGGCGATGCCGAAAGAACCCGGACTGAACGAGGAACAGCGGGACGACGCCTACCGCAACACGATGACCCGGCTGAAAAGCCGCGGTCTCATCAACCGCACCGGCGACACCTGGAGTCTGGTCGGCATCGGGAGCGAGCGCGGGTGATTCTTCAGGGCGACGTGCTCGAGCAGCTCCGACCGATGCGTGCGAACAGCGTGCACATGGTCGTGACGTCGCCGCCGTACTGGTCGCTGCGCGATTACGGCGTGCCGCCCTCTATCTGGGGCGGCGATCCAGCGTGCGAGCACGTCTGGCAGTCGGCCGGCTCGAAGGAGGGCTATACCGCGAAGAAGAAGTGGCAGCACTCCATGACGAACGAGCCCGACTCGAACGGCCGCGGCGAGCCGCGCGCCGGGAAGAAGCGATCGCGACTCCGAAGTGATAACCCTGAAGGGTGGAATCAGATCGAGCAGGGCCAGTTCTGCACGAGCTGCGGCGCCTGGCGCGGATGCTTGGGCCTCGAACCGACGCCCGATCTTTACGTCGAGCACATCGCGACCATCTTCGACGAGGTGCGCCGTGTGCTCCGCCACGACGGCTGCCTGTTCCTGAACATGGGCGACAGCTACATGACGGACGCACCAGGCCGCAATTCAATCGACCCGAAGAACATCATCGGCCGGAAGCGCGGCGGTGACGAGCGCCCCAACCGTGGCCGCCTACCAGGCCTGAAGCACAAGGACCTCGTCGGCGTGCCGTGGATGGTCGCCTTCGCGCTGCGCGCGCGCGGCTGGTATCTCCGGTCAGACATCATCTGGTCGAAGACAAATCCCATGCCGGAGTCCATCAAGGACCGCCCGACGAAGTCGCACGAATACATTTTTCTGCTCGCCAAGAGCCAGCGGTACTACTTCGATCCGGAGGCCATCCGCGAGAAGGCGCTCGTAGGTAACCATCACCGGAACGTCGTCGTCTCGGTGAAGTCGCATGTGCCAGGCGCGCCGGTTCACACAGGCCTGCGGTCGACTCCGCCGGCGAGCGCCGGCAGGAACCGCCGCAGCGTCTGGACCTTCCCGACATCGCCGTATAAGGGTGCTCACTTCGCCACGTTCCCGCCGCGGCTGGTCGAGCCGTGCATCCTGGCCGGCACGTCATCGCACGGCTGCTGCTCCATGTGCGGCGCGCCGTACAAGCGGATCGTGAAGCTCGGCGAACCACTCATCGATCAGATGAAGGTCGCCGGCGCTGACAATGCCGGGAAGTACTCAGGGAAGGCGACGAAGGCCTACGCCGGCACCGGTGCGCAGGATCCGAGCGCGACGAAGGCCAGGATCCTCGATGGGATGCGCGAACGAATCACCGTCGGCTGGCGCAGGACCTGCGCACACACGCTGAGCACGGTCGAGCCCTGCGTCGTTCTAGACCCATTCGGCGGCACCGGCACGACCGGCATGGTTGCCGAGAAGCACGGCCGCGATTACATCCTGATCGAATTGAGCGCCGCCAACGTGGCGCTCACCAACGAACGACTGGCGCCTTCGCGCGTCGAGGTATCCGCTTGAAGTTGAAACTCGCAGAGGGGCTGTCCCTGCCGCTCGAAGTGGTCACTCAGAAGCTGGCCTGGTTGGGTGTCACCGGCAGCGGGAAGACGTACGGCGCCTCGAAGCTCGCGGAGCTGCTGTTCCACGCCGGGGCGCAGTTCGTTGCGATCGACCCGGTTGGGGTGTGGTGGGGCGTCCGCCTCGACAAGGGCGGGAAGAAACCGAGCACGATCACCGTACCGGTGTTCGGCGGCCTGCATGGCGACGTGCCGCTCGAGCCGACTGGCGGAGCGCTGCTGGCCAACCTCATCGTCGACAAGGCGCTGTCAGCCATCGTCGACGTCTCGCAGTTCGAGAGCGATGCCGCGAAGGCCAGGTTCGCTGCGGACTTCGCCGATCGGCTGTTTCAGCGGCGCAAGGCGGCTCCGGCGGCGATGCACCTGTTCCTCGAGGAGTGCCAGGAGTTCGTGCCGCAGAACCCGCAGCGCGGCGACGAGCGGATGCTGCACGTCTTCACCCGGATGCAAAAGCTCGGGCGCAACTACGGCATCGGCTCCAGCTACATCAGCCAGCGGCCGCAGGAGGTCAACAAGAAGGCGCTGAACATGGCGCAGACGCTCTTCGTGTTCCGCACGACAGGTGTCCATGAGCGCAAGGCGATCGAGGCCTGGGTGCATGACAAGGCGCTCGATCAGGACATCGCTGGTGACCTGCCGAAGATCGCCACCGGACACTGTCACGTCTGGTCGCCGGAGTTCCTCGAGGTCTCGCACCAGGTGCACATCCTGCCGAAGGAGACATTCAACGCGTCAGCGACGCCGGAGGTGGGCGCCGCGGCCGTCGCGCGCGAGCTCGCCCCGACCGATCTGGCGCAGATCGCGAAGGACATGGCGGCGACGATCGAGAAGGCGAAGGCGGACGACCCGCGCGAGCTCCGGAAGCAGATCGCCGAGCTGAAGCGCCAGTTGTCAAGCACGCCGGTCACTTTGCCGACTGAACGCAAGGCGATAAGTACGCCAGTCCTGACGGACGCCGACCGCGCGCTGCTGGAAAAGGTCGCAGCAAAGATCGCCGAGGCTCAACGCCTGTTTGCGCTGAATACGGTGTTTGATGTCGATGATCTGTGGAAGCAGATTGATCAGCGCATCGCCCGGTTCAAGGAAGATCTGAAGAATGAAGCGGCTGACGGCCGGGCGGAATTCATCCGCACACTCGAGTCGAAGGGCTTCCAGCAGATCCTCGGCAAGCTCTCAGCCCTGAGCCCTCAGCCCCCAGCTCCAGATTCCCGCCGCCCTGCAGGACCAAGGGCCGCACTACCGACTGGCCGATCCTCGGCCGCGACTCGCCCGAATGAAACGCGAGCGCCTAGAGGGACTGACGGGTCGGGTGCGGCGGGAGACATCAAATTAAACCGCCTGGCTGAGCGTAAGGTGCTGCAGGTTCTCGTGCAACATGGCGAGCGGACGAAGCAGCAGTTGGCTATTCAGTCCGGCTATGCGGCCAGCGGTGGAGGATTCAACGGTGCCCTGTCGAAGCTGAAAGGCGCCGGGTTCATTACGACGAATGGCTCCGGCACGTTCCATGTTACCGATGCCGGCGCTGCAGCTATTGGAGACGTCAAACCATTGCCCACCGGCGCTGCGCTGGTCTCGTATTGGATGCAGCAATTCAACCGACTGGCCGAGCGGGAAGTGCTGCGCGTAATCGTCGAGGCATATCCGTCGGCGATCACGGCCGAAGACATCGCGGCGCGCACCAACCCGCCGTACGAACCCAAGGGCGGCGGGTTCAACGGGGCGCTGAGCAAACTCCGGACGCTCGGTCTAATCACCGGGCGCGGTGAACTGCGCGCCTCGGAAGAATTGTTCTCAGGAAGGGTGTGGTAGGGGGTTCATGGCTGACCAAGATCGGATCGGGAAGTTGATCGAGCGAGCGCGGGCAGCGACAGGCGAACTGCGCGATGCCGCTCGGGAAGGCCGCGTCATCGACTTCCGCAAGCGCGACCCGTTGGTGGCGGCGATTCACGATGCGTTCGATGAACTTGAAGCCCTTCGGGCCTCTCTTGGCTCAGAAACAGTGACGCAGGAACTTAGTGCGGCCTTGCGCGATTGGGAAACCGCGAAACGGGCGTTTGACGCCGTGCGGCCGTGCTTTTCCTCAAACCAGCTTCGCGAATTGGAAGCGGTGGAAAGGCGACTTCTTGCGGCGATTCATCAACCGGCCTCTCCTGGCTCAGTCCAGTGGGCACGCGAACAGATCCATCAACAACTCCGAGACGTGCGAGCCCGGTTGACGGCCACACAGGAAGGCGAAGATTACGATCGTGGGGTCTGCGATGCCTGCAACGATGCCATCGAACAGTTCAATACCTCTCCTGGCTCAGTCTCGGATCAGGGGTGGCGAGACGGAAAAGAAAACGACGGTAAATGACTGAATCGAGAGGCTGATCGGTGATCGAATGTGGGATAATAGCGGAGCGCGCGACGGTGTTGGAAGCACCATGCGCGCCCCTCACCACGTCACGCGCACTGGAGGCGCGATCGATGGCTGACGATCAGTCTACCAAATGGCTCCCTGTCCCTGGATGGGAGGGCTTCTACGAAGTATCAAACACCGGCCGCGTGCGTTCGATCAACCGTCGAATGGTCTGTCGAGACGGTATCGCTCAACGGTATCAGGCCAGAGAACTGACGCTTTGCGATAGCCAGAATGGTTATCCGCGCGTCCACCTGAGAGATACCGTCAATGGTCGGCGGCGGTGGGCGATGGTTCATCGGCTCGTCGCTCTGGCGTTTGTTCCGAATCCTGAGAACAAGCCTAACGTCAATCACATCGACTGCAACACTTACAACGCTGCGGCCACGAATCTGGAATGGTGTACGCAGCGTGAAAACTTGGCGCACGCCGCTCGTCTCGGCAGGATGAGCCATCACGCGCTCGGAAAGCGCCCAGCCCACGCGAAGCTGTCCAATCGGCAGGTCTACGAGATCCGAGAGCTTTACGCGGCAGGGAACACGTCATGGGCGGACCTTGGGCGCAGATTCTTAGTTGGTAAGCGCACCATCGGCCGAATCATTCGGAGGCAGAGCTATGTGTGATTGCGAATGGCGTCCCATCAGCACAGCACCGAAGGACGGCACGACGATCATGGTGTTTAAGTTCACGCCGCCTGCGTGGAGCGTGATCGGATTGGCGTTCTGGTTCGGTCAAGGCGCTATTTCAGGTTGGATGTCCTACGGCCTTCCGGTTCTCGACGGCGAGCCGCAGACGCTCGGACTGGCGCATCCTACCCATTGGATGCCCCTCCCTGCGCCTCCTGTCTCGCCAGCCCAAGGGGAGCCGAAATGAAGCCGTTGGCGATCGACCTGTTTTGCGGTCTTGGCGGCTGGACCGAAGGGTTGCTCGCTGAAGGCTATCGCGTGGTTGGCTTCGACAACGAACGGCACCACTACGGCGATGCGCGCTATCCGGCGCAGTTGGTGATTCAGGACGTGTTGACGTTGCACGGACGGCAGTTTAAAGACGCGGCGCTGATCGTGGCGTCGCCGCCGTGCCAAGCCTACAGCTACCGGGCGATGCCGTGGAAGCGAGCGAAGGCGCTGCCGCCGCCAGATAACTCACTCTTTGAGGCGTGCTTCAGGATACAGCGTGAAGCGTGCGAGGCGGCCGGGCGACACATCCCGCTCGTCGTGGAGAACGTCTGCGGCGCTCAGAAGTGGGTCGGGCGAGCTCGGTGGCACTTTGGGAGCTTCTACCTGTGGGGCGACGTGCCGGCGCTGATGCCGATCGTCAGGAAGCACGTCAAAGTGCCTACGATTGGTGCGGGCTGGTATCCACCGGATCATCCGAAGCACGTCCCCGGTTTGTCGTTCAACGGACACGCTGACATAAACATGCGAACCACGAAGAACGGCGGCGGCTCCTGGTTCGGTATTCAAGATCAGCGAGAGCAGAAGCCGCGTGCTGATCCGCGCGATTCCATAGCAAACGCCGCCGACGGCCACAAACAGCGCGGCAGTGGCGCGGCGTGGTGGCGCGGTGAGGTTGGGATGATGCCGTCCAAGAGTTCACGGCGCAAAGCCGCCTCCGCGCACATCGCAAAGATCCCCTACGAGCTCGCGCGGCACATTGGCCGATCATGGGCAGCCCAAGGGGAGCCACAGAAGACGTAGCACAAGAGAAGAAGAAGGCTTTTCTTCGGAGGCATCAATGGCTTGGGTAGTTTGGAATCGTTCACTGCGCGCCCCTGAACCGTGGCCGCCACCGCAGCAACCCCGACGAGATCCATCAGCATGGACGCCGTACGTTCCGAGCGAATTTGCACGCCACGAACGAAACATTTTTCGAGACTTTGATATTCAATGCGCGGTGCCACGAGCATACGGTTTCGGTTTCTTCTCAGCACACGAGTAGAGGTATCTATGACTGATCTCGCTCTGGACGGAGAGAAACACGATGAACCCTAAACTGTTGCGCGAACTGATAGACAAACTGGACGCCATCGAAGCCGATCAGCGCATGAACGAGAACAAAATCAAGGACATTCGGTTGACGTTACTGCGAGAACTCAATGGACGCTAAACCTGCTGGGCTGGACGGAGAGGGAAGGCTACAGGCGCTCCTGAAATTGGCGCAGGTTGGCGCGGAATACAATCACCATCGCTGCCTCACGGTCGATGAGCCACACCAAGAACATACCTATCCGTTTCACGCCTGCCAGCATCCTGATTGCGTCCTCGTTCGCTCAGTGCCCGCAGCGCCGCCAAGGTCGGAACAGTTTCAGCGTGTATTGCAGGAGATGGAAGGCGCGGCAGGCCAGTATGGGCTAGGCGAGACACTGGCGCTCGCGTTGCACAGTTGGGTGCGTCAACTTGAATCGCTCGCGGTCGTGCCCGCAGCGCCGCCACCGCAGGCCAAGGTATCGAAGGACTTCGATTCTTGGTTCGACGAAGCCTACGCCTACTACGACGGCGACCGGACGCCCGATGATGACCGGAAGAAATTTAAAGAAACCGTTCGGCAAATTTGCGAGGCCGAAATTCTATCTGCCCTCACGGTCGCCCAGCCAGCGCAGGAGCAGCCGCAGGAGAAACCATGAGCATTGATGCCACGATTCTTGAAGTAGAGCGCGACGGTGCCGATGTGGTCCTGACGCTCGGGGATCGCATCGACGACAACGATAGAAATAGCATCGCAGGTCAGCCGAGACTGCGAATCCTGAACGCGACATGGGTGCCTGAACCCGGCATGGATATTTGGGGCGGAAGTTCCACTGTCCAGATCATCACCAAGCGAGGCGAGCGCGATCCGGTGACGAATAACGCCATTGGGCCGTGGTATCGACGCGATGGTTACACGCGGCTCCATGAGTGCGCGGTTGTGCGCCTTGAGACAGCGGCCGATCCGATGCAGCCCGTCATTGACGAACTGCTACGGCGGATGAAGGCGGGACACGGACTTGAAGGCCCGCATGACTGAGCCTCCTGTCTCTGCCCCTCCCGTGCCACAGGAGAAGCCGTGACACTCGAAGAGTGGAAGGTGACGTGTCGAAGCTGCGGACAAGTGATTGAGCGTGGCTATGGTCCTGTCGCGTCTTGGGTCAGTCCGTCGCACACGTGTTCCGAAAAAGCCGCGACCGTTCTGTGGACTATTTACACGCGGTCGGCCTCTCCCGTAGACGAGAAGGCACCATGAGCGATTTTGCCTGCGGCTGGAATCGATTCTGGCGGACGTTTTCATTGTCTTGGATGACTGTCACGGGATTCATGGCAGCGAACATCGTTTCAAAACTGCTTGCTGAAGGGATTATTCGGATGTTGTCGTGGGCATTGTCGTGAACCAGTTGCCATCGTCCGTCCCAGGAAAGGAAGCGTAGATATGCGCCCTGAAGCGATCGGTCCACGCAAAGCGGCCGAGATCATGGACGTGAGCGAAGCCACGATCCTCCGGTTGATCCGAGCGAAGCGTCTCCCCGCGACGCGCCTCGGGCGACAATGGCGCATCCTCATCCGCGATCTCAAGCGCGGTAACGTGCTTCCCTCCTCAGACACCGCCGCATAAGTACTCACAGGCGTACTTAGCCGTCATTCCCTTGCGCTAATACCCCAACGGCCTGAAGGTAAAGGCCACGGCTCAGCGGTTGGCCCGCGTGAGCCCTACCTTTCGAGGGCCTTCTCTGATGTCCTTAATTGATTCCTACACGCTGTCGCAGGACACGGCGTTCGTCAGTAAGGTCAGGATGGCCTGCATCAAAGCGGCGAATGCGGTCATCGCGGCGAATACCGCCGCACAGATGGACACGGCCCGGCGCGTGCTCGCGGACCCGGCCGAATTTGCGGCGACCGTGGCGGGCATGATCGCCATCAGCGACACGACGGTGGCGGCCGCAGCGCCGACGGGCTCTGCTCTGACAGACGTTCAGATTCAGACCGCCGTCAACACCTACCTCGCGACGTTGGTCCGCTGATGCTGAACCTGATCATCCCAAGGGGCTGGTGGAGGGAGCTGAGGAATCCGTCCGGACCTGCCGTCCGCTTCGCGGTCTGCCGAACTTGCCGCCTGCGTCACCAGCTCGCACT
>Ga0134124_10002525_pt1 | contig 14790 bp, 15 predicted proteins | sample KB304_FD_96880 | JGI IMG/M metagenome (GOLD analysis project Ga0134124, IMG submission 96880) | Terrestrial soil microbial communities without Nitrogen fertilizer from Kellogg Biological Station, Michigan, USA - KB3-0-4 | ecosystem: Environmental > Terrestrial > Soil > Unclassified ... | reverse complement strand
TCGAGGCCAGTGCCTTGCACGAACGGGTCGCCCTCCAGATCCAAAAACAGGTCACCGCCGGTCGGCACGGGCAAGCGGTCGAGGCCGAAATGCGGCTCGACGTCGAGCAAGAGCTCGTACAAGGGCTTGTCCGCGCCGCGCCCGGCGACTTGCAGCCGCGCCTGCTCGCGCACCCGCTCGAGCGAACCCTTGGCGATGCCGTCCACGCGGCGCGTCGGATCGAGCGCACCGAGTTCGGTGACGCGCGCGATCTGCGCCGCATTCAGTCGGTCCCGTTGCCGCGCCGTAATGCCCGCGACCAACGACAAATGGTCGTCCGCGCGTCGCCGCTCCTCACAGCGCTTCCACCAACTGCACACCCCGCAGTGTTCGACGGGCTCCGGATATCCCTCGCGCGGAGCGCCGCTGGCCACGAACGCCTCCAAGCGCCGCTTCGCGAGCCGATAATACGACAAGTAGTCCGCCGTCCGCAGCGCGACCAACCGCACCTCCGAGCCGCCTGGCGCAATGTACAACAGCTCCGGCTCGGTTCCTTGTTGCTCGGCGAGCAGCTCGCTGTACGCGCACAATTGCAAAACAGCGCGGGCTTTGGCTTCGTTCGCCAGCTTGGCGTCGGCCACCACGTAGCTGTAGTCACCCAAACGGCTGGGCTTATCGACCTTGAGCAAAAAGTCGGGTCGTCCAAACCAGCGCTCGTTCACGAACACGCCTTGCGCGATCATTCCCGCGCCACGTGCCATCGCTTGCCGAGTCGCGAGCACCGCCTCCGCGCGCGAAGCATCACCCGGACCCATCGCGATTTCGGCGATGTCTTCGTACTGGGTGGCCAAGTGCTCGAACACGCGCGCTTCGTGCTCGAAGCCGCGCTTTTCCAGCATGCGCCGCTCGAGCTCATTTTCACCCGGACGATCGAGCTGGCCCAGCGCGACCGCAAATTCGAGCACGGCCTTGTGCTCGCACTCGTTGAAGCCGCTCAGATCCGTGGCGGAGAGCGAGAGCCCCGAGCCATCGCGTGACGCTTTCACGTCAGCGGTCGTCGCCTTGCGAGGCGCTCACGTCAACCCGCGGCGAGGCGCTCGCCGATGACCCGGCGCAACAAGCCGAGCACGCGCGCGCGCAACTCCGGCGCGCGGAAGGGCTTGCTCACGAAGTCGTCAGCACCCGCTTCGAACGCTTGCACCAGATCGGAACTCGAAGAGTGCCCGGTCAAGAACATGATCGGCAGCGCGTGGTGCTGTTTGTCACTGCGCAGGCGCTGGCACAGCTCGAGCCCGTTCATGCCCGGCAGGCCCCAGTCGAGCAGCAACAAGTCCGCTTGGTTCTTGGCCAGCCAATCCAAGGCTTCTTCGCCAGAGCCGACCTGCAGGGTCTTGATGCGCGCGCTGTGCAGCATGGTGCAGACGATGCTGCGCATGGCCGGGTCGTCATCCACCACCAACACGGTACTGCCGGGCGGGGCCGACACTTCTTCCGCGCCTTCACTACAAGGCGGTGGGATGGACGGCGAGCATTGGCCGTTGGCGAACCGGCACAGCTGATTCCAATCACGCTCTTCGAACGTCAGGTGCAGCTCGCTGCCGCGATCCGCAACGCGGCCGGCGACCGAGGTCGCGTCGTTGCCGATGGCGAAGGTCGCCACGAGCCACTGTCCGTCGACCAAGCCGTCTTCGACCGGCAGCTTGACGTCTGGCTCCTCGTTATCGAGGGCCTCGGACAACGCTGCGAAACTTTCGAACTTGTAAACGATACCCTGCACGCTCGACACCAGCCTAGTCACAGATCTCGACTTGCGCCAGTTCACGGCAACTCGAATTCTGGAACCGGTCTCTGAAAAAGCACCCGCGACGCGCTCGTCCGCGCCTCTCCTGCTCGCTCTCGAAGGACCTGCAAAAACGCGGCCAATTTGCGCAAACCGCGCACCGCAAAGTTCATGCCGCGTGCGGGACTCAATTTTGGAGCGAAATAGCCGTATGCGAACCGCGCCGGACGGGCGCCCATTCGGCGGTCAGCGACGATCGAGAAATAGCGATAGGCGCGTTTCGAGGCGTGGCTGCTCGGCGCGTTTTCGTGAGACCCGAGGGGTACGAGCCAACGTCACACCTTCGCCGTGCGCACCATGACGCCGAAGGCTCTGCCGAAGCGCGCCGTATTCCGTGACCATTAAAACCCCCAAAAAAAGCAACGCCGACTCGACGTTTCAACCAGCGGGTTTGAGTGCCGCGATGGCTTGTTCGATCACTCGCCGATCGGCACGGTCCTTTTCGCGCATCCCTTCTTTGGTCAGCAAGAGGCCCTCCAAGCCGAGTACCGGCAAGCGAACGCCGTCGAGCGCGCGTTCCTCGATGAAAGGTTCGAGCTCGGCAAAGCGATGCCCGCAGGCCGAAGGCATGACGTCGATCGTGAACTCGTCGTTGATGCGAACGGCGTACTCGCCTTCTTGCTGGAAGAGCTCATCTTGTCCGGCGAGTTCACGGCATGCGCCGTCGGGCAGGTTGCTCAGCGCGGCGATCCATCGCCCGGTGTTCTCGCGGGACGGATCGACGAGCAGGTCGAGGTCTTCGGAAAAGCGATTGTAGCCGTGCGCGGCAATCGCGTAGTCACCGATCAGTGCGTAGCGAACATTGGCTGCGTTGAGCAGACCGGCGACGACGCGCAAATCGTCCCAGGTCGCGGGGTGAGTGAAGTCAGCCACGCGCTTGCTTATCGACGATGGCTGCCACCTGCCACCTTTCTCGATCGCGATTGGCTTCTTCGTGACTCTTGTAGCGAAAGATGCCCTTCGGAGCGCGCGTCAGATAGTTGGCCATGCGCGTCATGGCCGCGCGTGCCTCGGCGCTCGGCAACACGCCTACCGGCGGTGGTGTGCGACGGCCAGCAACTCGCAGGAATTTTTCCATGCAGACGGGAGTTTAGCACGGCTCAGGAGAAGGGCGCGAACGGCGGTCATTCCACCGTTCGCGCCACACTCCACGTTGCGCACGCGACGCCAATCAGCGCCAGCGCGAGCCACGCGCTCGCTTGCGAGAGTTCGATCACGGGCTGCCCACCGAGCAGGTTGCGCAGGTGGCCGCGCGGCCAGGGCGCGGCCAAGGCCGAGCTGCCGGCGCCCAGCACGAAATCGATGATCAACGCCCATTTGCGGCCACCGCCGCGTTTGCCGAGCAAAGAGCTCGCGCCGAAATAGAGCGCGTACACCACGCCTGCGACGAGCGCGATGCCCACGCTGGCGCGCAAATCCGTCAGCAGCGTCGGCGAGCGCGGTGCGTGTGCGCCGAGCAGCGCGCTGACCGTGAGCAGCGCGCCCGCGAAAGCGCTGCTCAGCGCCGAAACGAGCAGTACGCCGCACAGCGCAGCGCGGCGGTTCGTGCCGTAGCGCGCCAGGCAGTCCACGCTGCGATCCAGGCGCGTTCCATCGCACGCGCGCTCACTGACCAGGTAGGCGAGGAGTGGCAGTGCGATGCCGAAGACCGCGCCAACGAGTGCGTCGTCTGGCGCACTGACCGCGTCGCTTTGGCTCTCGAGCACGCCGACGGCGAACAGCGCGACGCAGCTCAGACCCAACACCAGCGGTGCGCTCGGGCCGCGCATGCGTTCGCGGGCGATGGCGACGCCGTTTCGGAGGTCGTTCATGCCGGCCTCTTCGGGTCGGTGTCAGCGCTGCGCGCGCGTTCGTAATACGCTTGCGCGAGGCCCGCGCGTGCCGCGGCCAGCGCCTCGAGCGACGGAGCATCCGGCTTGATCGCGGTGATGCGGATGGCTTCCGCTCGGGCGTTGGCCACGAGGCTGTGGGCGACGCGTTCGAGCTCGCTGCCGCGCACGATCAGCTCGTGCCCGCCCGCCCACTCGACGCCCGAGATGTCGGGCGCTTCACTGAGCCGTGCAGCCAAGCGTCGCGGCTCGGCGGTGTGCACGCGCAGTGCGACGCTCGCGATGGGTGGGCGCGCGGACGCCGGGTCGAGCCACACGCCGCGCGACAAGGCGCCGGCGCTGCCGCCCAGGCGCGCTGCGTCTTCCAAGCGGCTCGCGCTGCACAGCACGATGGCTCCCGCGGCGCTGCGTTCAGCCAGCCTTTGCAGCACGAAGTCTTCTTGCACGATGCCGACCACGCTCAGCGGTTCGTGGAGCGCGAGCAGGGCCGGCGCTGGTTGGCTGAGCGCGAACGCTAGAGCGAGCGCGCGTGCCTCGCGCGGCGTCAGCTTCGACACGCGCTTTGCGGCGAAATGCGCGAGCCCCGCGTGGTCGAGCACGCTCAGTGCGGAGCGCGCCTCGCCGAGTGCGCGCAACGCTAGGCTGAGCGCGCTCGCGACGTCACGCGCGGGCAGCGGTGTCTCGGTCGCGTAGAGCGAGGCAATGCGCCTGCGTGCGCGCGCGTGGGACCAGGGCGCGACTCCATCGAGCAGTACGCTGCCCGCGCTCGGTTTCGTCATGCCCGCGGCGAGCTCGATCAGCGTGGCCGTGCCATCTGCTTCACTGCCGACGACCACGTGAGTGCCCGCGCTGAAACTGGCGTTGATGTTGGCCAGGCCCGCGTGATGCAGCGCCTGGAAACGGAGCTCAGCCGTTCGGGTGTTACCCTGCGCGTCGCTCACGAGAACGCTGCCCCGGCCGCGAAAAGCCGCGAAAGCAAGGCCGAGAACAAGCGCGGCAAGCTGGGAATCGACGGGTAGGCGAGTGACAATGCGAGCGGACCGAGCACCAAGGCGGCGAGTAGCGCGCGCGGATGGCGCGGCGAAAGCTCGGCCGAAAGATGCGCCAGCAGCGCGAGCGCGAGGCCCAGCGCGCCGGCATAGACGACCACCGCGGGCGCGACGGTGAGCGCCCAACGCAGCGTGCCGCCCCGCGTTACGCCCACCAGGATCAACAGCAGTGCCGGAATGCAGAGCGTGCGTGTCACGCGCACGGTCGCGGCCCAGGTGCGAGCGCGCAGAAGGGCAGATGGCTGGAACCCGCGTTGGATCGCCAGCGCGGCGAGCGCGTCACGCTCGGTTTGCTGAGCCAGCGCTTGCGCGGAGCCGAGTGCAGAAAGCCCTCCCACCACCCAAGACAAGGACACGAGCGCGGCTTTGACGAAGCCGTGAATCGCCGAGGCACGGCTCTCGCCGCGCGTCAGCGCGATGGCAACCGCGTAGCTCACGAACACGCCGAAGGCGTACAGCTTGGCCAGGCGCAGCGAGGTGCTCTTCTGCCGGCCGAGATCGAACAACGCAATCAGGGCGCGTTCGCGTTGTAGGCGGAGCCGGAACCCCGAGAAAGCGGCGCGTGGTTCGGCGAGCGGGGCGGTCACCGAACCGAGTCTAGAGCCACTCGCACGCCCGGCGATAGCGCCGAAGCACGCTCGAGCCAGCGGTCGGCGGCCGGATCACCCAGCTTTTTCAGGCCGATACCGAGGGCGTAGCTGGCGAGCGCGTCGTCCGGAGCGAGCGCGATGGCGCGTTCGGCGGCGGCGACCGCTTCGCGCGGGCGCCCGCGGGCGACCTCTGCGGCAGCCGACCACGAAAGCGCATGCACCGCCAAGTCCGAACGCTCATGGGTGAGGGGGGAGAGACGAGCGATGGCGGCCTGATACTCACCGCCTCGAATCTCGAGGCGCGCAGCCAAGATTACGAGTTCTGGATCGTCGGGCGCTGCCGCGAGCGCACCTTCAATCACCGCGCGCGCTTCACTCACGCGTTCCAAGTGAAGCAAGGTCTGAGCGAGTCCAACGTGCGCGGCGATGACGTCTGGCGCCGCTTCGACCAAGCGTCTGAATTGCACGAGCGCTTCTTCGTAGAGTCCACCGTTGTACAAGAGGTGCGCCAAATTGGCGCGCGAGGGCGCAAACCCTGGATCGACGCGCAGCGCCTCGTAGTAGTTGGGCGAGGCCAGGTCTGGGCGACGCTCGCGTTCTGCCAAGACGCCGAGTGCGTGGTGGGGCTGGGCGACGTCCGGGTTCAGGCGGCGTGCTCGGGTCAGCAGTTGCCGGGCGCGTTCGAAGTTTCCGCGTTGCAGCTCGACCAGCCCCTGGTTGGTCAACGCATCCACGAATTTGGGGTTGTACTCGAGCGCCAGGCTGAAGCGCGCGTCCGCCGTCTCCAGGTCGCCGGCGGCCAGCGCGGCCACGCCTGCCTCGTTCAGGGCCAGCGCTTTGGGCGGTAAAGGTGCCGTACCAGCGCACGCGAGACAGAAAATCGGCAGGCAGAGGGCGATTGCGGCGATTCGTTTCATCCCGTCCGGTCGGTCAAGCCCGGGATCGGTTGCGTGCGAACGACATTCGAGGTACCCGAGTGCGCCCATGGCAACGGATTCCGAGCCCCAAAGCGGCGGTGTCGAGCAACAGGACTCTGGCAAGAAGCCCGCAGCCGCGAGCGAGAGCGACCGCCCGAAGAAGAAGAAGCTCAAGCGCCCCAAGCCGCCCATCCCCAAGACGGAGGAGGAGATCGACTCCCCGTCCAAGATGACGGTCGGCATGCTCGGTGTTCTCGGCGTGCTGACCGTGATCATGTGGGCCCTGGCGCGCGGCGGTTGCAACTATCACCCACCCAAAGAAACGCGCGTGCCGCGCGTGGTCACGACCGAAGAGCTGGCCCACGATCCGAAGAACGCGGCCATCGAGTTGCAGCAGCGTTGGCTGACTCGTGATTTTGCGGGCGCTGCCGAACTCGCCACAGGCGAAGTGGCGCAGCAGCTCCAGCAGGAGAAGGCCGCATGCAACGCCGCTTGCCTCGCCGAAAAGAAATCACTGTCTGAAAAGGTGCTGACCTCCGCGGTAATCCTCGACGCGAACATGATGGGCGCGACCGCGCGAGTCACCAGCGAGGGTTTGCCCGGCAACCCGAAGGTATTCTTGCTGCGCATGGAGCGCGCGGACTCCATCTGGAAAGCCACCCTGCGCAAGCCCGATGACGGCACCCCGTTGCCCCCATTGCCGGCCTCCCCGCACGACATGCCCACGATCCAATTCACCCCGCCCCCGAGTGCTCCAGCCGGATCTGCCTCCGCCGCAGCGCCGGGTGGGCTGCCGCACATGATCAAGCTGCCGATGAACGCGGCGCCCGCGTCGTCGAAGTAAAGGTGCGCGGCGCCTGCGGCGCGCGGTTGGAGACTCTCGTTGGCGCAGACTCGGACGGTGGCGCTTGGCCGCCCGCGCTGAAGCTGAGGGAAAGCAGGCGCCTGTTCGGTCAGTTCTCGTGGGTCTCCATCTCTTTCGCAGATCGTGATCTGGTCTCCCAAGACTTATTGCTCGTTTTGGTTCCGGGCATGCGGCTGAACTGCCTGGCGCGCGCCCGGCGCGAAGCGTGCGGCGCCTTCGGCGCGCACCAGAGTTTGTGGGCAGCGTCGCGTTACTCCGCTCGGCGCTACGCGGGAGGGGAGGCATGTGGCGCTGGATCGCGTTATCAGCGCTCAGCGAGCCAACTGTCGATGTCTGAGCGCGACACTACCCCCGCCGCCGAGTGGCGCACGGTTCCCTGCGCGTCGATGTAGATCAGCGTTGGCAGCATGCTGATGCCGTAGCCGCGGGACACGCTGCCGTCGTCGACCGCGACGTCGAAGGGTAGCTGCCACTCGCGCTTCACGCGCGCTGCGGCGCTTGGATCTTCATCGACGCTGACGGCGAGGAAGGTGACGTCCTTATCGCCGTGTTCGCGAAAGGCTTCGGCGAGGCGTGGTGAACTGCGTTTGCACGCGCCGCACCAGCTCGCAAAGACCTCCATCAGCACCGGCTTGCCGTGCTGCGCGGCCAAACTCACGCGACCGTCTCGGCCCGCTAGCGGCAAATCGAAGGCTGCGGCCGCGCTGCCCTCTTTCGGGCCCGACGAGTGACGCACGAAATGCGTGGCCAAAAAATACACGCCGCTACCGATCGCAGCGTAGCGCGCAAACTCGAACAATTTATCGCGGACGACCCGCGCGCTCGGCCAGTTCACGGCGACAATAGCCGCCTACCCACCCCGAAGCCCATCAACCCCAGCGCCAACACGATGACGCCGTGCGCGGTCCACAGATGCCAAGCCTCATGGCTCGGGCAACCAATGCCGACCGCGAGCGCGCCCCCCACGCCGCCCACGAAGCCCGCCAAAGTCCCCGACAGCCGCGGCGTCATCGGATTGGTGCCGCGCCAAGCGAGCAGCACGCTGCCGCCGACGATCGCGCCCATGGCAAGCGCGATCAAACCGCAGCTGAACGCGTGCCCCGCTCGCGGGCTGCGTGAGAACTCCTCGAACGGAACGTAGCTCCACGCCGCGTACGACAGGTAACCGAGGAACAACAGTGGTAGCGCCACGGCGACCGTCATGCGCACCGTGCGCGATCCGAGTGGTCCGCGACGCGGCGCGAAGCCGAGGTACAGCACCGCCGCCTGCACGAGGCTCCACACCACCGCGCCGTAGACGCCCATGCGCAAGCCGAGTTCGGAGCGGTTGTGGCGCACGCCAAACCAGTAACCGTAGCTCGCGACGAGGCCGGACACGGCCAGGCACAGCGCGAGCCGGCTGAGCGCGGACAGCCCGCGCTTGGGGCACAGGTTCTTCGTGCAGGCGCCGCAGATCTTGGCGGACACGGCCTCGCCCGGCGCCTCTGGCTTTGGCCAGGGCAAGTCAGCGAGCGGGTCGGGCTTTGGCATGCTCATGATGTACGCGAGTACTGCTCGAGTTCTTTGCGCAGTTGGGTGTATCCGCGATGAACTCGGAGCTTTACGGCAGTTTCGGTCGCGCCCAAAACGGAAGCCGCTTCGGCAACGCTCAGACCGGTGATTTTCGTGAGGACGATCGCTTCCCGGTAATTTTCCGGAAGGCGACCGAGTGCGACATCCAAAGCGTCGGAAAGCTCCGCCGGGAGCGGACGCTCGTCCTGTTGCTGCTCAGGCAGCGAGCCATCCGCCGACAGGTCCTCGGTGCGCACATGTGCGGAACGGCGCTCGTCCAAGAACGAGCGGCGAGCAATCGCAAGGATCCAAGGTAGGACAGGCGCGCCTTTCAAGAAACTGCTGCGCGCGCGGTGCACCTTGGAGAAGGTGATCTGCAATAAATCTTCTGCGCGCTCACGATTACGCGTGAGGCGGAGCAGATAACCCATCAAGTTCGGGGAGACCCGGCGGTAAAGGAACTCGAACGCCTCAGCTTCGCCGTCCACGTAGCGATCCATGAGCTGCTCCGAGGTACTCTCGGCCAGGGTTGGGCGGCGCTCCGACGTCAAGCCTGCTGCTTCTAACGCGGGCCAGATGTTGACGCTATAGCTGGTCACGGCATTCCACGTAGCGGTCTACGTCCCCGGCCGGCCCGAGGTTTCTTGACTGCCTATTTCACATTGTTCAGGGGGTTCGCCCTTGCAGGGCGCTGACTTCGACCACAAGCTCGTGGGTTGCGCGGAGCGTCAACCGACCCGCCCGGCGCCTGGTGACGCCAGGGATACTCTGGAGGCTCGGGCGCTAGATGAGCGACTTGAGATCGAGCATCTCTTCGACGTCCGGGAGCAGCACGAGTTCGACGCGTCGGTTCTGCTGGCGGTCGGCATCGGTGGCGTTCGCGGTGACGGGATCGGTATCCCCATATCCAGCCGGATGTAGGCGTAGCGGATCGAGGCCTCCGCCGCCTTCGACCGGAACTCCAGGCTTCGCTGGCTTCGCGTCCTTCACCGGCAAGGGCGCGATCAGATAGAGCAACACTTGGCGAGCGCGCATCACCGACAAACCCCAGTTGTCGCCGAAGCGACCACCCTTCAGTGGTTTGTTGTCGGTGTGTCCGGCAATTTGGAAATAACGACCTGCAAGCTGCTTGTCGTTGCGGATCACGTCGGCCACGGCATCCAGCACTTTGACGCCGTTGTCGCGTAGCTTGTCGTCGCCCGAGCCGAACAGCACGTCACCCGGCAGGCGAATGACCATGCGGTTCCTTCGGATCTCGACTTTCAAGCCGAGCTCGGTGAGCTTCTTCAGCTTGTCGCGCAAGACTTCGAAGCGCTGTTTGATGCGCTCGAGTTGCGCGGCGCGCTCTTGGTATTCTTTCAGCGCGCGATTGACCTCTTCCAAGTTCTTGGCCAGGGTCTTGTTTTGCGATCCAGTCTGCTCGAGTTGCTGACTGAGCGACGACAGATCGACGCCCATCTTCTCGAGTTGCTCCTTGAGCTGGGCGGTGAGTTGCCGCTGCTCCTCGAGCGCCTTCATGTCGGCGTCGTGCGCGGCTTTCTCTTTGTCGCTCTGTTGGGAGAGCTGCTCGTATTTGGCAAGCTGTGCTTGCCACTCGTTTTCGCCATGCCCGCAGCCGACCAGTGACAGCGCCAAGAATGAGACCGCAAACCAACCACGCATCGCCTGAGAACCTCCGATCTGGACCCAGCGCCCAGTTTTTCGGCCCGACAGTCGGCGAACGCCCGTGCGCTGTCAACCGAGGGCAAAAAGCTCCGTCAGCACGGCTTCGCGCCTGGAAATCGTCGGCAACTGCGCTGCGCTCGACGGCTCGGCGAAATCATACTGTGCACCAGGAAACGATAGGCCAGCATGAGCCCGCACGACTCCGACTAGCGCGCGCTTGAGCGACGAGTCCGTGTGACGAGGTTATGGCGTTTGCGCGCACATTTCGTGTTTGCACACGCTGGCGGGTTCCGCTGGCAACTTCGCCTCTCAGACTCCTTCGAATCGTAACAGCGGCCGTTTGCCGGCTGCTGATATAAGCGTCCGCAATGAGCACAGGCACCATGGCGGTCACTGACGGGGGCAGCGTCGGTTTCGACGCCGAAGAACTCCCAACTGGACGTATCGAGGCCGCGGTCAGCGAAAGCGGCTTCTGGGGAAATCGCGCGGGCCGTCTCCGGAAGGAGTCTGCCCGGTTGTTCCAGGCCGAGACCGCGGATGCTCCGCCTTTGGCGCCCAAGGTGAGCCGCAAGGTCGTCGCCGAATCGAGTTCCATGCGCGAGGTCCTCGACCTGCTGGAACCGTTGGCCCGCGCTGAAGTTCCGGTGACGTTGATCGGTGAGACGGGCACCGGCAAGGACGTTTTGGCTCGCACCATCCATCAACACAGCGCGCGCAAGGACGGGCCGTTCGTGGTGTTCGACTGTGGTGCGGTCGCGGCGAGCCTGGCCGAGAGCGAGCTGCTCGGCCATGAACGCGGTGCATTTACCGGCGCCGTCGGGGTCCACGTGGGCGCGTTCGAGCGAGCCCACGGCGGCACTTTGTTCTTGGATGAAATCGGTGAATTGCCGCTGGAGTTGCAAACTCGGCTGCTTCGTCTGTTGGGCAACAGCTCGGTGCGCCGCGTCGGCGGCACCCAAGATCGAGCATTCGACGTGCGCATCGTCGCCGCGACCAACCGCGATCTGCAGATCGAGGTCCAGGCGGGGCGCTTTCGGCGTGATTTGTATTTTCGGTTGGCTGCCGCGGTGGTGCAAGTGCCGCCGCTGCGCAAACGCAGCGAAGACATCCCGGGACTGGCGGCGCGTCTGCTCGAAGATCTGGGCTACCCAGAGGTGCGCATCGCCCCGGATGCTCTGCGCGCGCTGACGACTCGGCAGTGGCAGGGCAACGTGCGCGAGCTGAAAAATACACTGGCCTGTGCGATCGCGTTTCTGGATGGTGAGCTGCTCGAGGCACGGCATCTGGCCGTACCTTCGGCGAGCGAGGCCAGCGAGCAATCTGCGGTCGAGCAGCTGGCGCTTGGCGGCATCAAGCTGGCTGCCATCGAGCAAGCCGCGATCGAGCAGACGCTGCGCCAAACCGGGGGTAACAAGGCCCGCGCGGCCGAGCTCTTGGGCATCGCTCCTTCGACGCTCTACGAGAAGTTGAAGAAGTATCAAACTGCGCCGCGCGGCTGAGCCGCGTCCTCGTCGGCCCCGCCTGTCGAAAATTCGTGACAGCGTGTCGACGAGACATGAAGTCTGCGATTGCCCTGTGTCGAGTTCGCAAACACTCGCCCTGGTAGGCACCAGTGACTGATTCGTACTGTAGAGTGCGCCGAGGAAAGCTTCACTCATGCCTCCGACGAGTCGCGTCACCCCGGTTCCAACGCTCTTTCGCTTCGGGCGCTCACTGTCTCGCAGCCCGCTGATGCAGCAGGTGTTGGCAGCCCTGAGCCGGCTCGCACAAACCGAACTCACGATCACGGTGGTCGGTGAAACGGGCACCGGCAAGGACGTGATCGCGCACGCGATCCACGATCATAGTCCGCGTTGTGCGGGGCCGTTCGTGGTTTTTGATTGCGGCGCCGTAGCGGCGAGCCTCGCCGAGAGCGAGCTGTTTGGTCATGAGCGCGGTGCTTTCACCGGCGCCACGGTCAGCTACTCGGGCGCCTTCGAGCGGGCCAATGGTGGCACGCTGTTTCTCGACGAGATCGGCGAGTTGCCCATGGAGCTTCAGCCGCTCTTGTTGCGCGCTTTGGAGAACCGCGGCGTGCGGCGGGTGGGTGGTAACGAATATCGGCCGGTCGACGTGCGGGTGCTGGCTGCTACCAATCGTGATCTGCCAGCGTGTGTCAAAGCTCGCACTTTTCGCGAAGATCTGTTCTTTCGCTTGGCTGCGGCCCTCGTCCCCATGCCAGCGTTGCGTCAGCGACTGGAAGATTTGCCGCTGCTCATCCCCGGTCTCTTGGCGGATCTCGGCTTTCCGGACACTGTCATGACGGACGAGACCTTGGCGTGTTTGTCCGCCCATTCCTGGCCTGGGAACGTGCGCGAGTTGAAGAACACGCTCGCCAGCGCGCTGGCCTTCGCCGACGGCGGCACGTTGAAGCCCGAGCATTTGCACTTCATGCAGAGCGTGAATCAGCCCCGGCCGCTCGAAGAGCTGATGCTGGGTGGAAAATCACTCAGTAGTCTCGAACGGCTCGCGATTGAACAGACCTTGATGCAGTGTGGTGGAAACAAATCGGTGGCAGCTCAGTCACTCGGCATCAGCACCTCCACCCTGTACGAGAAGCTGAAGAAATTCGGAATGCGATCCTGAGGAACGGCGAGCCCCCGATCCTCATCGTAGAGCGCAATTGGTATCCAACCGTCACGAGACCGTGACAGGCGCTGTTTATGCAACGCCCCATGCAACGGACGCGGCACGGGTCGATGGGCAGTGGAATTATCGGCTTCGTTGTCGCTTGTCTATTGCCGCTGATTTCCGTCCCAGCTGCGGCTTCGATCGAATATCCGATTCTGGTCAAGAGCCAGTGGAACGCCAAAAAGATCCCCGTGCCCGCCGCGGACGGCTGTCCGCTCTGCCACACGACTGACCCCGGCAGGCTCGGCACGGCCACACAAAAGTTCGCGCTGACGCTGCGCGGTTTCGGCCTGACGTCGAAGAATGACGGCGCGTTGAAATCCGCGCTCGACAAAGCCAAGGCGAGTGCGACCGACAGCGATGGCGATGGCTTTTCCGACTACCAAGAGATCGCCGTCGACAGCACGAACCCGAACGACGCGAAGGAGCATGCCGAGCCAACGACCGAGCCAATGCCTACCACCGGCAGTGGCGGCTCGGGTGCGGGCCCACAGCCGGTGGGCGACGCGGGCGCGATTGACCAGCCCGATGACAATCTGAGCGAGGGCGGGGGCGGCAGTGCGGACGAGGTCCCACCGGACGAGGCATTGCCGATTTGCACGACCACCGTCAAAAAAATCTATCCGGAGCTCACCCACGGCTGCAGCATTGGCAACGGTAGCGCTGACTTCAACACCATGCTGCTGGCCAGTGCCTTCACCGCCTGCTTGATTCGGCGCGCCGCGCGCACGCGCAAGAGTCGGCGAGAGTCACGTGACGACCCAACGTGAGCCGAGCGCGCCGTCCCTCGAGGGATCGGCGGGCTTCGGATTGGCTGCGATCTGCTTGATCGCCTCTTTGATGGTGCACGCTGTCTTTGCGCCCTTTCCGAAGTTCTCTTCGCGGCTGAAGCTGCCGTCTCGAGCAACTCCCGCGGCGGCGCACGCCGCGTTCAGCGAGATCCCGGTCGACCTAGGGAATGAGCCGGCCGAAGAACAACACGCGGTCGCGCCGGCGAAGGAGATCGAACCTCCCGCCACGCCGAGCCCGAACTCCGCCGCGCGCGAGCCAGCGCTCGATTCAGTAGCAAAGCCCCGAGCTCAGCAGTCAGCGCGCGCGCCAGGTCAGTCTGCCACGGGCGCAGCGACGCGCCCTGCGGGCCCGCGCTTGGACGTCGGGCTACGCGCGAGCTCGAATAGTTCGCACCTGTTCGGGCGCGCGCTCGTGAGCGACTGCTCCGTGAGTGCGCTCATCGACATGGCCCGCGTGCGCACGCATCCGCTCGCTGCGCAACTGAGCGCGCTGCTCATCGAGTGGCAGCCGCTCTTCGCCGAGCCCGGCTTCGATCCGCTGAGCGACGTCGATCGGCTGCTGATCGTCGGTCCCGAGCTCCGCGAATCGGGTCGTGGTCTGGCAGTGGTGCAGCACCACCTCAACGGAGCTCAGGTCCAGACCGCGCTGGCTCGCGTCGGAGCGCGTAGCCCCGTCGCGGGCCAAGAGCATTTCTATTTGCAGCTCTCTCCTGAAGTCTTGGTCATTTCGCCGGATGCCGGTTCGGTACGCCAATTGAAAGACTTCGCCTTGGCCAGCGCGAACGAGGGAACGATCGGCACGCTTTATATCGATGCACCGAGTCGGGCGCTTTCGAGCCTGCCGTTCGAGCTTCCCGCGAGCATCCATTGGCTGCGCGGCATCATCCAGCCCATCGGCGACAACGGCATCGCCGTCGACATCGAGGCAGGCGACGAAACCGGCGAACTCGCCCAGGCGCACGCGCGTAAGCTCACCCGGAGCGTGCTCGCGCTGAGTGCCAAAGGGCATGGGCGGCTGATCGAGCGTGCACTGTTCGAAACGCG